>ERZ1023282.17-NODE-17-length-149359-cov-6.350580_pt1 | contig 149359 bp, 131 predicted proteins | sample MGYA00521262_ERZ1023282 | MGnify/ENA primary metagenome ERZ1023282 (study PRJEB32759, sample SAMN07749867) | skin metagenome | biome: transportation; feature: city; material: polyester macromolecule | host: Homo sapiens | place: Hong Kong:KT line | collected... | reverse complement strand
GCGTCGGGGTCGGTGTCGGTGTCGGTGTCGGCGTCGGCGTCGGTGTCGGTGTCGGCGTCGGCGTCGGGGCCGGCGTCGGAGTCGGAGTCGGGGTCGGAGTTGGGGTCGGCGCCGGAGTGGGCGTCGGGGTTACCACCGGCGTCGGCGTCGGGCTGGGCGTCGGCGTTGCGGTCGGGGCCGGCGTCGGCGTGGGGGTCGGCGTCGAGCTGGGCGTGCCGGACGCGTTGGGGCCACCACTGCTGCTCCCGGTGTCACAACCGCTCAGTCCCAACACCATTGCCGCCGCAACGGCTGCCGCCCAAGGCGTTCTCACCAACATAGCCACTCCCTCAAACCGATCTGAACAGAGTGACGAACGGTCTCATGCTGGCCCTGTCCCGGGCAGCCCCCAACTAGGGGGGTACCCGTCAGCCAGGTGATGCGAGCGGGAAACGCAGGAACCGCAGCGACAGTCCGGCAGCGGCCACGGCAAGACCGGCGATGAATCCCCACCAGATGCCGGCGGGCCCGACCGCCGAGAAAAATGCCAGCCCCACGGCCACCGGCATCCCCACCGCCCAGTAGGCGAGTACGGTGATCGCCATGGGAACCCGGGTGTCATGCAGTCCACGCAGGGCCCCGTTGCTGGTGGCCTGAATACAGTCGAACAGCTGGAACAGCGCGGCGTAACCCAGCAGGCCGACTGCCATCGCCGACACCTCTGGTGCCTGCGTATAGGCCCGCACGATCATGTCGGGATACAGCGCCATCAGTGACGCCGCAGCGACCGCCCACGCAACGCCGAGACCGATGCCCACACGCCCTGCCAGCCGTGCGGCGGCGTCGGCGCCCGCACCGTGGGCCTGGCCGACCCGAACGGTGGTGGCCATGCCGATGGACAGCGGCACCATGAAGCTCATTGCGGCGAAATTGATGGCGATCTGATGTGCCGCCACCGCGACATCACCGAACCGCGCCATCATCAAAGCCCCCACCTGGAACAACCAGGCCTCCGCGGTGAGAATGGCCGCCACCGGGAGTCCCAGCCGCAGCAGGTCGGGGTTGCCCGCACGCAGGGCGGTGGCCAACTGTGCGCCCACAGCCAGTCGATGCAGTGCCGGTAGCGCCCGGTAGACCACCGCGTAGGTCAGCAACATGCCGAAGGACGCCGTTACGCTGGCCCACGCCGCGCCGACCGTGCCCATCTGCGGCAAACCGAAACGGCCGTACATCAGCAGGTAGTCGCCCCCGGCATTGATCACCAGCCCGACCACCCCGGCAATCAGCGCGACACGGGTATGGCCCAGACCCTCGGCACCGTTGCGCAGGGCGAAGCAGGCGCACAGCGGCAATGTCGCCAGCGATACCACCTGCAGATAGCGCTCGGCCTCGGCCGCAACCGGAGAAGACAGGCCCAACCATCCCAGTACAGTGCCGGTGGTCAGCCAGATCGACAGGGCCCAGATCAGGCCGCAGACCATTGCGACACCCAGGGCACCGCCAATGTGCCGCCCCAGCGTGGCGGCATCGGCGCCGGCACCGCGCCGCTGCGCCACCAGCGCGGCCAGGGCCAGAAACAACCCCATGAAGGTCACGAAGCCGAGGAAGAAAACGTTGGAGCCAACCGCCACCGCGGCCAGCGTCTGCGCCGACAACTGCCCGGCAAAGATGGTGTCCACGGTCCCCATGCTCATGAACAGCAGCTGGGCCAGAACGATCGGCCAGGCCAGATGGAGATTGGCCCGGACTTCTCCCAGCAGACGCTGGCGGTAATGCATGTCGGAGCGCCCTCCCGGGCGCGGCATTCAGCCTGCGTTACGGGCGATCCAGGACAGCGCCGCGCGCAGCCGGGAGAGTGTGCGTTCCCTACCCAGCAGCAACAGTGTCTGGTCGATGGGCGGGGACACCGCCATGCCGCAGCAGGCCACGCGGATCGGTTGGGCCACCTGCCCCAATTTGACGCCCAGCTGTTCGCCGACCTGGTGCACCACGCCATGTGCCGCCTCGGCCGACCATGCTGGCAACGCCTCCAGCCCGTTCACCAGGGCTTCCAGCACCGGAACTGCGGCGTTGCCGAGATGCTTGGCAGCGTCCTTCTCGTTGTAGCCGTCAAGGTCCCGGAAGAAGAAGGCGGATTTCTCGGCCATCTCCGCCAGGGTACGGCAGCGCTCCCGTTGAGACTCGATCACCGCGGCCAACGACGGGCCGTTGGCGGGGTCGATCTCGAGCCTGCGCAGATGCCAGTCGAACTCCGGCGCCACGACATCCATCGGCGCCGTCTTGAGGTACTGGTGATTGACCCAGTACGCCTTCTCCATGTCGAAACGCGCCGGCGAGGACGACACGTGATCGAAATCGAACAGCTGCTCCATCTCCGCACGGGTGAACAACTCCTGGTCGCCGTGACTCCAGCCCAGCCGCACCAGATAGTTGAGCAGGCCATCGGGCAGGAACCCCATGGCCCGGTACTCCATCACGCCGAGGGCGCCGTGGCGCTTCGATAGCTTGGCGCCGTCGCCACCGAGAATCATCGAAACGTGGGCATAGGCCGGCGGTTCGGCCCCCAGCGCCTTGAAGATGTTGATCTGCTTGGGCGTGTTGTTGACGTGATCATCGCCTCGGATGACATGGGTGATGCCCATGTCCATGTCGTCCACCACCACACAGAAGTTATAGGTCGGCGTGCCATCGCCCCGCGCAATGACCAGGTCGTCCAGTTCCGCGTTGGCGAACCGCATGTCGCCCTTGATCAGATCGGCCACCACCACCTCGCCCTCCAGGGGATTGCAGAAGCGGATCACCGGGTTCACGCCCGTCGGCGGGGGCGGCAGGGTTTTACCGGGCGCTGGGCGCCAACGGCCGTCATACCGCGGCTTCTCCTTGCGCGCCTGTTGCTCGGCACGCATCTGATCCAGCTCTTCCTTACTGGCATAACAACGATAGGCCGTGCCGGCCTCCAGCATCTGCGCGATCAGGGCCTTGTAACGATCGAACCGCTGGGTCTGGTAGATCACCTCGGCATCGCTGTCGAGGCCCAGCCAGGCCATGCCCTCGAAGATGGCATCCACCGCCGCCTGAGTGCTGCGCTCACGGTCGGTATCCTCGATGCGCAGGACAAATCTGCCCCCATGCCGCCGGGCATACAGATACGAGAACAGTGCCGTACGGGCGCCACCGATATGCAGATATCCGGTGGGGGAAGGGGCGAATCGCGTGACGGTCATGGTGGCGGGGCGGATGAAAACGGCCGCAGATTCTAAACTAACGCTCCACCGCGCCGGCTCACCGCACCATGTCCTGTCTTTTCGTCGACCACCTGACCGTCATCGACTGCGCCTATCTCGACGCAGCGCGGGGACTGGTCGGCGAAAGCTGGATCGTTGACCTGGAACTGGAAGGCGAACTGGATGCGCAGTCGATGGTGCTGGATTTCGGCGAGGTCAAACGCCGCATCAAACGCGCCATCGACGATGGCCCCGACCACACCCTGATCGTGCCCACCGAGGCCCCCGGGCTGCACCTTGACCTGTCCACCGCGGAGTGCCGGCTCACGTTCACCTGCGAGCGGGGCGTCATCCGCCACGAAAGTCCCGGCCTCGCCCTCACGTTGCTGCCCGTGGCGGCGGTCAGTGCCGAGGCGGTGGCGACACACCTCCAGTCGGTGCTGCGTCCGGTGGTACCGACGTCGGTGCAACGCGTCGGGCTGACGCTGCGGCCGGAGGTGATCGAGGGCGCCTACTACCACTATGTTCACGGCCTGAAGAAGCACGACGGCCAATGCCAGCGCATCGCCCACGGACACCGCTCGCGCATCGAGGTGAAGGTGGACGGCGAGCGTGACGGCGCGCTGGAGGCCGCGCTCGCGGAGGCCTGGCGGGACATTTACATCGGCAGTCGCGAAGACCTGCAGCAACAGCGCGACGGCCAGATCGATTTTGCCTACCGCGCCGCCGAGGGTCGCTTCACACTCTCATTGCCGGCGGCACACTGTGACGTCATCGACCACGACAGCACGGTGGAATGCCTGGCCGAGGTACTGCAGACCCGGGCACGGGCGCTTCGGCCCGGCCGGATCATCGAAGTCCGCGCCTTCGAGGGCGTCCGCAAGGGTGCGGTTGCGCGCTGAGTGCGGATCCGGCCTCAGGGCTGACAGCGGGCGCAGGTGCCCTGCAACTCAACCACCTGCCGCTCGGTGGTAAACCCGCTGGCCCTGGCGCGGGCCCGCAGCAGGCCATTGACGCGCTCGTCTTCCAGCTCCTCGGCGGTGCCACAGTCCGTGCACACGAGGTACAGCCCCTGGTGAGCCTCGCCCGGATGGGCGCAAGGCACATAGGCATGGGTGCTTTCGAGCCGGTGAATGAGGCCGTGGGCCAGCAGAAACTCCAGGGCACGGTAGACCGTGGGGGGCGCAAGGGGCCGGTTCAGGCGCTTCTGCATGGCATCGAGCAATTCATACGCAGAGCGCGGCGCCAACCGCTCCAGCATCACGGCATAGAGGTCGCGGCGCATCGGCGTGAAACGGGCGCCCCGTTGTTGGCAGAAGGCCTCGGCCTCCTCGACCGACAGGGCATGGTGTGGATCCTGCGTCGCCATCATGGCGCTATGGTATTACAATCGCGCCCCCGCGCCCCCGGGGCGCTCCTGTAGCCGCATGGGTTGTCGTCATGGCCGAAGATGTCCGTTTCTTTTCCCGTCTCACCATCGAGCAGGTGGAGGAAGGCCATGAACTCGCGCCCAAATTCGACGAACACGGGCTGATCCCCTGTATCACCACGGCCTACGGCACCGGCGAGGTGCTGATGCTGGGCTACATGAACGTCGAGGCGCTGAAGCGGACCATCCTTACCGGCGAGGCGCACTACTGGTCACGCAGCCGCCAGGTGCTCTGGCACAAGGGCGCAACCAGCGGCCTGGTGCAGAAGGTCGAGGAACTGCGCATCGACGATGATCAGGACGCGATCTGGCTGCGGGTTTCGGTCAACGGCGACGCCTCCTGTCACGTCGGCTATCGCTCCTGCTTCTACCGCTCCGTGCCCACAGGCGCCGGCCCGGAAGTGCGCGAACTGAAGTACGAGGAAGACGAGAAGGCCTTCGATCCCAAGGCGGTTTACGGCGACGCGCCCAATCCCACCATTCTCTGAGACCCTCAGGGAATTGCGGGCGCCGTCCAGCGGCGACGATCGTGAAGGCGCCAGCGGGTGACGACCGGCTGCCCCGCCGCCCAACGAAGCAGCAGTGCCCCATCGTCACCACTGACAAAGGTGCGCGCCCCGGAGGCCCGCCACCGGGCCTCCACTTCGGGGTGCGGATGGCCGAAGTGGTGACGCCATCCCGCAGAAAACAGGACAACCTCGGGTTGCACCGCAGCCACCCAGGCCGCCGTCGACGAGGTCCGGCTGCCATGGTGCGGCGCCACCAGCACCGAGGCCTGCAGCACCTCAGGGGCACTTCGGGCCAGCAGCCGACGCTCGGCCGCCGCCTCAATGTCGCCTGCCAGCAACAGGACGCCGTCCTCGCCTTCGACCCGCAGCACGCAGGACGCGTTGTTGTGGGATCGCAGCGGCGCATCCCGCTCGGGATGCAGCACGGTGAATCGCACCCCGTCCCAGGTCCACTGCTGCCCGGACCGACAGGGCTGGTCTGCGATGACGCCGGAGTGCCGATGGACCGGCAGCGCCTGTCGCAGGGCCGCCACCCCACCCGCGTGATCAAGGTCGCCGTGAGACAGCATCAGGTGGTCGACGGCGCGCACCCCCTGCTGGCGCAGGTACGGCACCACCACCATGGCGCCGGCATCAAAACCATCCGGCCAGGCTGGTCCGGCGTCGTACACCAGGGTATGCCCGCGGGTTCGCACCACCGCGGCAAGGCCCTGCCCGACATCCAGCAAGGCCAGACTGAATCCCCGTGAGGGCGCGGTGTCGGTCGGCCACAGCATCGGCAGCAGGCAGATGAGCCCCAACGGACGCAACGGCAGCCCCCGCGGCGCCACCAGCAGCCCGACTCCCAGCATTGCCAGGGCGGCCGCAAGCGGAGACGGCACCCATGGCCACCAGGCGCCCGGAACCCCTTCAGCCAACAGGCTCAGGCCATTCCAGAGTCCCGCCAGCCCCGCGGCCACCCCCTGCAACAGCGGCAGGCCGGCAGCGGGCCACACACTCATCATCAGCACTGCCAGCAGCACGAAGGGTGTCAGCAGCGTGAATGCCGGAACCGCGAGCAGATTGGCCATCGGCGCGAGCACGGTCGCGCCCCCGAAAAATCCAACCGTCATCGGTATCAGCAGCAACCCCAGGCCCAGCTGCAAGCCGACAAAGACCTGCCAGGCCGGCGGGCGCCGCAGCCGCCCCACCGTCAACCACAGAATTCCGGCCACCGCGCCAAAGGACAGCCACAATCCGGGCCTCAGCATCACCACCGGATCGAGCAACAGGACACCGCTCCAGACGCAGGCCAAGGCCCTGAAAGGGTGGCGCCAACGGCCACGCCACGCCAGCAGCAGCGCCAGCCAGACCATCAGCAACGCACGCAGCACCGGTGTTTCCAGCCCGGCGAGCAGAGCGTAGCCGCTGGCGAGCACCGCCGCGCCGAACCCGGCGACATACGGCGTTGGCCAGCGCAGCGCGACAGCTGGCCAGAGGGGCCAGATCAACCGGATCAGGCCGTAGCCCAGCGCCGCCACCAGCGACAGGTGCAAGCCGGAGATCACCAGCAGATGGGTGGTTCCGGTAGCGCGGGCAACCGCCCAGTCATCGTCCCGCAGGCCGCGCCCGTCGCCCAGGCCCAGCGCGGCCACCAGTGGCAGGGCGGGATGACCCTGCAGCGCCTGCGCCACCGGTGCCAGCAGGCGTGCGCGCCACTGGTGCACGCGGACCATCGGCGACGGTGCCAGCGGCTGCGCGCAGGACTGCGCCGAGCGCACACTCGCCACCGCGCCAATGCCCTCCCTGAACAACCAACCTTCGTAGTCGAAGCCACCAGGGTTCCGCGAACCGCGTGGACTGCGCAGCCGCAGCACCCAACGTCGACATTCGCCCACTGCCACGGTCTCGGATGTGCGGTACCAGCTCGCCCGGATACGTTCCGGCACACCGGCAGCGCGTGCCTCGGCGTCCGGCGTCAGCATAAAACGCCAGGTTGCCGTGCCTTCCCCGGTCCGTTGATGCTGCGGCAGGTCCGCCACCACCGCTCGCACCTCGACATCCTCGCCGTGGCGCGCGACCGGCCAGCGATCCGCCAGCCGTTGCTGCACCGCCCATTCGGTCCACCCGGCGCCGGCCAGCAGCAACAACAGCGGCCAGCGCACCCGACGCCAGAGCGCCATCGACAGCAAGGCCGCCGCCAGCCAGAGCGGCAAAGGGTCCGGCCACACCAGAACGGCGCCGCAGCCCAGCGAAAAGGCAGCGACGCGCAGGAAGAACACAGGCGATGGCTAGTCCACTGAACCGGTGACTTCGCGCCCGGATGGCCGCGCCAATCGGGATGCGATGCGAGAAGCAAAGCGCAGCAATAGTGGTTCTATTGCGAGCATTTGCGACGAAGCAGCGCGCCCGAGTGGCATGGTCAGGCGGGGGTGGAATGTCATGGGTTCAGTGGACTAGAGCTGGGTCGGCGCCAACTGTCCGGCATCCAGCCGGAGGACGCGTTCCATGCGTGCGGCCAGCCGCAGGTCGTGGGTGACCACGACCAGGGCGGTTCCCAGCTCGGCATTGAGCGCGAGCATCTGATCAAACACCGCTTCGGCCGTGCGGCTGTCGAGGTTGCCGGTGGGCTCGTCGGCGAGCACGCAGTCGGGGCGCGTGACCAGCGCGCGCGCCACCGCGGCCCGCTGTCGCTCGCCACCCGACAGCTCCCCCGGCTTGTGCCGCAGGCGCTCGCCCAGGCCAACCCGCGACAGCAACTCCGCAGCGGCGGCCTCGGCCTCGGCCACCGGACGACGCCGGATCAGCAGGGGCAGCGCCACATTTTCCAGCGCGGTGAATTCCGGCAGCAGGTGGTGAAACTGATAGACAAACCCCAACCGCCGGTTCCGCAATGCGCCGCGCTGCGCATCGCTGAGCCTGTGCATGGCCTCGCCCGCAACCTGCACCTCGCCCTGACTGAGCGTGTCCAGGCCCCCGAGGCAGTGCAGCAGGGTGGACTTGCCGGCACCGCTGGCACCGACGATGGCGATGCGCTCCCCCCGGCGGATGGTGAGATCCACCCCGTCCAGCACCTTCAGATTGAGGCGGCCGTCATCGAAGACCTTGGTCAGCCCGCGGGCATCGAGAATGATGTCGTCCATGGGCATCACTCGTAGCGCAGCGCTTCGGCCGGCTGCACACGCGACGCCCGCCACGCGGGATACAGCGTGGACAGCAGCCCCAGGCTCAGCGACAGCAGGGCAATCCGCACCACATCCGACTGCTTGAGCTCCGATGGCAGATCGGAGATGTAATAGACATCCGGTGACAGCACGGGCTGCCCCATCAACATCTCCAGGAACGGCACGATGCGTTCGACGTTGAGCGCCAGGGTGACGCCGCCGGCAACGCCCAGCAGGGTGCCGAAGATCCCGATCAACGCGCCCTGCACCATGAATATGCCCATCACCGAGCGCGGACTGGCCCCCAATGTTCGCAAGATGGCGATATCCGCCTGCTTGTCCTGCACCACCATCACCAGGGTGCTGACGATATTGAATGCCGCCACCCCGACGATCAGCGACAGGATGATGAACATCACCATCTTTTCGGTGGCCACAGCGCGGAAGAAGTTTGCATGCTGGCGGGTCCAGTCACTCACGTAGTAGACACCGGGCAGTTCACCGGCCAGCTCCCGGGAAACACGCGGCGCCTGGAACAGATCGTCCAGCTTGAGCCGCACCCCGGTGACGCGCTGGTCCATGCGCAGCAGGGCCTGCGCATCCGCGAGGTGAATGAACACCATGCCGCGATCGAACTCGTACATGCCCACACGGAAGATGCCGCCCACCGTGAACCGGCGAAAACGTGGCAACAGGCCGGCCGGCGTCACAGACGCCTGCGGAATCATCAGGTCCAGGGTGTCGCCCACACCAATCCCCAGCGCCTGCGCCAGCTCGCGCCCGATCAGCATCTGGTAACTGCCGGGCTGCAACGCGGTAAAGGCGCCCTCCTCCAGCTTGTCGGCAATGTCGGAAACCTGCGGCTCGCGTTCCGGCAACACGCCGCGCAGCAAGGTACCGGACAGCTCGTTGCCGACACGCAGCATGCCCTCGCCTTCAATGTAGGGTGCGACCCCGGCGACTTCCGGGTGGGTCTCGGCGCGTTCCGCGGCGTCCGGCCAGTCGTTGAGCTGGCCGTCCACCGCCGAAATGGTGGCGTGCGAGGCCATGCCCAGGATGCGAACCCGCAACTCGCGTTCGAACCCGTTCATCACCGACAGCACCGTGATCAGCGCCGTCACGCCGATGGCAATCCCCAGCATTGAGGCCGCGGAGATGAACGAAATGAAGTGATTGCGCCGCTTGGCCCGGGTGTAGCGAAGCCCGGCAAACAGCTCGTAGGGATTACGCATGGCGGGCATTAGACCACACCGCCGGGCCGCACAGTTCCGGGGAACCCGCAAGCGAACGCACGGTCTGCACCGGTATGATGAATGCCATGTTGACCCGCGCACCCTTGCCCTTCCTGCTGCTGTGCCTGACGGGCGCATTGCATGCGTCGGAAACACCCGATCAGCGGGTTGCCACCCCGGTAAGCGGCTTGGTGCTGCCCGAAGTCCCGCCCTCCGTCACGACGACGCCGGCGCCCCACCCCTCCACGGAGCCGTCCGGGCTTCCGGTCGCCCCGCCCGAGTTGCCCGGACCGACGCCGACACCCTCGGCAAGTCCCACGCCGTTGCCCGAACCGATCCCCGTCGCCGCTCACGACGCTTCGCCATCGCCCAGCCCCTCTCCTTCCGTCTCGCCGCTGCCGACACCGCAGCCGACCGAAGCCGCGGCAACGGAAACGGGCGAGGCGAGTGCAACGGGACCGACCGACCACGACGCCAGCGCGGCGTTGGACACCTCGCCAACCGACCCTGTACTGGACGCGGCGGTGCCGGCTGGGGACGACACACCCGAGCCCACGCCACCCCCGGTTGGTCCGTTCGCGCTACTGGACAGTGAGGTGCCACCGGGCAGTCGTCGACGCCTCTCGTGGTACGCCAGCGACTCCTTCACCGGACTGGCGGAACCCACACCGGTCCTGGTCGCGCACGGTCAACGCGCAGGACCGGTGCTGTGCCTGACGGCCGCAATACACGGCGACGAGGTCAACGGCATCGAGATGGTCCGCAGGGTGCTCTATGGCATTGAGCCCGAGGAGCTGGCCGGGACGGTGATCGGCGTGCCCATCGTCAATCTTCAGGGCTACCGCCAGGGATCGCGTTATCTGCCGGACCGCCGCGATCTCAATCGTCATTTTCCGGGGCACCCGCGTGGCAGCGCCGCGGCCCGCATTGCCTACTCCCTGTTCAATGACATCGTGCGACGGTGCGATGCGCTGGTCGACCTGCACACCGGCTCGTTCCACCGCACCAACCTGCCCCAGGTCCGGGGTGATCTGGGCATCGAGTCCGTGGTCCACCTGACCAAGGGTTTCGGGGCCACCGCGGTTCTCAACAGCGAAGGTCCCGTGGGCTCGCTGCGCCGGGCCGCCACGGACATCGGGATTCCGGCCATCACCCTGGAAGCGGGTGAACCGATGCGGTTCCAGAGCGAGGAGGTCGATCACGGCGTTCGCGCCCTGCGCAGCGTGCTCAATCACATGCAGATGGTGCCCCGCTTCCGCCTGTGGGGCGAGCCCCAGCCGATCTACTATGAATCGGTCTGGCTACGCGTCAACGACGGCGGCATTCTTACCAGCGTGGTACCGCTGGGGGCCCGGGTGAGCAAGGGTCAGCTGCTCGGCGAGGTGACCGACCCCATCACCAACCGCCGCTCGGAAATCCGTGCGGCATTCCCGGGACGCGTGCTCGGCATGGCGCTCAATCAGTCGGTCATCCCGGGGTTCGCCGCCTACCATGTAGGGGTGGAGCGCAGCGAAGAGGAGCTCGCCCAGCCCGAGGCGCCTGAAGCCCCCGCCGACCACGACACCCCTCCGCGCGAAGACCCGGCGGGCGATGGCGACGACCTGAGCCCCGACGCCCCGGAGCGCGACCCTGAGGCCCCCGTCGACATGCCGGATCCCAACCGGGATGCACCGGAGCCCCCACCACCTCCGGAGCCTGCACCACCGATGCTGGAAACCGACCCCGCTGCCGGCAATCTCGGTGTTGAGGAAGAACGCCCCGAGTGAGGGCGCCGGTATACTGTGCGTTTTCCGCGGTCGGCAGCGCCCGCTTCACGCAAAACGGCTCATGAGCATCCAGATCACCTTCCCGGACGGCAATGTCAAATCCTTTGACGCGCCGGTGACGGGCCTCGATATCGCCCAGGGCATCTCGCCCGGGCTCGCCAAGAAGGCGGTTGTCGTCAACGTCAACGGCGAACTGTGGGACCTGACCCGGCCGATCGACGGGGATGCAAAGATCAGCATCATCACCCGCAACCAGCCGGAGGCCGCCGAGGTCATCCGCCATGATGCGGCACATGTCATGGCACAGGCGGTGCAGGAGCTCTATCCGGGCACCCAGATCACCTTCGGCCCGGCCACCGAGTACGGCTTCTATTACGACTTCGCACGCGCCGAGCCTTTCACCGAGGAGGATCTCGCGAAGATCGAGCAGCGCATGCGCGATATCGTCAAGCGCGACCTGCCCATCGTGCGCGAGGTCTGGCCGCGCGAGAAGGTGGTGTCCTTCTTCCGCGACAGTGGCGAATCCTTCAAGGCTGAGTGGGTCACAGAAGGCATTGCCGCCGACGAGGAAATCAGCATCTACAAGCAGGGCGATACCTGGCTGGACATGTGCCTGGGGCCGCACCTGCCCTCCACCGGCCGCCTGGGCACCGCCTTCAAGCTGACCAAGGTGTCGGGCGCCTATTGGCGAGGGGATCGCAACAATGCGCAGCTGCAGCGCATCTACGGCCTGGCCTTCGCCAGCGACGATGAGTTGAAGGCCCACCTGCGCATGCTGGAAGAGGCCGAGAAGCGCGACCATCGCAAGCTGGGCCGCCAGCTGGACCTGTTCCACCTGCAGGAAGAGGCGCCCGGCTCGGTATTCTGGCACCCCAAGGGCTGGACGCTGTTCCAGAGCCTGATCGGCTTCATGCGCGAGCGTCAGCAGGCGGCGGGGTATCAGGAGATCAACACCCCGGACATGATGGACAAGGCGTTCTGGGAGACTTCCGGCCACTGGCAGAACTACGGCGAGAACATGTTCGCCACTGAGCGCGACGAGGACCGCACGCTCTGCCTCAAGCCGATGAACTGCCCCGGCCACGTGCAGGTATTCAACCAGGGTATCCGCTCCTACCGTGATCTTCCGCTGCGACTGGCGGAGTTCGGCAAGGTGCATCGCTTCGAACCCTCCGGCGCCCTCCACGGGCTGCTGCGCGTGCGCAGCTTCACCCAGGACGACGCCCATGTGTTCTGTGCGCCCGACCAGCTGCAGGCCGAATCGATCGAGGTCTGCCGGCTGATTCTCGACATCTACACGCAGTTCGGGTTTACCGACGTTCGCATCAAACTGTCGACGCGCCCGGAAAAGCGCATCGGCTCGGACGATCTCTGGGATCGTGCCGAGAAGGCGCTGGCCGACGCCCTGACCTCCATGGGTATCGACTACACCCTGTTCCCGGGAGAAGGGGCGTTCTATGGCCCGAAGCTGGAGTTCGTGCTGCGCGATGCCATCGGCCGCGACTGGCAGTGCGGCACCCTGCAGGTGGACTTCAACCTGCCGGGCCGGCTCGATGCCAGCTATATCGGTGAAGATGGCAACCGCCACACACCGGTGATGCTGCACCGCGCCATCTTCGGCTCGCTGGAACGCTTCACCGGCATCCTCATCGAACATCATGCCGGCGCCCTGCCGTTCTGGCTGAGCCCGGTGCAAGCCGTGGTCGCACCGATCGTGTCCGATGCCGATGCCTATGCCTGCGAAGTCAGCGCCACCCTGACGGCGGCCGGCGTTCGCGCCGGCCACGACCTAAGCAACGAGAAAATCAACAAGAAGATCCGTGAACTGGCAATGCAGCGGATTCCGGTGATCGTGGTGGTGGGTCGCAAGGAGGCGGAGGAACGCACGGTCACCTTGCGCTTCCGCGGCGAAGAGCGACAGGAAACGCTGCCGCTCGCCGATGCCATCGAACGCCTCAGGGCACTCCGCTGATGTCGCGCCTGCCCGCCCTGCTGATGTTGATGCTGGCCGGCGCGGCGCAGGCACTGGAGGTGGACGGCCGTTGGACGCAGGGCGGCTTCGTGACCGGACAGGTCGCACCCGGCAGCTCGGTGCGTATCGACGATCAGTCGGTGGTCGTCGACGCCGACGGCCATTTCGCCTTCGGCATCGCCTATGAGGCGCCGCTGGCTGCGGTACTCAGCGTCACCGGCCCCGACGGCACCACGACGCGTCACGAGTACCCGGTATCACCGCGCCAATACCCCGAAAGCCGCATCAATGGCCTTCCGGGCAACATGGTGACGCCCCCGCAGTCCGTGCTGGACCGTATCGCACGCGACAACCGCGAAGTCGGCAAGGCACGTGCGCCTCGACGTGCCAACCGCGACTTCGACGACGGCTTCACATGGCCGGTGCAGGGCCGCATCTCCGGTGAGTATGGGGCCAAGCGCATCCTCAACGGGGTGCCCCGCCAGCCGCATTTCGGCGTGGACATCGCCGCCCCGGAGGGCACACCGATTCTGGCCAGCGCAGGCGGCGTGGTCACCATGGCCGACAAGGATCTGTACTACACCGGCGGCACCGTGATCATCGACCACGGCCTCGGCATTTCGACCACCTACCTGCATATGTCGCAGCTCGATGTGACGGTGGGTCAACGCGTGGACAAAGGGCAGGTCATCGGTCGCGTCGGCATGACCGGTCGCGCTACGGGCCCCCATCTGTGCTGGCGCGCCAACTGGAACAGTCTCCGCTTCGATCCTTCACTACTGGTCGAAGCCACCCCGGTCAAGACACAGCCGAAGCGCTGAGGGAGGTGCGGTGATGAAAACGCTGATCAAGTGGGTTGGCGGTCTCGTCCTGGCGGTCGTGGCCATGGGGGTGTTCTTCACCTTCCGTACCCCGACACACCTGTATCGGTTCACCGGCGAGTTCGCCGGCTGCCCAGCCCGGCCAAGCTGCGTTTCCTCCGTGGCGGCCGATGCCCACGCCATTGCGCCGCTGGACTACCAGGGCGCGCCCGATGCCGCTCTCGAGCGACTGATCCAGATCGTTGCCGACCAGCCCGGCGCCCGCATCGAACATCGCGACGGACGCTACCTACACGCGGTTTTTCTGACACCGCGCATGCGCTACCACGACGATGTTGAGTTGCTGGTACAGCCGGACGGGAAGATCCAGGTGCGATCGATCTCGCGCTTCGGCTACGGCGATCACGGCGTCAACCGCGCACGGGTTGAGACCTTGCGCGCCGCCTTTGCCGAAACCGCCGGCTGAGTCGGTATCGGCCAACCCTGGTGGCGGACAGCGCTGGTATGATCACCCCGAGACTGCCCCGGAGCCGTGCCATGCGTGTGCTGGTTTGTGTTCTGCTCGCCGCCACCCTCAGCGGACCGGCGGCGGCCGAAGTGCTGAACCTTCCCCCTCCCCCCGAAAACGCGGACGCGCTGCGCCAGCAGCTGCCGGAACGTGGACTGAGCATGACCACCGTGGAAGCGCGCCTCGGCACCCCGACGCGTAAGTACCCGGCCGTCGGTGGCGGCCACCCCAAGCGCCCCCCGATCACCCGCTGGGACTACCCCGGATACTCGGTCTTCTTCGAAAACGATCGTGTCATCGACGCTGTGATAAAAGGCGCGCCAAAGCCGCTGCGTAATGTCGACGCCTTGCGCACCGCCTCTCCTTGACCGCTGACGGCCCTCCGAGGGCCACGAGTACCGAACGATGACCGTCACCCTGCCCGCCGAGTGGGCGCCCCAGTCCTGCATACAGCTCACCTGGCCGCGGTCAGATGGTGATTTTGCACCTTGGTTCCCACGGGTAGAGGCCTGCTTCCGAGCGCTGGCGGTGGCCATCACGCGCTATCAACCGTTGCTGATCGCCACGCCCGGCGACGCCGCCACGTTGACAGCACAGTTGGTCGAGGCTGGCGTTGCCGCCGACCGCTTGCGCGTGGTGCCGGTACAGGCCAACGACGTCTGGGCACGTGACCACGGCCCCATCACGGTGTTTCGGGAAGGGCGGCGCCTGCACCTCGATTTCACCTTCAACGGCTGGGGCGGCAAGTTCGATGCCCGCCTCGACAATACCGTGACGCAACAACTGGCTGCTGCAGGGGCTCTGCCCGCTGCGGTGGAAACGCTCGACTTCGTACTCGAAGGAGGGGGTATCGAGTCCGATGGACAGGGAACCCTGCTCACCACTGAGCGCTGCCTGCTCGCCCCCACCCGCAACCCCAAGCTCAGCCGCAACGTCATCGAGCAGAAGCTGGCGCACTGGTTCGGCCTGAACCGCATTCTCTGGCTGAAGCACGGCGATCTGCTCGGCGACGACACGGATGGCCACATCGATACGCTGGCCCGCTTCTGCGACCCCCAGACCATCGCCTATCAGGCCTGTAATGAGCGCGATGATCCGCACTATGAGGACCTCGCCGCGATGGCCGCGGAGCTGCGTGCTTTCAAACAGGTCAACGGAACGCCGTATCGATTGATCCCCCTGCCGATGGCGCCGGTGATCGTCGATGAGGACGGTCGCCGCCTGCCCGCCGGCTATGCCAACTTTCTGATTCTCAACGGCGCTGTGCTGGTCCCGACCTACGGCGATGCCTCACGCGATGCCGCCGCACTTGCCGCCCTGAAGCCGGCCTTTGCGGATCGCGAAGTCGTCGGCGTCGATTGCCTGCCCCTGATCCACCAGTACGGAAGCCTGCATTGCGTCACCATGCAGATTCCCGCCGAACCGAGCGCCTGACATGACCGCAGCCCGAAAATCACTGCGCGTAGGCTTGGTGCAGCAGCCCTGCACCGCCGATGCCACGTTCAACCGCAAAGCCTCCGAGCACGGCATCCGCGCTGCCGCAGCGGGTGGCGCGCAGTTGGTCTTGCTGCAGGAACTGCACACCTCGCTGTATTTCTGTCAGCATGAGGACACGGCCCTGTTCGACCTGGCGGAGCCGATTCCTGGCCCCTCCACCACCTGGCTCGGTAAGCTGGCGAAGTCCCTGGGGATCGTCATCGTCGGCTCCCTGTTCGAACGCCGTGCCCCGGGCCTTTACCACAACACTGCGGTGGTGCTGGAGCGCGACGGCAGCCTCGCCGGCTGCTATCGCAAGATGCATATCCCCGATGATCCGGGCTACTACGAAAAGTTCTACTTCACGCCCGGAGACTTGGGCTTCACGCCGATCGACACCTCAGTCGGTCGTCTCGGTCTACTGGTGTGTTGGGACCAGTGGTATCCCGAAGGCGCCCGCATGATGGCGCTGGCCGGCGCCGATCTGCTGCTGTACCCCACGGCCATCGGCTGGAACCCGGAAGACGCCGAGGACGAACAGCAACGCCAGCGCGATGCCTGGATCACCATCCAGCGCAGCCATGCCATTGCCAATGGTCTGCCGGTGATGGTGTGCAACCGGGTGGGGTTTGAGCCCGACCCGAGCGGGCAGTGGCCGGGAAGTCAGTTCTGGGGCCATAGTTTCGTCGCCGGACCACAAGGCGAGCTGCTTGCGCAATCCGGCATGGATGCCGATGTGTTGGTTACGGACATCGACCTCGAACGCAGCGAGAACGTCCGTCGCTGGTGGCCGTTCCTGCGCGACCGCCGTATCGACGCTTATGGCGATCTGACCAAGCGTTTCCGCGACTGACCGGCAGACCGGCTTTCCCCTTGCGGGGGGACACCCCCGCCCGTACCTGTTACCCTCGGCCACCCACAAGAAATTGGCGGGTGCGCCGTAGCCCTTTCTGTTGCCCGTCGGTTTCCCATATCTGAGGAGACTTCGATGGCCGACGCACAACCGACCACCATCCCCATTGGCCGTGTGGGACCCTTCCCCCGCGTGAGCCCTCCGGTGTTCATCACCGCTGCAGTGGCAGTCCTGCTGTTCGTTGTTTTCGGCAGCGTTTTCACTGAACGCGCGGAATCGCTGTTCAACGCCATCCAGGGAGGCATCACCCAATATCTGGGGTGGTACTACATCCTGGTCACCAGCCTGTTCGTCGGATTCGTGCTGTGGCTGCTGTTGTCCCGTTATGGCGATGTTCGCCTGGGGGACCCGCATGAGAAGCCGGAATACGGCTACTTCTCGTGGTTTGCCATGCTGTTTTCGGCGGGGATGGGCATCGGCCTGCTGTTCTGGAGTGTCGCGGAGCCGATGTACCACTACGTCACGCCGCCTTTCGGCGCGGAGGGCGAGACCCAGCGCGCAGCGGAAGTGGCGCTGCGAACCACGTTTTTCCACTGGGGACTTCACGCTTGGGCAATCTACGTGATCGTCGGCCTGTCGCTGGCCTACTTCGCGTATCGCCACAAACTGCCGCTGTCGATCCGCTCTGCTTTCTACCCTCTGTTCGGCGAGCGCATCTATGGCTGGCCCGGCCACATCATCGATATCATCGCGGTCTTCGGAACCCTGTTCGGCGTGGCCACTTCGCTGGGACTTGGCGTAAAGCAAGTGAACGCCGGCTTGGCCTACCTGCTCGACATCCCCCAGACCCTCCCCATCCAGTTGGGCCTGATCGCGATCATCACGCTCATCGCCACCGCGTCGGTGGTGGCCGGTCTCAACAAGGGCGTGAAGTTCCTGTCCGAACTGAACATCTGGATAAGTATCGGGCTGGTGCTGCTGCTGCTGGCCATCGGTCCGACCATCTTCATCCTCAACACTTTTGTTGAGACCACAGGGCGCTACCTGCATAACCTGGTGCTCATGAGCTTCTGGACCGACACCATCGGCAACAGCGGCTGGGCCGGTAGCTGGACCATCTTCTACTGGGGCTGGTGGATTGCCTGGGCACCGTTCGTCGGCATGTTCATCGCACGCGTGTCGCGTGGCCGCACCATTCGCGAGTTCACCCTCGGCGTACTGTTCGTCCCCACCTTGGTCACGTTCCTGTGGCTGTCGGTGTTCGGCGGCACGGCGCTGAACCTTGAGCTGATCAACGGTGGCGGCATCGCCGCTGCGGTGCAGGAAGACCTCACCACCGCGCTGTATGTCACCTTGGATCGCCTGCCGCTCGCCGGCTTGACGGCCGCGGTGGCCACGGTGGTGGTCGTCACCTTCTTCGTCACTTCTTCGGACTCCGGCAGCCTGGTAATCGACATGCTGACCTCGGGCGGCGAACTGGATCCCCCGAGAGTGCAGCGTGTGTTCTGGGCGCTGCTGGAAGGGGTGGTGGCAGGCGTCCTGCTGATCACCGGCGGGCTTGCGGCACTGCAGACCGCGTCCATTGCAACCGGCCTGCTGTTCTCGGTGGTGATGGTGTTGATGTGCATCTCGCTGCTGAAGGCTTTCCGTCATGAACCGATCACACCGACCGTTCGCGAACGCGAAGCCGATGCGCCAAAGGAAACCTTTGGCGATATCGACCATCCGCGCATGGATTGATCACAACAAGAGGGGAAACATCATGTTGCAGCATTCACTCCGGAACGCCGGCCGCGCCGCGATCGCGCTGTCACTGTTGGCCAGCCCGACACTCCACGCCGAGGAAGAGGACGGCATCAAGGTGGGCGGCGCCGTCCGCGTCCAGTACAGCGTCGAGGACTACGATCCCGACAATCGCGAGCGCGGCGGCGACTTCGACTTCGACACCTTCCGCATCAACCTTGATGGCACTGTCGGTGAGATCACGCTGTCCGCCGAATGGCGCTACTACCAATACATGCAGGTGATTCACCATGCCTGGGTGGGCTATGACTTCAACGAGCACTGGCAGGGGCAGCTGGGCATCACACGGGTCCCCTTCGGCAACCAGCCCTACAACTCGCATTCCTACTTCTTTGACACGACTTACTACGTCGGGCTTGAGGACGATTACGACATGGGAGCGGTGCTGCACGGTCAACTCGGCGCCCTGAACCTGCAACTGGGATTCTTCAAGAATGACGAGCAGGGTGGCGTCGATGGCTATGTCAGCAATCGCTCGGAGCGCTATTCCTACGATGTCGTGGGTGTTCGGCAGGGCGGCGAAGGCACCTTCGATGCCCCCACTGCCGGCATCGCCGAAGGCAACACCCTGGCCGGACGGCTGGCATGGAAGGCCACCGCCGGTGACCTGAGCGCCGACCTCGGTCTGTCCGCGCTGGGCGGCAGGCTCTATGACGCCACCGACGACGTCGGCAAGACGCTCGCCTATGCCGCACACGCCAATGTCGACCTGCGGCGCTGGAACCTGATGCTGCAAGCCACGCGATACGACTACGAGCTGGATGCCGGTGGTGATGCCCTGGTGGTGGGCGCCTACGCCTTCTTCGATACGATTCCCGCCAGCGCCACGCTGTATACCGCCAATCTGGCGTACGCGCTTCCGGTAAAACTGGGGCCGATCAGTCAGCTCACGTTCTACAACGACTACAGCCTGATGACCGCCAAGGCCGGGGGGCTCGACGACACCTTCATGAACGTACTGGGCGTCTCGATCGCCGCAGGTGGTCTGTTTACCTATGTCGATCTGGTCACGGCCGAGAATCAGCCGTTCATCGGCGGCAGCCTCGGTGCCGACGGCGGCACCCAGACCCGTCTGAACGTCAACGTCGGCTATTACTTCTAGTCAGGCACCCTATGCTCCGCACAGCCGCCCGTGTCTCAGCCCTGCTGCTGGGCGCGGTGCTGCTGTTGGGGGGCAGCGGCCTGCTGGGGACCCTGCTCGCCCTGCGCGGCGATCAGGAGGGTTTTGGCAGCATCACCCTCGGTCTGGTGATGTCGGCATACTTCGCCGGCTTCTTTCTCGGCACCCTGTGGGCCCCGGGCCTCATCGAGCGTGTCGGTCATATCCGCGCGTTCTCGATGTTCGCCTCGGTCGCTTCGATCATCGCCATCGTCCATGGCCTCTGGGTGAATCCCTGGGCCTGGGCGGCTGGCCGCGTGCTCACAGGGATCTGCCTGGTGGGCCTCTACACCGTCATCGAAAGCTGGCTCAACACGCAGGCCAGCGCCGAGCAACGCGGACGCCTGTTCGCTACCTACATGGTGCTCAACCTGCTGGCACTGGCAGGTGGTCAGGGCCTGATCCTGCTCGAAGCCGCCGACCAGCTCGTGCTGTTTGCGCTGGTCTCCATCCTGTTCTCCGCCGCGCTGGTGCCGGTTACCCTGACCCGCACTGCCCAGCCCGAGCCCGTTCCGACGCCCCGCCTTGGGTTACGCGTGCTGTATCGCAGCGCCCCCATCGGGGTCATCGGCGCCTTCGTGTCCGGCCTGGTGCTAGGCGCTTTCTGGGGGATGGGGCCGGTGTTGGCCCAACAGGTGGGCTACGACAGCGGCGGGATTGCCGCCTTGATGAGCCTCACCATCCTGGGCGGTGCCGCCCTGCAATGGCCGCTGGGATACTGGTCTGATCGGGAGGACCGCCGCCGGGTGATCGCGCTGATCAGCTTTGTCACCGCCGGCGTGACAGCGATTGCCACCTTCGCTGCGCATCCGGGTACCAGCCTGATGCTGGCGATGATGGTCTTCGGTGGCGGCGCATTCTCGCTGTACTCGATCAGCGTGGCCCACCTGATCGATTTCGTCCCGCAGCACGCGATACTGGAAGCATCGTCCGGCCTGCTACTGGTGTATGGCGTGGGAGCCGCCATCGGCCCAGCGGCTGCCGGCCTGCTGATGAACGGCGCGGGCGCGTCGGCATTGCTGATGTTCTTTGCGGGGCCTACCGCCCTGTTGGGCGTGTTCGCGCTCTACCGCATCCAACGCTATGACCGCGTCGCCCGACATCCGCAGCCCTTCGTGCCGCGCGTTCGCGCTGGTGCGGGCCCCGTCGAGTCGCCGGTGGATACGGACATTGACCCTGATACCGACAGGCGTGGCCCCGCTCCTCCCTGAGCAGGGCCACCAATCGGTGACACTCAGGAGGCGTCTTCAGCCGCCTCTTCTTCTCCGGCGCCGGAATCCGTGGCCTCCGTGGCCTCCTGCTCCTGGCGCTCAAGCAGCTCCACACACGTGTCGCTGATCTCACCACCGGAGATCTGCTGTGCACGACATGCGGACAGTTCACGTTCCCGGGCCGCTTCCGCCAACTCAGCGCGCTGCTGCGCTTCAAGCGCGGCCTGCCGGGCTTCCGTGTTGTTGATGGCAGCGATGTACTCACGCCATTCACCCGCACGCTTGCGGGTGGCGTTGTAGCGCTGCGCATTGCGGAAGGCCTCATCGGCCTCCATACGCTTGGACTTGTCGCCGGGCCCGGCTTGGTTGAAACGGGCGGTCCCCAGCAGCATCCAGGCGTCAGGGGTCGCCGAATCACTCAGCCCCCCCTTGTTGATTGCCGACTCCAGCGCGCCCTCAGCCGCGTCATTCTGCTCATCCGCCAACAGGGTCTGCCCCAGGCGATACGACAACATGCCGGTATCGGACATGCGGGCGGCTTCCCGCAGCACGGGGATGGCCTTCTTGTGTTCGCGCGCCTGACTCCAGAGCTGCGACAGCAGTTCGAGATTGTCCACGTTCTTCTCGACACGGCCGTCGGCGATCTCCTTTTCCAGCATCTGCGCACCGCGATGCGGGTTGTTGAAGACCGAGTAGAACTGCGCCAGCGCGGCAATGTCGGACTCGTCCGTGATCACACCGCTGCGATAGCCCACCTCCAGTGTCACAAAGGCTTCCTTGCGGCGATCCTGCTCCATGAACAACCCGACCAACTGCTTCCAGTAGCTCGCGTCCGCCGGCCAGTTCTCGATGATGCGCTCCAGCAGATTGATCCGCGGAGAGACCAGACTCTGCTCGGCATACACGATGTTGGCCAGATCGTAATACTGCTTCTTCGGCTCGCTGGCGAGGCTGATGGCCTTCTCGATCGGCGCACGCGCCGCCTTGAAGTTCTTCTCGTAGAAGTAGGCTGCCGCCAACAGGTAGTAGGCGTTGGCATCCGGACTGTCGGCTTCCTTCAACCAAGCTTCCAGATGCCGGATGGCCTCCTTGTAATTCTCGGCCTGAAACTCCAACTGGGCAATGTTGAACAGCAGTTGAAGGTTTTGTGCCGCCGGCAGAGCCTTCAGGCTGTAGGCCTTCTTGAAGTCGGAAATCGCTCCCTTGAACTGGTCCAGGTTGACCCGCGCCGAGCCCCGAATCTGCAGCACGGAGGCTTGGTCAAAGGGCTTCATGTTGGCGCCACGCTCTGCCATCAGCTTGTCGAGCACGGCAAGGCCTTCGCGGAACTTCTCTTCCTGCAACAGCTCGTAGGCGGTCAACAGATCGCGCGCCACGATGGGGTTGAGCGACTCCACCTGCTCGCGCTCTTCCTGCTGCGCTTCCCCATCCTGGGCCCAAGAATGCTGCGGGAGTGCCATCAGGGCACCGCCCAGCAGAAGTGCCAGCGTACTGGCAGTCAGTCTGTTTTTAAGCATGGTCATGCCGGTCATCGGTTCCATTCCCGTCATTCGCCGAGTTGGAACGTGATCTGGGTGCGCACGCCGAAACGTGGCTGCGCCTGGTTGTCGACGATCTTGGGCTGATACTTCCAGCGCTCAACCGCCCGCAATGCGGCACGTTCAAAGCAGGAGTTGCTCGCGTCCACCACGCGGGTGTTGACCACCGCGCCTTCCGGCGTCACATCGAACTCCACCACCACAGCCTCCAGGGACTTGGCGCGCGACTGGCACATATCCGGATAGCGCGGCGGAATGCGCACCATCGGCTGGGCATCGCGGTCAGGGTTGAACCCGGTACCGATCTCCAGTTCTGCCTGCGAGAAGTCCGGCACTTCGCCAATGGTTGCCGACACACTGGGCCGGAATGACGCATCGGTCACCGAAGGCGGCGGCGGTGGCGGCTGATCAAGTACCGGGCGCTGGAACTCTTGCTGCGCCTGCACGGACGTGTCTTGCAGCTGGCGCGTGACGTTGATGTCCACCGAGCGATCCTCGCTCAGCTCAATGTCCTGCCGCTGGCTGATCATTGCCGCCAGGATCAGGAACAAAATGGTGGTGACGATCGCGGCGCCCGGCAAGCCCGAGGCAAAACGGCCAAACACATTCATGGCGTTCTCCTCAGCGTGGCTTGGTGGACACGGCCACCGTTTCCGAGACGCCGGCAGCCCGAATGGCCTGCAGCACCTCGATCATGTAACGGGTGTGCGCAGAGCCATCGGTCTGCAGCACCGCACTGCCGCGAGGATTCTCGCGACGCAGACGCTCGACAGTGGCGCGCACGCTTTCCAGCGGCACCTGCTCGCGGTTGATCCAGATCTCGTTGTTGTTGGTGATGGCCACCAGAATGGACACCAACTTCTGATCCTGTGCCGATACGGCGTTCGGACGCTCCACCTTGACACCCGGCTCCTTGATGAAGGTAGCCGTCACGATGAAGAAGATGAGCATGATGAAGACGATGTCGAGCAGGGGCGTGACGTTCACGTCCTCTTCGTTGCTGCTCTCCGTCATCCTCTTTGATCGTTTCAGCATTTGCGCCTAATCCTTAAATCTTGCGTACGAGGGGCTACGGGCTCACTGGGACTTCTGGAGTGCGACCGCCGGCTCTACGCCTGCCTGCCGCGCCTCATCCAGTACCAACACGGTGATTGCCGCCTTCGCCAAAGGTGCGGCACTGACCAGCACCACGCCCCGGGGCTCGCGCGCCGTGAACTCCTCCACCACCAGCTTCACAGAGCGAGGATCGATCAAGCGGATGTTATCCACCCGAACAAAACCATCCGCCTGAACCGACAAGGTCAGCGTGGGAGGCGGCTTACTCTGCTGTTCCGGGGGGTTTTCCTCCGGACTGGTCAAGCCGATGCCCTCTTCCTGCAGGAAGGTGGCGGTGACGATGAAAAAGATCAGCAGGATGAAAACGATGTCCAGCAGCGGGGTGATGTTGACTTCCGCATCTTCCTGCTGGCTGGTCACTCGACGTGCACGTGCCATGGTCGGTTATGCCTCGTGGCGCGCCGTGGCGGCCTTCGGTTGGACATGGATATCGAGACTGTCCTCCAACGAGGACAGGCTCCGCGACACCCGACGGTCGAGAATATTGATGAGGAACAGCCCCGAGAGCGAAATCGCCAGACCGGTCATGGTCGGCACGGTCGCCTTGGAGATCCCGGACGCCATCAGGCGTGCGTTGGAGGCACCGGTGGAGGTGATCACCTGAAACACCTCGATCATGCCGGTCACCGTCCCCAACAGGCCCAACAACGGCGTCACCAGGATCAACACCCTGATCACTGCCATGAACTGCTCATTGGACAGCCGCTGTTCCGAAATCAACCGCTCTCGCACAGCGTGTGCTGCCCATGAGCTGTGATCCGGTCGCGCAGCCCAGCGGGCCTGCTTGTCCTTCACCAGGTTTCGCTGCGTGGTGGCGAAATAGATCAGCCGCTCGATGATCAGCGTCCACAACACAAACGTGGCGACCAGCAGGGCCACAACCACCGGCCCCCCAGCTTGCAGAAACTCGCCAATCGACTTGGCAATGAACGCGGGACTCAGATACTGGAGCATTCCAAATTCTCTTCAGTCGCGATGGACCGGGGTGATCAGTGACCACCCCGCTCAGCGTATTCCGCCACCATGCCGGCGGACTGCTCTTCCAGCACCTGTGCCACGCGGCGCTGCGCGCTCGCAGCAAAGGTGTGCAACAGCAGCAACGGAATGGCAGCCACCAGGCCCTGCACGGTGGTCACCAGCGCCTGCGAGATACCGCCGGCCATCAGCTTCGGATCGCCGGTGCCGAACAGCGTGATCGCCTGGAAGGTCACGATCATCCCGATCACGGTTCCGAGCAGCCCCATCAGCGGCGCCACGGCCGCCAGCACCTTGACGATGGTCAGGCCGGACTCCAGACGCGGCAGCTCCTTGAGCACCGCATCATCCAGCTTCAGCTGAAGGGTCTCGATGTCGGCGCCCTTGTTGGATTCGTAGGCCATCATCACGCGGCCCAGCGGGTTGCCCTCGGAGGGCGAATCCGACTTCATCTGGGCGCGCACCTTGCCGGCCGTGATGCTCAGCGTCACCCACTTGTAGACCGCCACCAGAATGCCGAACAGGGCCACCACGATGATCGCGTAACCGATGCCCCCACCCTGATCAACGCGTTCCTTGAAGGTCGGGGTTTCCACCGACAGCCCCAGCAGCGTCCCCAGCGAAGGGTCGATAACGCCCGCCACAAAGCCGTCACCGCTGAAGCTCTCGACCCGCGACGCCGCGCTGTTGGCCGCACCGCCCGGCTGGCGCGCCAGGAACTTCAGGTTGCCGTTGCCATAGGTGAGGTAGTCGCCGTCGGAGAACGCCACAAAGGGACCAATGCGGGTGACCGAATGCTGCTCAGGCTTGTTGTCGGTGCCAATCACCGCGGAGTCGAACTTGACCACCTTGGCCTGCTCGGAAGCCTCTTGCAGCATCGTGAACCACAGCCCCTCCAGCTGCTCGATGGTGGGCAGGGTCTGCGACTGCGCGATCTTGGTCAGCGGCTCGCCGCGACCCCGATACTGTGCAGACACCAGCGACTCACCAAGCTGCTCCTTGAGATCCGCAGCGGCCGCGCGAGCAGCGCCAAACAGCTCACCGAACTCGCCCTGACGATCTGCCAGCTGCGCCTTCAGTTCATTGAGCTTGCGCTCGTTGTCGCTGCGCAGCTGTTCCAGCCGGCCCGACTCACGCTCCGCCGCCGTCACTTCCTGGCGAATACGGTTGAGTTCAGCCTGTTGCTCGTTGCGCTGCGCAACAAAGCGGCGCTCGCGCTCCTGGTTCTGGCTGCTCACAGCACGGCGCTCTTCACGCACGGCGCGAAGAGCCTGGTCCAGGGAGGTGATGGCAGGCGCCTTGTCGGCCTGCGCAAGCACCGGCTGGGCCGTCAGGGCGAGGGTACCAGCGATGATCGCGGCACCGAAGACACGAAGGGTTTTCATCTTGCGTTCCATTGTTCTTGCCGTGTTCATCCGGGCTCAGCCCTGCTTGGCCGCTGCCTGCGGCGCCGGCACCGGGACGGTCATCAGATCGGGCGGAATCTGTTCCTTGGCCATGCGCAGGCCGGTGCGCACGCTGTCGAGGAAGCTGCGGTCCAGGTCCTGCCAACTGCGGGAATCAGTGTCGTAAATCTTCAGCACCTGATCGTCGTCGGTCTTGAACACCAGGGCGATGCGACCAACGCGCAGGAATTCGACGTTCTCAAAGGTATTGCCATCCACCGTCACGTCGCTGCGATAGGACTCGATGGTCCGGCCGTACTCGTTTTCGATCTGGTAGGCCTCGACGATCAGTCGGTAACGCTGCGCCGGCGATTGATCGGGGTCCTCCATCAGGCCGCGAAGGCGCGCGATGCGGTCATTGCGTTCCTCCAACTGGAACGGCAGATCCGCCTTCACCAGCGTTTCCAGCGCCCCGAGCATGTCGTCCATCAAGGGCTGCACGGACCGCTGCAGGCCTGCAATGTTGGCAATGTCGGCTTCCAGCGACTCCAACTCCCGCTGCTGGGCATCCACCTGACGCTGCTGCGAGGCGTTGTAGCGGTTCAGCTGCTCCAGCTGCTTCAGGTTGGCTCGATAGTCATTCAAGAGACTTTGAGCCTGCTCATCAAGCTGGTCCACACGCCGCTGGGAGGCCTCGGTCTCCTGCGCCGTCTGCTGGCTGGTCTGGGTCGCCGCGCCGAGCTGCGCCCACGCCGGCAAAGTCGCGGCCGCCATGGCGGCACTGATGGCCGCGGCGGCTCCGATCGTCGCAATCTGCTTCATCGTTTCCCTCATCTGACGGGGTGTTCTGCCTGTTCAAGAAAGCCGCCGTAGCGGCACGCTGTTCGGAATATTTCCGCTGTCTCTCACCACAACCGCAAAAAAACGACAAACGCACCGTCTGACTGCATTCGCAGCCAGACGAGACGCTCGCCAGGGGCGTCGGAAATCCGTTCCGAAACGCTCCAAGCACATGCACAACAAGGGTGGAAGGGCCTATGCCCGGCGTTCTGGCGAACAGGGAGGATGCTCATGCCACGCACCCTGCTACTCACCGACTGAAACGGTGAGATGCCACGCCGGGGAACCCGGTCGCTGTCACCTCACTTCCTCCTCCTGCCATCACACGTTCGGACGTCATGCCCGAAGTGGACGTGCTTACCTATAAGACGCACGAGCGATGGAAATCCGCACCCCCGCCCGACAACAAGCTGATTTACAAGCGCTTATCGGATGCCATTGGCTTCCAGATGCGCAGTACCGATTGTCACATCACCTTGGTATACCATTTAAAAATGCCACATCGCGTGCGGTATTGGTAGCACCCACAGATCGAGGAGCTTGTGGCTCAGCGCACGGTCCCGGTCAGTTGCCCCGCCGATCCTTGCGGCCATCGCCATGACGCGGATGGCGCTCGCTGCGTCCCTCCTGCCAACGAGGATCATTTTCATGACGGCTCTGATGGCTATCGTGCCGCCACGGCTTTCCATCCTTCCACCCATGGAGCTGCTGCCCCTTCCATCCATGCTGCCGCGGGTGATAACCCTTGCCGTGCCACGCGCCATAGCGGTCAACCCCACGCAGATGCGCGCCATGGGCATGCCCACGCGGGAAACGGTCATATAAATGCACGGTCACTCCGCCGTGACGCACATGTGGCCGATAGATGCGCGGCAGGTGGGCACCGCTGTGCCACGATCCCCCTGACGGCCAGAACCAGATGTGGCGGTCAGGCGCGAAGTAGAGCTGATACTCGGGGTAATACACGTACTGATAGGCTGCGCGCCCCGCAGGCCCATGGCCCACATGCGGCGGTGCCGCACAGGCACTGGCCCCCACCCCCATCAACAACGTGCCGAAAAACAGGCTGAGATACCGTAGTGGATGCATGACCAAGCCTTGAGACGAATGTCCGTCGAGTGTCGTTCGCCCCAATGAATCACACCTGAACCCCGTGTCAGTCCGCTCCCGCGAAACGCCGCGCATCCGCTCGTGCCGCAGCCGCGATCCAGTCCGCCACGGCACGGAAGCGCTGGATCCGCCGTGCATCGCGATGACTCAGCAGCCACAGCTCACGCTGAAACTCCACCTCCTCACTGAGACGCACCAGGCCGGAAGCCGGATGCGCTGACAGGCAGGGCAACACCGCCACGCCCAATCCGGACCTGCATGCACTGATGACAGTGGACATCGAACTGCAGCGAAACCGCCAGCGCGCCTGCGGCACCGCACGAGACAACCACTGCATCTCCAGCGATTGCGCCAGATCGTCCTGAAATACCACCCACGGCAACTCCGCCCAGCCCTTGCGCGGCACCCCTCGAAATCGCTCGACCCCAAACACCGCCATTCCCACACTCGCCACCTTGCGCATGGCGATGGCCGCATCCTCACGCGGGCGCGCCACGCGCAACGCCAAGTCAGCCTCACTGCGCCGGAACGAAAGCACCTCATTGTCCGGAAAGGCCTCCACCTGCAGGCCTCCATGCTGCGCGAGCAGGTCGGGAAGTCGCGGCACCAGCCAATCGTTGAGTACCGCATCCACCGACGTGATGCGAACCCGGCCACTGACTTGATCAGTCTCGGTGCGCGTAGCCGTCACCAATGCCAACATCCCCCGCTCCATCTGCTCCGCAGCCAGCAGGAAAGCACGCCCCGCCTCTGTGGGCACATAGCCTTCCGGCTTTCGGAGAAACAACTGGGTCTGCAGTCGGCGCTCAACGGCCGACAGACGCCGACTCACCGTAGACGTATCGATCGCCAGCCGCCGCGCGGCAGCCCGCATGCTGCCGTTGCGCGCCAGCGCCAGCAGCACAGGGATGTCATTCCAATCCAGCGGATGTTCGGGCGTCATACGAAACACGTGTTGCATACATGCAATGTCTGTTTGCAGTGTAGCGAATCCCCAAGCGCATCCCAGCCCCGTAAGGTTTCGCTATCACCAATAGCCGGATGTGCGACATGTCCATGCCCCTTTCCCCGCTTTCCGCCCCCCTCCTCACGTTTCAGCCGGGCGGCTGCTGCGCAGCCCATGCCATGACCGGCACCCCGCATGCCCGCACCCCGCCCCCGGAGAACATCGATCCAGCCGAAGCCTTACAGGGAGGCCAGGCCCCACGGAACGTGGTGCGCCGCTACGCGCTTATCGATGAGCTGCTCGAAGCACGCCGAACCGTGTTCGGCGGCACCGAGGGAGAACCGGTCTATCAGGCCTATCGCAATCACGCCTATCGCATCCTGAACTGGTCACGCCAATGGACCGCCCCCAGCCCGGAACGGGACGACAAGATCGCCATCTGCGCCGTCTTCCACGACCTCGCCGCCTGGCCCAATGACAACCTGGACTACCTGCGCCCATCAGCGGATCAGGCAGATGCCTATCTCGACCAGGTTGGCCGAGGCGACTGGAAGCCGGAAATGCGGCTGATGATCGAATCCCATCACAAGATCACCCCCTATCGGGGCGCCCATTGCGAGTGGGTGGAACCCATCCGCCGCGCCGACTGGTGCGATGTCTCCTTCACCCTGATCCGCCATGGCTTGCCATCCGGCTTCGTTCGCGACGTCACCGCTGCCTTCCCCATCCGCGCCTTCTACCCCAACCACGTCCTCAAAGTGAGCGGGAAGTGGTTACTCAAGCACCCATTGAATCCGCTGCCCATCATGCGCTGGTAACGGCAGAGACAACGCAAGCGCTTGCCGGACCTCAGAAGAACCCCGCCATGGCATAGGCGGTTTTCTGGAACATCAGATCCTGCGCCTCCACCAATTCAAGGTTTGCCTTGTTGGCGGTGGTCACGATACGGGTACGGTAGTCCTTGCGGTCGGTAACTTCAGATACGCGGGACAGACTGGAGCCAGAGTCCGACACCTGATTGTTGAGCTGCGTATCCCGTCGAACCAGCACTCCATCGGCGACCCGCTCGCGGATCGACACATCGCAGACCAGCATGTAGGTCACATCCTTGACCAGGGCGTTGGCCACCAATGACACCCCGGAGGCCGCAACCGCCCCGATGGCGGCACCACTCCAGGTATTGCCGGTATTGGACCCAACAACGCCCCCCACCACACCGCCGGCCAAAACCTCTCCGCCGCCAACATAGCCCTGCTGCAGCGCCGACTGCGCGGCGCTCAGGTTGGCCTTCTCCAGGTTCAACACATAGACCAGCATCTGGAAGTGCGCCTGATCGGGATCGTCCACGATGCGGTAGCCCTTGCCACTGGCGGCAAACTGATCGCGCACGAAGCGGCTGAAGGCATTGCGGTCAAACTCCATCACCCCGCTGCGCACGTCCAGATACACCGAACGCTTGTCGCGACTGACCGGATCGACAAAGACCGACGTGCTGGTCTTGGCTTGCACCTCGAGATCTTTTTTGCCCAGGGCAACACTGGTGGCTGCGCATCCGCTGAGCATGCTCAGCGCACTGATGGCCAGCACGCCGGTGCACACGATCGATTGACGTTTTTTCATGTTGGGTTCCCTGGCGAAGATGGTTGAACAGGCGGGCACGCCGCGCCCTCACGGCCATTACCAATAGCGGCCGTAATAGCGGTGGTGGTAGACGCAGTTGCGATAATCCCGATAGCGGTAATAGCGATAGCGGGTGAGATGTCGGCAGGTCCATCCTGGCTGCCAATAGCGGGGCGCCACCGCAACTGGCGTTACATTCTTCTTGAGCGCGGATTCGGCGTAGGCCTTGGCCTTGTCGACATCACCCGGGTCAAAAGGCGCCGACATCACCTCAGCATTGAGTGCGCGCTGCATCTGCAGTCGGGCATCGTCGTCTGCGAAGGCCCATGTGGCCCACGCTGCGATCAGGATCAGCACGATGGATCTGGGCATCCCTTGCCTCCGTCCGATTGGAGCTTGGATGCTAGCGAGCGGCGCTGGCGCTGTATGTCCCCAAAGCCGGGGACAAATCTCATCCGGCGGTGGGTCCCAGCCCCATGACCAGGCGAACACCTCTGCCAATCTGTTCCATACAGCCCGCCGGCAGCTGGCGGAGCGGCTCCAAGAGACAGCCCTTGTCCACCGTCAGGATCTGGGACACGTTGACCACCGAAACGCGGTCCAGTCCGCTATCACGTCGACGTAGCCGTACGTTGCCGGGCGCTGCTTCGAGTGCGAGGTTGGAGGTAACCGTGGCGACAATCACGGTCGCAATGCGGCTTCGGTTCAGCGCATTCGCCTGCAAAACGACGACGGGCCGGCGAAATCCCGGGCCCGAGCCCACGGGGTCCTCAAGGTCGGCCCACCACAGCTCACCACGCTTCATCATCCAGCACCCGGCGTTGTGCGGCCATCGCCCCAGATGGCAGGTCGCTGGCCTGAACGCGATAAACGGCATCGAACTGTTGGGTCAATGAGGACTCGGCATGCTTTGCGAGATACTCAACCAGCGCATCCGCATAAACCCGACTGCGCGGCTTCCCTGCCGCTTGCGCGAACTGCTCCGCTTGCGCAAAGAGGTCATCAGGCAGGGAAATGGCGATCTTCATAATGACCATGGTATCACCATGGTCATACCGGCGCTTAATCAAGGCGGCTAGCTCCATGGATTGGTGGTGTAGCTCTCGGCCTGGACTTCCAGTTGGTCATTCTCGAAGACGAAGGTCAGTCGCAGCACGAACTTGCTGAGCGCGACACTGGGATTGCGCCTGCCGGTCCGCTGATATGCCTCCGATTCTCGGACGGCTTTCAGGTCCACGACCTTCCGATAGATCGCGCCTTCGATGGGCACCCAGGTGCAGTCGTTCCGCAGGATGTACTTGCCCGGATTCTCGTAGCCGCGGGCGACGAGCTGTGACCAGGTGGAACGGGCCAGGGCACCCTTGAGCAGACGCGCTTCGTCTTCGGGCTTTCGAGGGCGAACCTCCATCCTCCTGAGCGCGTTCTGGTACCACTCCGACTCTTCTGGACGGTCGAGGGTAAACACATGCGCACAGTTTTGGAGCTCCGCCAACTGCCATTCAACCTCCACCTGATCTGGCAGGCTGTCGGGATGACCGGGGAATCGCCCCATTGGCGAGGCGGGGCTGTCCATGAGGGTTGGAATCACGGTGGTCAGGTACCCCACCATCGGGATCCCCTCCAGCCCAGGAATACGATAGTCGATTTCAATCTTGGTACCCGCCGCCGATTCCCCGTGCCAGATACCGAGAGGCTCCACCTTAAAGTCCCCGAAGCGCAGGAGAATGACGCCCTGAGTGCCAAAATTAACCAGCCCGACGGAGTAGGTCAAACCACCACAACCTTTTGTTGTAGCAGCAAGCCCCAACACGAATAACACCAGCGCAAAACTCCACCCTGAAAGATTGACGGCCTTGGCACGCATCTCAGTTCTCAGCCCAGTGCTTGGGCGTTCCATCCTCCCGGAAGCGCAGCGGGTCATGTGAGATGGGGAGCGACAGATCAAGGTGCTCCTGTAGCCATTGGCTATAGCCCTCGCCTGCGCCGGGATGTACCAGCCCGCGCAGGGTATGCGCCCCCGCGTTGTCCACCCCGTTGCACTCTCGCTGGTTCCGCCCGCTACCGCAGATCCCGCGATAGCGCTGATCGAACATCGATTCGTCCAACTCCCGGCTCATGCCCGCACCCTGCCAGTCGCGTTGCAGTACCGCGCTGCCGTCGAGATACCAGAATAGTCGTCCCTCCCGGAAAACGATGGGGATGTTTTCCGACACTCTGGCGCCGACGCTGTCATGCACGACGGGCACGGTCACCCTCGACCAGTTCTCGGCTCCAAACGGTCGCTCAGTCAGTTTCATGCCTGTGCTTTGAGCTTCCCGCAACATCCATCGCAAGGCCACATCCGGCAAATCGCCTTCGGCATAGCCACCGCCGATATCCGAGTGCGCGCCCAGCAAGCCCACTTCCACCCGTGAGGGGGTGTTGGCAACCCCCGCGTTCTCATGAATTGACACCCCATAGAAGTCGCGCCGGAACTCGTGGACTGCGACCGCATGCGCGACCTTCTGAACGCTGGGCGGAATACCCAGTGCCAGTTGTTGCAGGTCATCGTCCTGACTCGAACCGACAAGATCGCCGAAGGCCTGGTCTTGGCTGTAGTGCGGTACTGTATCGAACAGTCCGAGAAACCTCAGGTCGACGCCAATACAGGTCCGGAGCAGATAGTCTCGAGCAGCTTTGGCGTCGTTCTCGTTGAATGAGATGGTGCGCCCGGCCGTGCGATCCAGAACGAACTCATCTCGACCTTCGATGAACGCGTCCAACAGATTGACGAAAATGCGGGCAGATGCCGCGCCCCTTGAAAAGCCAACAACATCCACTCGCAGTTCGGCTTCGCGCACCTGATTCGTCGACATCCATACGACATGTGAGAAGAAGCGATTGGCCATGACTTCGACCCGACCCATCATCGACTCACCGCTCATCGCATCAAACCATCCACCCGACGTTCCTGATCCGCTGTCTACGGTGCCAACCCCGGACATGTAGTAGTCGAAACGAGTGGATTCCAACCCTGCATCGCTACGAACGCCCAGTTCGTCATCACCTCCGTCGTAGCTATTCCGAAACCTCACCACATTCGAATAATTCGAACGCCCCTCCGGCGGAATGTTGTTGCCGGTGCCGTCGAACGCAAACAGGATCAGCCCTGTGGGATCGATATGGTTGACGGGATCGTTGTCGGCGTAGCGGTAGCGGTTCATGCCGGCCAGCAGGCCCAGCGGGTCCGGTGACAGGTAGCGTCCCGTGTCGGGGTCGTAATAGCGATAGTGGTTGTAGTGCAGGCCGGTCTCGGGGTCCTCGTACTGACCGGGAAGGCGCAGGTGCAAGGTGAAGGCCTCTCCGTCGCCGTCGGGGTCCTCGTCAACTCGGGCGCGGCCGAAGGGGGCGTAGTGCGCCTGCCACACCTGACGTCCCGCCATATCGGTGACGCCGATGGGCGCGCCGAGATGATTGCTGTGGACCGCATAGCGCACGCCGTTGACGACCATCGCCACCGGATGGTGGCCCAGATAGACATAGTCCACCGTCAAGCTTCCATCCGCGCGGATATCGCTGATCAACTGGTCGCCGTCATACAGATAGAACCGCGTTTCGATGGGCTTTCCTGTGACATCGAACTGTTGCTTGCGAATACGCCGCGCCTGCGCGTCATAGGTATAGCGTGCGCGTAGCACGGCGCCCTCCCAGATCGAGGTGATCTGGCCATTGGCACCCCGCTCGAATCGGAAGCGGCCAAACTGCTGAACGGCGCCACCCGCCGAGTGGCGGACCGCGATGCGTTGACGGGCGGCGAAGCCGGAGGGCGCAGATTCCGCGATTCGCAGCGGGGTCTGCCATCCCTGCAGGCGCGAAAGGCCCAGCATGCGGTTGCCGAGTGACGGCAGACGATAGTGCTCCGACACACCGTCGCTGAGTCGAAGCAAGCGGTTGCCATTGGCATCGTAGCGGTAGGCATACAGATGCCCGGCGACGCTGGCCAGGTCCAAACCGCCACGCGCATCGAACCGATACCGCGACCAGGGACGGCCGAAGTCGTCGATGCCCGTGATCCGGCCTCTGGCGTCATAGTGGTAACGGAAGTCGTACAGGTCGCCGATCACGGCGCGGTGCAGCCTTCCATCGCGCGCGCTAAGGGTGGTGCGAATACCGTTCGCTGTGTCCCAGATGCGCTCACGCGGCTGACCGTCCGACAGTCCCGTGATGTCTGACACCAGCGGCTTGGTCATCCGCCACGGCGACTGAACCTCGATATCCGCAAGGGCCCCCTCGTCCGGCCCCGCCGTGTGGTAGCGATAGTGAATGCGCAAGCCGCTCGGGCGTTCCTCTCGCGCCCGTCGTCCCTCAGCGTCATACCGGTAGCGACTGCGAAACACTCGCTGATCAATCTCTCGTGTGCTCTCGGCCAGGCGCCCCGATGCGTCGTACTGAAGGCGCAGCCGGCTATCCGGCTGCATGACCGCAACAGGACGACTGTGCTCGGCGGCCGAGGTCCATGCATAGGACGTCTGCATGGCATCCCAGTCCAGCGCCTGAAGACGGCCGACGTCGTCATAGCGCAGTTCAACATGGCGGCCGTCGGCGCCGTGTTTCGCCACCAGCCGTCCGTTGATGTCGTAGCGGTAGCGCATCAACCCCGCATCGTCGGACTGCTCGAATGCGATGCGGCCGAAATCGTCCAGACCATACAGGGTTCGGCTACCGACACCATCTTCAACCTCGAAGCGCCACGACCGGGCAGTCGTCACAGTGCGGTTCGATACGGGCAGCGCTCGCCCCCCCGCCTCGGCCGGCAGCGGCAAGGATCGGAATCGCCCTTCGCGACCGGCTGCGATGATGCGCCCTGCTGCGTCATATCGAACATCGATGGGGGGCTGAGGTCCCAGTGCAAGGCGGGTCGGACGTCCCTGATCATCGTGCTGCAGAAGCTTCAGCACTTCGCCATCGTCGTATTCGATCTCGAAGATCTCGCCCGTCGCGTGCCGGCGTAGCCGAACCGGGGGCCATTGGTCAGCTTCTTTATCAGTCGCCTCGCGAACCGCGGTCCTGGCCGTTGGCGCCAGGCGACGGTGTCGCAGTGTTGGCTCGAATCCGCCTTCGGATGTCGGGGAGAAGCCAGCCTCGGTCACCGCCACCGGGTGCCCACCGCCGTCGTACTGAAACGCCAGCGTTCGGTACGCCTCGGGCCTGATGCTGGGCATCGTGGCGCGGTCAATCTGGGTGCTTTGCCCGCGGTAGGTCAACTGAAGCAGCGATGGTGCGGGGTTCCCCACGTTGGCATCCAGCACCGCCACCAGTCGGCCGAGATCATCGTAGGTATAGCGCAACGCTTGCCCATCGCCATGATGCACCGCCATCACCTGCCCGTTACGGTCATAGCGATAGCGCAGATCGCCTTCTGTCGTGCAGGGGCCACACCCGGCACCCTCGATCGCCGTGACCACCGGCACCCCGCCAACCCGGCCACCCTGGTAGCGACTGGGTGGGGCGCCGGCCTTCCGCACGTCGGTGGCATCTTGCCGAAACTGCAGCGATACCCATTCATCCAGCAGCGGCGGCATCGACGCCACCGCACGGTCCTGATCGTCATAGCGCCATTGGCCGATCATCTGCAGATCGCCCCGCCGGACCTCGTGGATGGCGGTCAAGTTGAACGCATCGCGGGGGTCGGCGTACGCGTAACGCCGTTCCTGTTCATCCGGGTATCGCGCCACGACCAGGCGGCCGTGATCGTCGTATTGATAGCCGACGGTCGACCCCTTCGACGACCTCACCTGTACAAGTCGACCCGCGGCGTTGTACGTGAGGGATAGCGCGCTGCCGTCACCGGTCTTCAGGGCCACCAGCTTTCGCTCTGTGTCCCGAATCAACTCAATCCATTGACCATCCGCCATTCGATGACTGACCAGCGCACCATCCTTGGAAAAGGACAACACGGTGCCATCGCGCCAGCGCCACTCGTATCCCCACGGTCCAGCCTTGAGCCTGCCATCCGACCGCAGCCGCGCGCGGAAGTGGCGGATACCCTGAGTCCCCTCATGGGCATCGAACAGGATCCGACGGCCATCCGCTTGCCAGATGGAAATCTGCGCGCCGGTGTCGCTGAGGGTGGTCTCGTAGCTGTGCCGCCAGCCCGTCCCGGTCACACCCGCGTACTGCGAGCGGCTGTTGTAGTGTCGCTCGAACGCCAGACCCTTGGTGCTTCCCGCGATATCGGTCTCGCGCTGATATTTGTTGCCCGTCAGAACATGAATCGGATTGCCGACATGCGTTGCCGGCAGCGCGGATATCTGCAAAGCGCCCACGGCCTGCAGGGGCACGCCTCCGACAGCAGCGGCGGACGGCGCTGGCAGACTGCAGTACTGGGGGCCTCCATGATCGGTGCCATCAGAAACATCGCTGTCCGGATCCTCTGCTGCCTCGGAACCGGCGTCTGTGGCGCCGTCTTCGTCTCCACCGCCACCCTGATCGTCCAACGACGCGTCATCCCCGGCACCGTCGTCGCCTGACGCTGGCTCACCTCCCCCGCCTTCGCTTTCACCCGACGCTCCCCCGGCATCTTCGGGGGTTCCAGATATGTTGCCTCCCCCCTGCTCGGGGCCGCCGTACCCAGGATCCGTGTCGGCCACTCCCGTACCCACACCCGATGTGCCGGAACCCGAATGCCCGGATGCTCCGTGCAATCCCTGCGCCAGAGCGTCGGATCGCGGCAGACTGGGCAGGCCGGCAACGAAAAGAAACCCGCCCTGCTCTTGCTGGACAGCCTCTGTCAGACGGTCCACAGCCGATCGCGGCGGGTCTCCGATCGGAACCAACAAGGCGCTGACAAGCACCCCGGACGCTACGGCGTATTCAACACCATTCACGGGTTGCGCCCCGGCCGATCACGTGGTGTGCCCGACTTGGGGCGCCGTTGTTTCCCGAGGCCTGCCTGATAACCAAAGCGCGTCAAGGCCACCCGCGAGTTGACCCCTACCTTCTCGTACATCCGGCGAACGAACGTGGTCGCGGTGTGATAGGAGACGCCCATTCGACGCGCCACGCGCGTCAACGGCTCACCCTGACAAAGCCAGCCCAGTGCCTCGCGTTCGCGGACGGACAAGGTCCGGACCACCGTATCCACATCCACCCGGTGCGTCGCAAACTGAAGTTGCAGTGCCGCAACGGCGCGTTCGCACAGCGTCATTTCGCCACGCAAGGCGCTGTGCAGCCGAACGCGGGCGCGCTCGGGCACCTCGCCGATCAGGATGAAGCCACAGGCTCCGAGCCTGAACGACAGTGGACATTGCTGCGGCCGTACACCGAGGGCAACGAGTTTCGTTCCCGGCTCGGCCATCGACATCTCTCGCAGCCGGCCGAGATCATCGTCGCTGACTCTTTCCAGGTGAACCAGCAGCACCTCAGGAGGGGTGCTCGAGGCCATCAGCGCGGCCAGAGCGGCGCTGGATGAACACCACCGAAGCCGATATCCACGCATCAGCCGCTTCAACCAACTGGAGAAGATCGGTGACGAGGATTCGCCCCAGACTGCCGCCACTGCTTGCACTGTGCGCCTCCCTTGCTTCACGGCCGTCATGGCCGTGTCTCTGCATCCTTGCGGAAGATTCGCAACCCCCTCGAAGCTTCTGCGAGATCAGTGGACGTCCCTCGTCCACGCACATCGTGGAATGGGGATAGCCAATACAGTTGTTCTCTGTCAACCCTTGGATGGCGACGCTGATCACGCAAGTCACACCATTTGTCCCCTGCATAAGGGACATACGGCGGCACACATTCTTTCTAGGATGAATCGTGCAGGCGCCCGCCATCCGGCATGTCGTCATCAGGACACACGGAAAGGATCACGAAGGAGACAGGACCATGGAAGGATCAACGCAATCCGGTCAGGGAATGGTTGAGTACATCATCATCGTTGCACTGATCGCATTGGCGGCAATCGCCGCGTTCTCGTACTTCGGCCAGGCCGTCCGCGGACAAACCGCGCAGATGGCAGCGCAGGTCGCGGGTGAAGCAGACAGCACCGCCGGTACCGATGCCGCCGTCGAAGCCGCTGGCAACGCCCTCGACGAAGCCGAGGCGGATACCGGCCTTGGCAATTACACCGACCGCGACATCGCTGGCACTGGGAGCGGAGGCTGACGAAGCCAGCGACCGCGCCTGATGATTAGGCGGTCACGTCAAGGTGGCCAGGTGATGCCGATGACCCTGCTTTTCATCGGGGCCATCCTGCTCGCCTGCTGGGTGCTCTACGACACCGGCGCACTGCTGAGCGATCGAATGCGGTTACAAAATACGGCCGACAACGTGGCGTACAGCACTGCGGGCCTCGTGGCGCGCGATCTCAACTTCATCGCCTACACCAACCGGGCCATGGTGGCCAACCAGGTAGCGATCGCGCAGATGGTCGGACTGAGCGCCTGGGGTGCGAGCATGGAGCAGTTCGGCCGCAACGCCAACACCATCGGGCAATTCATTCCTGGCATCAATGCCATCACCGGCAGTGTGCAGGCAGGCGCCACCGCCAACCGTCAGGCGATTGATCAGGCTGCCGCCGTACTGATTCCGCTGAATCAACAGGTGATCCGTCTGTTGTCGGACGTGCAGCAACTGTTCCACCAAAGTGTTGTGCTGCAGCTCTCGCCCTTCAGCGCCGACATCGGTCGGCGCAATGATCCCGACGCACGCGCCCTGATGGCTGCTGGCGACTACTCGCTGACCGAAGCCGCGGCCCTGCTGACAACATGGGACGAACTGATCGGCGCGCAGAACAGGCTGCATCCCGTCGGTACCGGCGATGCGGATGGCGCTCTGGACAATCGCCGATATCGAGAATTCGAGACCATCGTCAGCGAATCCCGCGATCCCTTCTCACGCAACCGCAGCTATCGCTGGGGCTACCCGTTCAGTGCAACCTGGGGCGCGGGATTGGAGATCCGCACACGCACCCAGAAATATGGGGGAAGCGATTTCATCCGCAGCGTGGACCCCGCCGACGATACCTATCGCTGGGACTGGGCCGCCATGGACACGGTGTCCCAATACGTTCGCTTCTGCATCAACCTGGCGCTCGGAAGAGAGTGCTGGAGCCTTCCGGAGATTCCCATGGCCTGGGGCGCAGCTCACGCCCTCGACGAAAGCCAGTCCGGTGTGACGCGCTTTGACTACGGGTTCACCCGTGATCGTCGCGACCGTCATCGCTGGGGCGACGGCGCCTGGCGCAACCGCGCTGCGGCCACCGCCCTGCTGAGCAGTGCCAATCCCAACCCGGTCAGCGGTGACCACGTACATCACCGTATCGGCACCCTGCAGGGATTGAAACCCTTCCACGCATTTCGCGACGAGCAGCCACGACACCGAGGCCCTTCGATCACCACTCTGTTCATCAAGGACGAGGCAGACATCAACTCACAGAGAACGTTGTTCGCCAGCACCGGCGGGACCGTGGCCGACCCACTGGATGCCCGCTCGGCAGGCGGCCTCGCGGGTGGTCGTGTCGGGGCGGCCGCCAAGGCGGAGGTCTATTTCATGCGCCCCACCGATCTCGACGGCTGGCGCCGTGACGACCGGCGCGTGGAGTACGGCAACCTGTACAACCCGTTCTGGCAGGCGCGTCTGGTGGACCTCAGCGACCACGAAAAGCTCACGGCGAGCGCGATCGTTTCCGATGGCGAAGTCAGCGCGGGCATCACGGAATGAACGCTCACGCCGCTACAGGACAGGCTTTGGCCGAAATGCTGGTGGTGCTGGCCTCCCTGATCCTGCCGCTGCTGTTGCTGATCCGACTCATCGGTGGCCTGCTCTACCAGCAGCAAGGCCTGGAACTGGCTGCGCGCTATGCCACATGGGAGCGCACCGTCTGGAACGCAGCAGCGCCCAGCGGCCCCGGCGCCGCTGACACTGTGAAAGCGGATGGCACCCTCGCCAGAGAAGTGGACGCCAGAATACTGGCAGCACCTCGCCAGGCATGGTCGGCCGACGATGGCACCCCGCGTCTTGACCCATTCCTGCGCGTCCTGCCCGGTCGTGAAGATTCGGCGCTGCTGCTGCAACAGGACGAGGCCGACGACAGTCCCTTCAGCCGCATCGAGAGCCATCGGGCGGCACCGGCGGGAACCGTCGGCGCGGTCGATGCAGCCCTCGACGTCATCGGCAGCCTGACCCGCTTCGATCTACCCGCCGACGGAATCGCGGAGGTTCAAGTGGCGGTGCGACTTGCCTCTCTGCGCCAAGCGTTGAACCTCGACCTGGCCTGGCTTGATGCGCTCCAACTGCGCCGACGCTCCGCGCTGTTCGCCGAGCACTGGACCGCCGGTGGCACAGCGCAGGCGGCTTACCGCATCAGCGGCCTGCTGCCTCAGCAGTTTCTGGATCACGACATCGTCGGGAATGTACAGCAACTCGTTGCCTATGCCCCCATCGCGGAAGAGTTGGATGACAGCCGCCTTCGCTTTGGGCACGTCACCCTGGAACCGCTGCCCTCACACCGGCTCGGGCCGATGGCGTCGGCGCCATGAATGTCCGGCATCTCGCCTTGGGCGCGGCAGGCGCTTTGTTGATGGCAACGCTCGGGCAGGCCATGGCACTGCCCTCCTGGCCGGAACACATCCACCTGCAGTCCGTGGGCGACAAGCTCCGCGTGGATGGACGCCCCACCCGGATCTTCACCTTGCACTCCCCGTACCCGGTTGCCACGGTGAGCCATGACATCCAGGCGCGCTGGCGGACGCCCCTGCGCATCAGCAGCAGCGGGCGCTGGCAGGTTCTGTCGTCGCTCTCGGGCGAGCGTCTGGTCACCATTCAACTCGCCCCCGCACCCGCACGGGGCACCCAGGGGCTGGTGGCCATCGCCGCGCCCCACACCGCGCCGCGGCCACCGCAGCCAACATGGCTGCTGCCCACCGGCATGCGGCTTCATCAATGGCTGGATGCCGATGATCACGGCCGTCATAGCCGCACCCTGGTGCTGATCGGCACCACGCCCGTTGCCGATCAGTTGGAGGTGATGCGCGAACACTTCCGGCGCAACGGCTATGTGCCGCTGGGGCCACGGTCTCTTCAGCTCGGCGACAACAGCGGCAGCCTGTTGCTGACCGGCCCAGCGGGCACCGTCAGCGTGGCGGCGAGTCGCCGCATGGGGCGGACGCTGGTAGCGGTCGTGACCGTTCGGCACCCCTGACGCCTCCATGAAATCACGCGACTATCTCGGCTGGATATTGCTGGTGATGGCGGTGGGCCTGGGCGTGCTCGCCTACTTCCTCACGCAGCGTTACCTGGCGCAGGAATCGGCGCGACTCGCCGCAGAAGCCGCGCAGGGTCAGGGCACCCTGCGACCCGTCGTTGTCGCCAGCCGTGACCTCCTGCCCGGCGACCTGGTTGACGATGCCAGCATGGCCATTGCGCAGTTGCCGGCTCGCCACCTGTCGCATCGCAGCGTATCGCCGCAGGATTACAAGGCCTTGCGCGGACATGTCCTCACCCGCGGGATGGTCAGTGGCGAGCCGTTGCTGCGGGACTTCGTCAGCGGCGCAGTCATCGAGCGCTTCTCGGACCTGATCCGCCCGGGTGACCGGGCCCTCAGCCTGGAGGTCACGTCACTGGAGAACCATGCCGGGATGCTGGTGCCGGGCGACTTCATCGACCTGATGGTCGAGGTCCGCCCTGGACACGCCGAGCCGGCAGACCGACTGGTCCCGGTCCTCGAAAGGGTTCGGGTGGTGGCGGCCGGCCCCGAGCCACTACGCGCACCGGGACAGGGCTTTCAACCCATCTCAGCAGACGAACAACGCTATCGGATGATCAGTATCGTTGTCACACAGACGGAGGCGGAACGGGTTCTACAGGCACAGTCGCAGGGAACGCTGCGCTATCTGTTGCGCAACGCGCGAGACGATCAAACGCCGTCCCGCGATGCGGGACGGCGCTTCTTTGGCGATGCCGAATCTTCCAACGGCTATACCTATTTCTCCAACGGCGCGCCTTTGGGGCGCCTCCATCAACACATGCAGGCGTTGCCGGCGTGGACCCCACCCATGGCGCCACCCCCCAGCCATGGCATGTCAGCCTCGCTCGCGGACGCTGTGCCATGAAGAGACGCCTCCCCTTCCCTGTAATGGCGGCCGCACTGGTCGTCCTGTGCGCGGCGGCGATCGCGCAAGCCGACAGCCCCCGTGCGGAGCCGATAGTGCTGGACATCGGCACCCAGGCCACGCTCTACGATCCCGACATCGACCGCTTCGATGTCGAGCCAACGGGCGTCGTCGAGCTTGAACAACGCGACGCCCGACACCTGCGCCTACGTGCACAAGGTGCCGGTCGCGTTCTCATCTCGATCTGGGGAAAGCACGATTCAGCGCCACGTCGCTACCGGGTTGTGGTTTCATCACCCGTTGCCGGCCGGCCCAGAGCACGCGCGGTCACTCCGCCTGCGCCCGAGACGCCTCCAACACCAACCGCAGGCAGGCAACCGCTGAGTCTGTATGTGGGCGCCGTGGAAACGCGAACACTGACCGCCGTCGAACGCTTGGTGGTGGGCAACGACAAGATCGCCCAGGCCAGCGTGCTGGACAACGGAGATCTGCTCCTCATGGGGCTGTCCGAGGGCCGTACCGCCCTGGATGTCTGGACGGAAGGGGGTAACCTCCATCGCTACGACGTACGTGTGTACACACGCGCCCCGTCGGACACCCTGTCGCTGGTCGAGGCCATTCTGAGCGCCTATCCGGGTGTTTCTGCAGAACCCCACCTTGACCGAATCCTGCTGAGGGGCACCGTCGATAGCGCGCGAATGGAGGCCTTTCAACAGGTGATGCGCGGCATCCCGCAGGTCATCAACCTCGTGGAAGCTGAACTCAATGTTGCGGTGGAACCCGGCATCGTGCTCGACGTTGCGGTGTTGGAGCTCAACCGCAGCCACCAGCGCAACCTCGGCATCCGCTGGCAAGACACCGCAGCGGGGCCAGCGGTTGGCGTAGTTGGCAATCTTGTCCCGAACCGTCTTTTCGGCGTGGTCTCCGATGTCGGGGATCGCGGCACCCTGCAGGATCTGCTGGGCGCCGTCGGCACGGGCAGCCAGAAGTTGAGCGGCTATGTGGGCATCACCTCCATTCTTGGCTCCGAACTTCAGCTGCTTCAGGAAGAGGGACATGCACAATTGCTCGCAGCGCCCTCGCTATCGACCACCAGCGGCGAGACCGCCACGTTTCTCGCGGGCGGCGAACTGCCGGTCGCCATCCTCAATGAATTCGGCCAGCCCGTTGTGGAATTCCGCGAGTTCGGCATTCAGCTTGAAATACAGCCCATCGCCGATCACGCCCACAATATTCGCAGCCACATTCGTGCGGAAGTCAGTTCGGTCGACTTCTCGGTGCAGGTCAACGGCGTGCCCGGTCTGCTGCGACGGGAGACCACGTCGACCATTACCGCCCGCCCGGGCGAAACCATCGTACTGTCCGGCCTCCTCGACGCACGCGACACCCGGAATGCAGACAGGCTTCCGGGGCTCGGGGACCTGCCGATCCTCGGAGCATTGTTTCGGTCCAAAGCCTTCAATCAGCAAAGAACCGAACTGGTTGTCACCGTCACACCCCGCGTCAACCACGCCGGACATGCTGCATCGCCAATGCTGCGCGGCGCCGAAAAACACCTGCGACAGCTACTCACCGGTAGCGAAACGCTGAATGCGGAGCTGGTGGAATGAAAGGCGTCCGGGTCCGCGTGACCACTGCCAAAGGCACGCCAGTGAGTGCCGACTGGCACCTGCAGATGCCAATCGGGATCGGCCGCAGCAGCCGTTGCGCGGTGAGACTCCACGGTTGGCGGATTGCCTCGCAGCATGCCGCGATCGAGCGGGAAGACGATGGCCTTCACTTGAAGGTCCTGGACGGCGATGTCCGCGTCAACGGGTGCGTCAGCCGAGGCTACGGCCCGCTGTCACCCGACGACATTATCGAGATTCACGACTATCGCCTCGACGTCGCCGCAGCCACCGCCATCGAGGTGGACACCCCCCCGGCTTCACCCGGTCCGCCAGCACCCGTCGACACACCCTCGCAAGTACCTGACGAGGGTGCGGGCGACCCCGAAACGGCGGCGATACAGCATGAGTGGCAGTCCCGTTTGCGGCGGCGCCTGCACGAGCAGATGGATCTTCGTCGCATCGACGTCAGCGCCATGTCCGATCAGCGCCTGCGAGCGCTGACGACCGAGCTGGTCGGCGAAATCCTGCAAGGCGAACCGGCATTGCCCAAGACGATCAATGCGACGGCACTCACCGATCAGGTGGTTGCGGAAGCCGTGGGCCTCGGCCCCCTGGAACCCCTGCTCTCGGAAGACGGCATCAGCGAAATCATGGTCAACAATGCCGACGAGATCTTTTTCGAACGCGATGGCAAGTTGCTCCGCTCGCCCATCCGCTTCACCGACGATGCCGCGGTGCAGTCCATCATCCAGCGCATCGTTGCCCCGCTGGGACGGCGCATCGACGAAGCCTCGCCAATGGTGGATGCGCGCCTGGGTGACGGCTCCCGCGTCAATGCCGTGATCCCTCCTCTCGCACTGAAGGGCGCCTGCATCACGATTCGAAAGTTCATGCAGGAACGACTGACCTGCGATCGCCTGCAGGCCTTTGGCTCCCTCAGCCCACAGATGGCCGCCTTTCTCGAACTGGCAGTCCGCCACCGTCGCAATGTGCTCATTTCGGGCGGCACGGGGTCCGGCAAGACCACACTGCTCAACGTGCTGTCCAACTTTATCCCGACGGTCGAGCGAATCGTCACCATCGAGGACGCCGCCGAGCTGCGGTTGTACCAGCCCAACCTCATCGCACTGGAAGCCCGCCCCCCCAATCAGGAAGGACGCGGGGCCATCAGCATCCGCGACCTCGTTCGCAATGCCCTGAGAATGCGCCCGGATCGAATTGTGGTGGGCGAGTGCCGCGGAGGCGAAGCACTCGACATGCTGCAGGCGATGAATACCGGACATGACGGATCCTTGACCACTGCGCATGCCAACAGCCCGCGCGACTGCCTGGCGCGACTGGAAGTGATGGTGATGATGGCCGGAATGGACCTTCCCATTTCCGCCATACGCGAACAGCTGGCATCAGCAGTCAACCTCATCGTCCAGCAAACCCGCTTCGCATGTGGGGCTCGCAAGGTCACCTGTATCGCCGAGGTGGTCGGTGTCGAGAACGGACGCATCCAACTATCCGAGGTCTTCCGCTTCCGGCAAACCGGCTACTCCGCCAACGGTCAGGTTCAGGGGCGGTTCGAAGCCACCGGGTTGATCCCCGAATTCTATGAGCAGCTCCGTAACCGGGGAGTGGCCACCGACCTCTCGCTGTTTGCCTCACCGGAATCGCCACCATGACGATCATCCAGGAGCTGTCAATGATGGGGGCTGTCGGTATCGCGCTCTTGCTGTACGCCGGAGGACGCGCCGTGCGAGAGGGATGGTCGGCCTATCAACAGGCCTTCGAAACTCGAGCGGCGCGCAACCTTCCACAGATGTTCCTGTTCATTGAACCGACGGTCCTGTTTCGGCTGCATGCGATCGTACTTGCCGCCGTCTTCCTGATGACCCTGGTGTTGGGCGGTGGATGGGTGCTGGCGCTGCTGGCCATGGCGGGGATGGGACTCTCGCCACCGTTGGTCTATCGCTGGCTGAAGCGGCAGCGCCGCCGCCAGGCGGTGGCCCAGCTCCCCGATGCCTTGCTGGGGCTGTCCACCAACATGCGCGCTGGACTGAGCCTTTCGCAGGCGCTCGAAACCGTTTCCGCATATGCGCCAGCGCCCCTGTCGCAGGAACTCACGCTGATGCTGCGGGAACTCCGCATCGGCCTGCCGTTCTCTGAAGCTGTGGATCACCTTCACGACAGGATTCCGGAAGTGGAGGTGCAGTTGGTCACGGCGGCGATGAAAGTCTCCCGCGAAGTGGGGGGCAATCTCGCCGAGGCCCTCGAACGTATCGGCGACACCCTCCGAAAGCGCCTGCAGATGGAAGGCAAGATCGCCAGCCTGACCGCACAAGGCAAGTTGCAGGGGCTGGTGATGACCGGGCTGCCGATCTTTCTGGTCCTCGCCCTGATGCAGCTGGAACCCGATGCCATGCGGTATCTGTTCCACAGCTTCCATGGCTGGATGACGATTCTGGTGGTCATTGCGCTGGAACTGGTCGGCTACCACTTCATCCACAAGATCGTGAACATCGATGTCTGAGCCCGACGCCCCATGGATGATCGCGGTATCGGTGGCAGCAGCCATTGCCCTGCCGGCGCTCGCTGCGCTCGCCTTCCGCCGCAGCCTGCCTCCGCTGGACCGGCGCTTCATGGACCCGCTGTCGCTGCCCGAGCGGCTGGCATGGCCACTGGTACGGTTCATCGCCCACTACTTCGCCCGGAGCATGTCTGCGGAACGGGCAACACGTATTCAGCGCGATCTGGTCCAGGCCGGCTGGGACTTCCGCATGACGCCGCAGCAGTTTTTCTCGCTGCGTCTTCTGTCGGTGGCCCTGATCACCGGCTGCACTGCCCTCGCCTTGCTGGGTCTGGACCGCATGTCCTTGATGCTGCTCGTCGCGGCCTCGCTGTTCGGCTATGCCATTCCAGCCCTCAAGCTGCGAGAGGCACGACGGCGACGTGCCCTCGACATCGTGCGAATGCTGCCCACCTATCTGGACTTCATCACCATGGCCGTCGAAGCGGGTCTGAGCCTGCCCGGCGCCCTGCAGCAGGCCACGCAGAACGGGCCCGATGGACTGCTCAAGAAGGAAATCCAGCGCGTCAATCGCGACATCAAGGCCGGCGCTGGACGCATCGAAGCACTGGAAGCGCTGGCCGAGCGCCTCAACCTGCGCGAGGTAACTGGCGTGGTCGCGGCGCTGGCCCAGGCGGATCGCAGTGGCGGCAGTGTTGGCGAAACCCTGCGGATTCAGGCGGATCAGCAACGTGTTGAGCGCTTCCAGCGAGCGGAAAAGCTGGCCATGGAGGCCCCCGTCAAACTCATCTTCCCGCTGGTCGCATTCATCTTTCCCACCACCTTCCTGGTGCTGGCCTTCCCGATCCTCATGAAACTGCTCCATGACGTGTAGTCCGATCCGAATCCAGGACGCCGCCGGGCGCACGCTGTTCAGTCGCGCCTGGATGCCGCAGCGCTTCCAAGACCGCGCGCGTGGCCTGATCGGCCACCCATCACCGCAGGCGGACGAGGCCTGGTGGTTCGTGCGCTGCAGCGCCATTCACAGCATCGGGATGCGCTTCTCCATTGATGTCGTCCACCTTGATACCGATGGGAGGGTGCTGTCGATCAAGGAGTGGCTGGCGCCGCTGCGGTTGAGCTGGCACCCCGCAGGCTGCCATGTCATCGAAATGCAGGCAGGGCGTGCGTCGGCACTGGGACTCCGAACCGGCCAGCAGTTGCGGAGCGTGCCATGCGCATAAGCCTGTTGCTGTGCTGTGCACTGGCTGTCGGTTGCACAGGCATGCCCACGACTACGAATGACACCTCTGGCGTCGGCACCCTGGCAGACCGCCTGGCCACCGCGGACCAGGCACTGCGCGAGGCCCGCCTGCTGGATGCGGAAATTGCCTATCGACAGCTCAGCATCGAACACCCTCAACTGCCCGACGTGTGGCTGCGGCTGGGCAACATCCACGTGCGCCAGGCGCAGTTGGACGCCGCCGTTCACAGCTATCAACAGGGCTTGAAACGCCATCCCCAGGACGGACGGCTTTGGTACAACCTGGCACTGACCCGTCTGCGGCAGTCGCTGGACACCCTTGAAACCGCCAGCGCGGTGATCGCAGCCGATGCCCCGCATCGGGCGTCCATTCAGCGCTTTCACCACCGTCTGCTGCAATTGGCCACACCACCGCCTTCGAATGAGGGCACGCCTTGAATCGGCGCCAATACGGACAGGGCGCGGTGGAATTTCTGGTCGTGTTCATGCTGTTGCTGGCCTTGCTCGGCGGCCTGTTCGAGATGACACGTCTCATCCGCACCAAACTACTGCTGCGAAGCGCAAGCTTTGAAGCAAGCCGCATCGGCGCCATGCACCACGGTCGTCTGGCGCCAATGCAGGCCGAGCTGGCCAACGGCATGTCAGCCCTGTTCACCTTCGGCGACCGCAGTGCCAGCGGCCTGATCCGAGCGCAGCAGCGCGCTCGTGCGATTGCCGCGCTGCCCGGAGTGGGCATTGAAATACTGCACCCCTCACTGGCCGTTCACGCCACGCATTCTCGCCAGCAATGGGTTCACCTGCAGGGCACGGAAACCTACGAATGGCATGCGGTCATTCCCAATGACAACCTTCTGTGGCGCCCACGCAACCCGGATGAAGCCGGCATCTCGATTCAGGACGCCAATCTGCTCAAGACGCACAGCGTGTGGTGTCACCGGTTAGTGGTGCCCGCGCTGGACCATTTGATCCATCGCATTGTCACCAATCCCCGATGGGCCAGCGCGGCGCAGGCGCCCTGCACGGCGATCGGCAGAGGCGCGTCAGCTGCACCAGGCGTCGCGCCGGGGCGTTACATCGCGGTGACGGGTGGCGCCATTGTGCGCATGCAAAGTGCAGTGGTGGCGGACAACCTGCCCGCCCGCTAAGCGCCTGTCAGAGCGCCTGTCAGGCCGAGGTGCAAGCAGCGAAGCTTTGGTGCATTTGAGACAAGTGGCGAGCGCTGTTTCTTGCTATAGGTACCCATCGGTGCGAAACACTGCGCTACCCGCCGCTCCCCTCGTCCCACCACTGCGCCGCCCACATCAGGGCCAATGCGGCGTCCGATGAAGGCGACGATGTCGTGCTGAGGTCCGCCTCCGGGAACGACCATTCGGTTCCGTCGGCGATGACTACTGCAGAGGGGGTGGTGTCCACCAGGCTCTCATTGAGCGCCTTGGCAATGACCATCGTGTCATCGCCCGCAGCGGCAGCCGCCGAGGGCTCGGCTTCGGTGACGGTGATCAGCAGTGTTTGGGTATCAAACAGATTGCCGCTACCGACCCGAATGATCACTTCGTAGACGTTGTCGGCGCCTTCGTCCTGAGGGTCGTCAAAATCCGGTGCATCGAGGAAACGCAGCGCGCCGGTGCTGCTGTTGATGTTGAAAAGCTCGGCGTCGTCACCGCCGACAATACTGAAGACGAGCGTTTCCGTGGTGTCTTCCGTCGTCACGGTGGTGACCGCCGTTCCCCCCTCCTCCAGATCGATTTCCGCGGTATCACCGCCGCCGTTGCTGGTGATTTCAGCAATGTTACGAACTGTGATGGTGATGGTTTGGGTGTCGCTCAACTCGCCGTCCGATGCCTGTACCTGCACCACATACTTGTTGTCCTCGTCCGCATCAACGGGCGTCTCGAAATCGGGCGCATTCTTGAACTTGAGCGCACCCGTGCTGGCGTTGATCTCGAACAGGTCGGCGTCATCGCCTCCACTGATGCTGTATGTGATGGTGGCGCTGGGGTCGGTATCACCGGCCATCACGGTTGTCACTGTCGTGCCATTCTCACCAAGACTGATGGCAGCGTTGGCGCCACCGCCATTGCTGATGATGAACGGCGCAACGTTGGCGGTGCCACCGCCTCCATCGTCATCGTCGGTCGCCGCCAGCACGCCTAGCGTGACCACGCCGGCGCCAATCGCCGCCGCGCCCCACAGTGGCAAGCCGAAAACGGTTGCGGCATTGGGATCGCGCCCCTCCAGCTCCGCCAGGCTGATCGGTGCGACCACGGAGGGGTTGAAGGCGGGTTGGGCACCCTCGGCTGCTGGAGCCGACTCGCCCCCCACGGACGCATCTGTGGCGTCGGGCTGCGCCTCCTCCTCCTCTTGCTGCCGACGCTCCGCGTCAGCCTCCACGACCTCCTGCGGCGCGTCCGAGTCCACGGGGGCTTGCGCCAACAGCAAGTCGCCTCCGGCCACGGTGGTTTCGTCCAGCGGATGCGGCGCTGGGGTGCGTACGTCGGTCATGGAGATCAGTCCTGGATAAGTTGGCTGGGATCACGGTACTACACGTTGAGACGCGCAGGGCGTTCCAAGTACCACCGCACGGTCTCTGCAATTTCGGCCTCGAAACGCTGTGCCCGTACCCACCCGAGTTCCTGCTGAATCTTGGTGGCATCGATGGCATAGCGCCAGTCATGTCCCGGGCGGTCGGTGACGAAGTGGATCAGGCGCTGATGTGGTGCCCCGCCAGGGCGCTCGACATCCATCACCCGACAGATCAGCCGCACCACGTCGAGGTTGTGCTGCTCGTTGCCGCCGCCGATGTTGTAACACTCGCCGAGACGACCACTGCGCAGCACGGCATCGATGCCCACGCAGTGATCCGTTACATAGAGCCAGTCCCGCATGTTGCTGCCATCGCCGTACACCGGTATCGGCTGCTGCGCCACACAGCTGCGGATGATGGTGGGGATGAGCTTTTCGCCATGCTGGCGCGGCCCGAAGTTGTTGGAGCAGTTGGTGGTGACCACGGGAAGCCCGTAGGTATGGAACCAGGCACGGACCAGGTGATCGGAAGCCGCCTTGCTGGCGGAGTACGGGGAATTGGGCGCGTAGGGGGTGGATTCGGTAAAGGCCGGATCGTCCGGGCCAAGAGTGCCGAACACTTCATCAGTGGAAATGTGGTGGAACCGCACGCTGGCATCCCCAGCCGCCCGTTCGATCTGCCAGTACTGACGGCAGGCCTGCAGCAGGGTGAACGTGCCGGTCACATTGGTACGCACGAACTCACCGGGGCCGCTGATGGAGCGGTCCACGTGCGATTCAGCGGCAAAGTGGACGACGGTGTCGATGCGATGCTGTCGAAGCAGGGTACCCACCAATGCGGCATCGCAGATATCGCCGTGAACGAACTGGTGACGTGCCGGCGCCGGGAGGTCGACAAGGTTGTCTCGGGTCCCGGCATAGGTGAGCGCATCCAGTGACATGACCTGCACCTGGGGATCCTGCGCCAGCAGGTGATGCACGAAATTGCTGCCGATGAACCCGGCCGCGCCGGTGATCAGGACGTGCCGCGGGGTGTGGAGATTGAGTTTGCTCATGTGGCTTTCAGCTGCGCCACGACATGCTGCAATGCTGCGCGCCAATCAGGTGGCTTAATGCCCAGCGAGGCGGTGGTGGCCACCATGGACAGGCTCGATTGTGCTGGTCGTCGCGCGGGCGTGGGATAGTCGGCCGTGGTGATGGCGGTGAGGGCCGGTGCGGTATCGAGCAGCCCCTGCGCGACAGCCTCCTCGAAGATGGCGCCGGCAAAGTGGTACCAGCTCACGAAGGGTTGGCCGGCGAAATGCCAGGTGCCCCATGGCAAGGACTGCCCCGCCTCAACACGCCGGGCCAGCTGCATCAAGGCCTTCGCGATATCGGCGGCGGCTGTCGGCCCGCCGATCTGATCCGCCACCACTCGCAATGCGGGGCGCTCGGCGCCAAGGCGGAGCATGGTTTTGACGAAGTTGTTGCCAAAGCGTCCGAACACCCAGCTGACTCGCAGGATGAGATGTTGCGGGCAATGCCGGCGCACCCCCTGTTCTCCGGCCCATTTGCTGGCACCGTAGACCCCCAACGGCGCGGCGACATCAGACTCGGTGTAGGGGTGCGTCGCGCGCCCATCGAACACGTAGTCGGTGGACAGGTGCAGCAGGACGATGCCCCGCGCTGCACAGGCTTGTGCCAGGGTGGCTGGGGCGTCGGCGTTGAGGGCCTGCGCCTGTTCCGGCGCCGCTTCGGCGCGGTCAACGGCGGTGTAGGCGGCGGCGTTGATGACCACTGCGGGGCGATGGGCATCCAGTACGGAAGCGATGCTCTCGGGCTGGGTGATGTCCAGCGCCTGACGATCCAGGGCCCGGTCGTCAGGACCGCACAGTGCGGCCAGCTCTCGACCAACCTGACCGCCAGCGCCGGTGATGAGCACGCTCATCGGGGAAGCAACCGCTGGTCGGCAAGCACCGGCAAGGCCCGGTCCTTGTCGGACAGTGCATAGGGCCCATCCAGCTTGGGCCAGCCGATGCCCAGGGCAGGATCATCGAAGTGGATGCCGGTTTCCGATGCGGGATGGTAATAGTCGGTGCACTTGTAGACGAAGTCGGCTTCGTCGGACAGCACCAGAAAGCCATGCGCAAAGCCGGGCGGAATGTAGAGCTGGTGATGATGCACGTCATCCAGTATGCATCCGTAGGCATGGCCGAAATGTGGCGAGTTGCGGCGCACGTCCACCGCGACGTCGTAGACGCTGCCACGAGCCACGCGCACCAGTTTCCCCTGGGGCTGCTGCAGCTGGTAGTGCAGGCCCCGCAGCACGCCTTTGCGGGACCGGGACTGGTTGTCCTGCACGAACTGGATGTTGAGGTTCTCTTGCAGAAATTGTTCGGCGCGGTAGGTTTCGACGAAGAACCCGCGGGTATCGCCGAACACGCGAGGCTCGATGCGGAGCACGCCCGGCAGCGGCGTTTCGACGATGGTCATGGGAGAAGCTCGAGCAGGTACTGTCCATAACGCGATTTGCGCAATGGTTCGGCCAGACGCGCCACCTGTTCAGCGCCAATCCAGCCCTGACGATAGGCGATCTCTTCCGGACAGCAGATCTGCAACCCCTGGCGCTCCTGTACGGTGCGGACGAAGTTGCCGGCTTCCAGCAATGCGTCGTGGGTGCCAGTATCCAGCCAGGCGTAACCGCGGCCCATCAGTTCCACCTGCAGGTCACCGCGCTGCAGGTAGGCACGGTTGATATCGGTGATCTCCAGCTCACCCCGCGCAGAGGGTTTCACACTGCGCGCGATGTCCACCACGTCGGCATCGTAAAAGTACAAACCGGTCACGGCATAGTGGGACTTGGCCTTGGTGGGCTTTTCCTCGATATCCACCGCCCTGCCCTGATCATCGAACTGGACCACACCGTAACGCTCCGGGTCCCGAACGTAATAGCCGAACAGGGTGGCGCCGCGTTCTCGGGCAACCGCTCGACGCAGCATCTCCGGCAGGCCATGGCCGAAGAACAGGTTGTCCCCCAGGATCAGGCAGGCGGGTTGTCCGGCGAGAAAGTCCTCGCCAATGAGGAAGGCCTGCGCCAGCCCCTCGGGGCGGGGTTGCACGGCGTACTGAATGGCCAGGCCCCAATCACTGCCATCCCCCAACAAGTGCTGGAAGGCGGCTTGGTCCTGCGGTGTGGTGATGATCAGGATCTCCCGGATGCCGGCCAGCATCAGCACCGACAGCGGGTAGTAGATCATCGGCTTGTCGTACACCGGGGTGAGCTGTTTGCTCACGCCGCGAGTGATGGGATACAGCCGGGTGCCGGTGCCTCCGGCCAGGATGATGGCTTTCATGGGGTGATGGGGTCCACCGCTTAGGCGACTAGCATATCGGGATGGGGGCAATGAGGTTGCCTGACGCCCCCCTCTGTCCCATCCTTGTCTGCATTCGTTTGTTGTAGTAACGTCACTACATCACTTGTTCTGCAAAAGGCAGCCATGACCATCACCACGCTCTCAAGCCGCGCCTTCAACCAGGCCGCAAGCGAGGCCAAGCGGGCCGCCAACAAAGGTCCGGTCATCATCACCGATCGTGGCCGACCTGCCCACGTGCTCTTGTGTTACGAGGACTATCAGCGACTCACAGGGCAACGCCGCAACATCGCCGATGCGCTGGCCATGCCAGGCGATGCCGACATCGCCTTTGAGCCACCGCATGTGACGATCGGCATCATACCGGCCGAACTCTCGTGATGTTCGTGCTGGATACCAACGTGGTATCCGAACTGCGCAAGGTGCGGCACGGCAAGGCGGATGCGAACGTCGCCGCATGGGCGGAGAACGCAGATGCCGACAGTCTGTTTGTGTCAGCCATCAGCATCCTGGAGCTTGAACTTGGGGTGCTGTCGGTTGAGCGTCGGGATGCTGCCCAGGGCGCCGTGCTGCGCGATTGGCTAGCGCACCACGTGTTGCCGGAATTCTCCGCGCGCACCCTTGCGGTAGACACCGCAGTGGCACTGCGGTGCGCCCGACTGCACGTACCCGACCGCCGGAGTGAACGCGACGCCCTCATCGCTGCAAGCGCCCACGTGCACGGCATGACGGTGGTCACACGAAACATCGTAGATTTCCAAGGCACAGGGATACCACTCATCAATCCCTGGGATCGATGAAAGGCCCCGGATTGACCTCCGTATCCATCGCTTTCGCCCGAACGAAAAAGCCGCCCGAAGGCGGCCAGATCGCAGCGTGTTGGCGCTTACTTGCCGGCGGGCAGTGCAGCCTTCAGCTGATCGGCAAACGCCTTGCGGGCGGTCTGCGCAATGCCCACGCGAACACGCAGCTGCTTGAGCTCACCATCGGTGGCATTGAGATTGATCAGCGCGGTGCGGGCCTCCTTGCTAAGGTCTGCCCAGTTGTACTTCTTGCCGTCGATGGTGACGGTTTCTTCGTTCTTGGCCATCGTGTTGCTCCAGAGCGCTCTGGCTCAGTCTATGGTTGGTGGATTCCCGCCTGCGGCAGGCCCTTGAAAGCGAACTCTATTTTACACGCTTGAGCCACGCCCCCGGCCAATAGGTCACCAGCTCGGGGGTGCTGATGGCACTTTCATTGAACGGGAATGCCAGCGGCGCGTTCTCGAAATCTGCGTGCTCGGCCAAAAATGCCTGTGCCGCGTCACGCGGATTGTTCCAGTGCCAGTCAGGCTGGGTCCGGGGCGCTTTGTCGAGCCAGTGCATGATGCCGTCGGTTGCAACGATATAGGACCCCACGGTGACCAGCGGGCTGTAGGCCTCCAGCTCGGCGCGCACATGGTCTCGGCTGTGATTGGAGTCGAGGATCACGAGCACCACGTCATCCGGTTTCACCATCGCGTTGACCTGCTGGACGATCTCTGGCGCCACCGAGCTGCCTTCGACCAGGGTGAGGTACGAGTACAGCGGATGGGCCTCGATGGCTTGACGGTTATGGGGACGGATCTCGATATCGATGCCAATCACGCGGCCCGGCAGATCCATCGCCTTAAACAGGGAGGCGTAGTAGATCAGCGAGCCGCCATGGGCAACACCGGTCTCAATGATCACGGTGGGCTTCACCGCATGGATCACCTCCTGTATGCGCATCATGTCGTCCGGCAACTGGATGACCGGCCGGTCCATCCAACTGAACGAATACACATACTTGGCATCCCAGCCTGCCCGCAGATAGGCCTTCGCCACCAACGCGAAGCCTTCGGGGCTGCCCAATGAATACCGTACAGACTGGCCGTTAACGTCAGCCTCCACGCACCCCTGTTCAAAATCGATTTTCATGGTACTCACTTGATGACCAGCCCCTGCCCGGTGGGCAACTCCAATACGCGATAACCGCGCGCTTCGAACCAGGGATCTTCGACCTGCTTCTGCGCGCGATACGAAAGCCAACCATAGTCATCCAGTATCAACACTGCACCGGGCGACAGTCGATCAAACAGCAGCTCGAGGGCCCCAAGTTCCGCGTCCGCGTTGTTGAGATCGAGGTGTAAGAACGCAATTTTCTCAGGCGCGACCTCGGCCAGTACGTCGGGCACGCGGCCTTGTGTCACGGTTACCCGCGGCTGATCCGAGAAGCGGGCCTTCACCGATTCGAAGAGCTGGCGACTGTGCTCCGGCATCGAGTGATGCGGCATGGATGGATCATGATCGAACAGGTCGTAGAGATAGTAGTGCTTGCCGGTACTGGCGAAGTCGACGTAATCGCAGACGACGCGCGCCGTTGTTCCCTTGTAGCAAGCACACTCGACAAAATCGCCCTCGAGGCGCAACCCATTTCGTGCCCCCCAGGCGACGACCGCCATGCGCCAGAGGATGCCCTGCTCCACCTCGGATGTTGCGTGTTGCCTGGCCGCAGCCATGAAAGCTGGGTCCTCCAGAAAGCTGAGGTTCTTTCCGTAGGTGATCAGGTTGTCACCAGCAAAAACACCGCTTCTCGACGTCGCGCCAAGCGCCTGGTTCAGCCCCGCAAAGAACTGCTTCTTGTCTCTCAGGAAGAAGAAAAGATTGGTGAGATGATTGGGCATAGGCTCAGTTCGTCCGGTGGTCTGATTCGTCAACAAGGTGAGGTAGCGCGGCCAACACATCGCGTGGGCGAAAGCCGAACTGTTCGCGGATACGGGCAGTACAGATCTCGGGGAACGCGAGCAGCGGCGCGCCATCGGCCACAGCAACGCTGCATCCAGTCAATGCTGCCAACTGGTCACATAACTGGCGATGGCTGAGCTGATGACCGGACGCTACGTTGTAGATGGTCGCTCCCTGCCCTCTCAGCGATATCGCCTCAAGCATCTCCAGTACATCTTCGAGCAGGATGTAATCCTTCGCCGATTCGAGTGCTGATCGTAACAGGATGCGACCTTGCTTCGCGTCACGAATCAGATCGAACAGGAAGTTGCTCGATCCATGGTCCATCCCGACCACGTTGGATAGCCTGGCCACACGGACATCCTGACGTCCGCCATTGAGACAGAGCGACTCCCCCATCAACTTGCTGAGGTTGTAGAGATCGGACGGATCAGCCGAATTTACGGGCACATCGGCGATCTCTTTGCCGGTCCCACCCTTGCCATAGATGCGGGTGGAGGACAGGTACAGCAGTGACGAGAAGCGCCCTTGGGCAAGCACCTCCGTCAGCACAGAAACATGCGCGCGCACCGTATCGAAGGGGCGGCTGCGAAAATCGGCCGTCAGTCCAATGCAGTACACGACGTGACCCAGGTCACGCATGATCAGTCCCGGATCGTCACGTTGTGGTGCATCCACCTCATGCCCGGCATCTCGCAGATGGCGCACCAGCGCTGCGCCGATGAAGCCACCACCGCCGAGCACCGTGAAATGACTCACCGCCGCTCCCCAATGACCTTCAGCGGCGAACCTGCATAAATCTTGTAGGGTTCCAGGACACCCCGGACCACCGATCCAGCCGCGACGACGCATCCCGCGCCCAGCACCGCGCCGTCAAGAACCACGCAATTGGCCCCAATCCAGACATCGTCGCCAACGTCGATCCCACCACGACTTGCGGTAAAGCCCTGCTTGCGAATGGGGATATCGCGCCGTGTCACCGCGTGGTTGGTGGGCGCAAATGTGCAATTCGCCGCGATAAGCACGCCCTCACCCAACCGGATGCCATTCCCAGTATAGAAAACGCAGCCGGAGTTGATATAGCAATCGGCACCGATGACAACGTCACCACTACCGCCCGCCGGCTTGACCTTCACAAAGGCGTCAATCTGCACTCTGGGGCCGATGACAATCCGGGTGCCGCGGGTGGAATCTTCGATGTCCGCCAAGGGTGACACCCGCGCAGTCGTATCAATCTCGATCATGGGGCGGCCTCGAAGTCAGGATAGTTCGCATCTCGATCGGAGATGACCAGGGCCTCGGTGGTGGGCCAGCGGATACCAAATGCTGGGTCGTTCCATCGCAAGCCTCTTGCTGCCTCCGGCTGGAAGGAAACATCCATCGCGTAGAGCACCTCGGTGGCGTCCACCTGTGTGAGGAAGCCGTGCGCCACACCCGCCGGGATATAAACGGCATGGGCGTTGTCGGCATTCAATTCAACGCCGACCCACTGCCGAAAACTGGGCGCGTCGGCGCGAAGGTCCAGCAAGACATCGAAGATCGCACCACGGGTCACGCGCACCAGCTTGTTCTCTCCGTGCGGGTAAGCCTGCCAGTGCATCCCACGCAGGGTGCCGGCCCGATGATTCCAAGACACGCTCATCTGCGACAAGTCGCCGGCCAGCCCCTGTTGCGCAAACGTCTCGCGGCAAAACACCCGCGCGAAGTGACCGCGCGCATCCTCATGTCGCTCGGGCTCAATGCGCATCGCACCGTCGATGGGCAAAGGGACAAACTTCACCCCAGCACCTCCACCTGCGGCACCGCCACCACGAAGCGGCCGCCCCACTCGCGGATATAGTCATGTTGGGCCGTAATTTCAGCGGCGAGGTTCCAGGGCAGGATCAGCACCAGATCCGGCTGGGTTTCGCGCAATCGCTGCGGCGCGTACACCGGCAATCGTGTACCCGGGAGGTACTTGCCCTGCTTGTGCGGACTGGCGTCGACCGTGTAAGCCACCAGGTCCGACTTGATGCCGCAGTAGTTCAGCAAGGTATTGCCCTTGGCCGGGGCGCCGTAGGCAGCCACCACCTGGTTGTCGCGCTTCGCCTGCAGCAGGAACGCAATCAGGCCGTCCTTCAACTGCTCTACCCGTTGTTGAAACCCGCGATAGGTCTCGATGCGGTTGAGCCCGGCGCGGGCTTCATCGGCGCGAACCTTGGCCAGTCCGTCGCCTAGCGGCGCGCTGTTGGCACCTCCGCGATGACGGAGGTAGACCCGAAGGGAACCACCATGCGTCTCCAGCTCGTCCACATCGAAGACTTCCAGCCCATGCCTCGCGAGGATGTGCTCCACGGCCAGCAGCGAGTAGTAGGAGTAGTGTTCGTGGTAGATCGTATCGAACTGGCATTGCTCGATCTGCCGCAGCAGATGCGGGAACTCGATCGTCATCGTACCGGCAGGTTTGAGCGACAGCGCAATCCCTGAGACAAAGTCGTGAATGTCAGGGACGTGAGCGAACACGTTGTTGGCCGCCATCAGATCGGCTTGCAAGCCCTGCGCGACCAGTTCACGCGCGGTGGCTTCTCCGAAAAATTTCTCCCAGGTGGGGATGCCTAACTGACGAGCCGCGTCAGCGGTGTTGGCGGTCGGCTCAATGCCGAGGCAGGGAATGTCGCGCTCGACGAAGTTCCTCAGCAGGTAACCATCGTTGCTGGCAATTTCAATGACGTGCGAGTCGGCACCCAGCGAGAACCGCGCAATCATCTGCTCGGCATAGCGTTTCGCATGCGCCAGCCACGAGCTCGAGAACGACGAGAAATAAACGTAGTCCTCATGAAAATGAAGATCAGCCTGCTGCGTACTGTCGAGCTGAACCAGGAAACAGGTGCCGCATACCTTCGCATGCAGCGGATAGAACATTTCGCCGGCGGTCAGCTTGGCTGCCCCTACGAAAGCATTGGAAACCGGACTGATACCGAGATCGGCGAAGGTCTCGGTGATCTCGGCGCCACAGTTTCTGCAGGCTGCGCTCATGCGCTGGAGGTCCTTAGGTAGTCGTCAATCTGTGTCAATGAAACACGCTGCATATCAGCGGCAGGGTCGCGGGCAGCGCGATACCAATCAGCAGTCCAACGAATCGCACTGTCCGCCTCGAGCCTGGGGCGCCACTGCAAGTGACGGACCGCTTTGCTGATGTCGAGGGCCAACAACCCGGCTTCCGGAAAACGCGCGGTCGTGCGGTCCACCTCACAGGCGCCTTCACCCCAGTGATGAATGAGCCGCTGAACCACGTCCAGAACGGCAAGCTGCCCCTCCTGGCGCGGCCCAAAGTTCCAGGCCTCGGAGACCGTCTGCGGTGCCGTCCACTGGCGCCATGCGAGTTCCAGATACCCTGCCAGCGGATCGAGCACATGTTGCCAGGGGCGCGTCGCCTCGGGTCGGCGCAGCACTACGGGACGGCCATCCTGAAAGGCCCGTAGGCAATCGGGAATGATGCGATCCACCGACCAGTCACCGCCGCCGATCACGTTGCCGGCGCGCGCGGTCGCAACACTGACACCGGCGCCTGCGAGATAGCTCCGGCGAAAGGCCTCCGTCACCAATTCCTGGCACGCCTTGCTGTTGCCGTAGGGCTCCTTTCCGCCGAGCACGTCCGTCTCTCGGTAGGGATAGTCCCACTCACGGTTTTCATAGCACTTGTCGGTGGTGATCACGGTCACCACCTTGGTGCCATCACAACGCCGCACGGCATCGAGCAGGTGCGCCGTGCCCATGACATTGGTGGCGTAGCTCGCCACGGGATCGGCGTATGCCATGCCCACCAGCGGCTGTGCCGCCAGGTGCAGGACGATCTGTGGCCGCGCCTCCATCACTTGCCGCATCACCGCATCGGCGTCCCGCAGATCCAGCAGATGGGACTGCATGCCATCGGCAACGCGGGCACGATGGAAGATCGATGCGCGCTCGGTCTGCGCAAGCGCCATGCCGGTGACATCCGCACCCATCTTTTGCAACCACAACGCCAGCCAGGCACCCTTGAAGCCGGTATGCCCGGTCAGTAGCACCCGCTTGCCACGCCAGAATTCCGGGTCGTACGCCTGCATCAGCTCCAGACCTTCCAGGGTGCCTTGCCGCTGGTCCACAGGGATTCGAGCAGGTTTTTTTCCCGCAGCGTATCCATCGGCTGCCAGAAGCCGGTGTGCTCAAAGCTCATCAACTGCCCCTCACGCGCGAGCTGCTCCATGGGCTCGCGTTCCCAGGCCACGCCGTCCCCATCGACAAAATCCACGGCGCGCTTGTTCAGCACGAAGAAACCACCATTGATCCAGGCGCCATCACCCTGCGGCTTTTCCGTGAAACCGGTGACCTGATCGTCGGCAATCTTCAACATGCCGAAGCGCCCCGGCGGCCGAACCGCCGTGACGGTGGCAAGACGACCATGCTGTCGGTGATAGGCCAGCGTTGCGCCGATATCGAGATCGGAAACGCCATCGCCATAGGTAAAGCAGAACGTGTCGTCGAGATAATCCCGTACGCGCCGCAACCGGCCACCCGTCTGCGACGCTTCTCCGGTGTCGACGAGGGTGATGCGCCAGGGTTCCGTCGCGGACCGAAGCGCCTGCAGGCGGTTCTCCGCCAGGTCGATCGTGATATCCGTGGTGTGCAGGAAGTAGTTCGCGAAGAACTCCTTGATCACGTAGCCCTTGTAGCCGAGGCAGATCACGAAATCGTTGATGCCGTGGGCGCTGTACATCTTCATGATGTGCCAGAGAATCGGCTTGCCGCCGATCTCGATCATCGGTTTGGGGCGAAGGTGTGATTCCTCCGAGATTCGAGTCCCCAGCCCTCCGGCCAGGATGACCGCCTGCATGCTGCTTCTCCCTTGTCTCAACCGGCGAAGCCGGCCCGCGCCAGCCGCGGAACGCCCATTCTATCCGGGCCCAGCCCCGCGCGGCGGTTCGTCATCGCCCGCCGGATGAGACGAAACGCACCTTGCGGAGCAAGGCCGTCGCCTCAGCCTGATCAGGGACCACTTGCAGAATCTCGATGGCCAACTTGGTCGCCTCGCGCCGCTCCTGCTCGCCACCCTGCCACCAGCGTTGGATCAGCGCCAAGGCCGAGGGCAGTGTGATCCGCCGTCCCCCCATGTTGATCAGAATGTCCTGCCCCGCAGGCACGGGCTGACCGGGCTTGAGCCCCCATGGCTCCTGGGCGTGGCACCAATGACGCCACATGCCCCGTAGCGCATCGCCGAACAGCCGCACAAAACGCGACTCGTCCATCAGCACTGAACCTTGCATGCGGGTACGCAAGGCCGAACGCATCTGGGACAGCGCTGGAACGTCCGCGGCAAGCGCGAGCACCCGCGCGATATAGGCCTCGGGTGATGACGTGATGTTCTCGAGGAAACCCCCGCCCGCCAGGATGGTTCCGGACAATCGCTCGCGGAAGGTGTTGCCAAGCAGGGTCACCACGGGTACGCCCATCCACATGGCATCGAAGGTGGTGGTTCCGCCGGTCAGCGGGAAGGGGTCCAGGGCGATGTCGATACGGTGGTAGGTCAGATACTGCTGGCGTGGGTCGCGTGAAACCAGGATGAGTCGATCCTCGCTGACGCCACGAGCCGCCAACTGCTCCCGTAGCCAACGGGATGTGGCGGCGGATGTCAGGTCCTTCCCCTCGACCAGTAACCGGCTGGTGGGCAGCGCCGACAAGATCTGGCCCCAGGCATCGAGCGTCGGCATGGTGATCTTGGCGATGTTGTTGCAGCACCCGAACGTGATGTGTCCGTTGACCAACGCGGGTAAGGGCTTCACCTCGAACTGAGGGTCGTAGCGATGCTGTACAGAGCGGATATGGGGTCGATAGACACAAAAGGTGCCGGGTAGGCGGATCAACCCCTCGGAATACAGCGATTCCGCGCCTGGCGGGTCGGCCGTGTGATCGGTAATGCGCCAATCGATACCGCGAAGACCGGTGGTGCCCGGATAGCCCAGCCAGGTGGCCTGTACCGGGGCCGGCTTTCTGCACATGGCCAGCAGGCCGTTCTTCGCGGTGTGTCCGGCGATGTCGATGAGAATATCGATCTCGTCGGCACGAATGACGGCCGCCGCACTATCACCATCGGTGGGTGAGATCGTGCGGAAATGGTCAGCGATGCCCTTGACCCGGCGCGTAATGAAGTCACTGCCGGCATAGGTGTAATAGCAATAGACCTCGAACTGGTCTCGCGGTAGCCGCGCCAACACCGGTTCCGCGAAGTACATCACCGCGTGATTGGAGAAATCCGGTGAGATAAAGCCGACCCGCAGGCGACGCTCCGGCACCGCGACATTGCGAAACGGTGCCTGTCGGCCCCAGTGGGGCGCTTCGAACTGGCGGGCAAACTGGCGCGCCACCTCGACGATCTCGGTGACCGGCGTGCTGGCGTCATACATCAACGTCAGCAGCAGGTTGGTATGCGTGACCGCGTTGTTCGGGTCCAGCGCGAGGGCCTTTCGATAAGTCGTCACCGCCTCGGGAATGCGGCCCTGTGCCTTGAGCGCCGTGGCCAGATTGTTGAGTGCCATGTGGTGGTCCGGTACCAGCGCCAAGGCGCGTCGTGACGCATCGATCGAAGCCTCGAACTGTTCGGCGTGATAGCAGCTTGATGCCAGGTTGATCCACACCCGGGCATTGTCGGGCGCCATCTCGGCCGCCACCTGCGCGTGCGTCAGCGCCTCACCATACCGTTTGACCTGAATCAGGAAGTGGGTGAGGTTAAGCCGGTGGTTGAGCTCGGCGGGTGCCGCCGCGACAGCGGCTGCAGTGATCGCCACCGCAGACTCTACATCCTGTCGGGCCAGTAGCACCTGGGCCAGCGCCGCGACAGCCCAAACATCACCAGGATTGTCTCCCAGGCGACGACGGCAGAGCTGCTCAAGGGCCTCATTTCGCCCTGCCCGGTAGGCAGTGAGCGCGCTCGCCTTTTCCGCTTCGAAGGCATCGCCTTGCGCCAAGGCGGAATCGGGCGCGATGGCGGTCACGCGCCAGCCGTTCCCTTCTGCACCACCGCCACGCCCGGCGTGGTCACTTTCACCACACGCACGCGCTGCATCAACGCCACGGCATCGGCCTGATCCGGTACGACCTCGAGTATCCGCTGCGCCACGCCGGCGGCGTTGCCGCGAGCCTTGTCGTCGCCCTTCAGGAGCCGCCGCATCAACGCCACCGCCGCCGGCAGGGTAATGCGCCGGTTGCCGATACTGACCAGCAGATCGGCATGGCCGACTTCCTTGGCAAGCGCCGCTGTTTCGGGCTCCTGTGCGGCGCACCATTGTTGCCACATGCCGCGAAGCGCTTTCGCAAAGATGTCGACATAGCGCGCCTCATCCATCAGCACCGAGGCCTGCATCCGCTTGCGCACGTCCGGACGCGCTGCCACCAGGGCAGCCGTGTCGCTGGCAAGTGCGATGGCACGATCGACATAAGCATCGACCGTCGTGGCGATGTTTTCCTTGAACCCGCCGCCTGCAACGATCGTACCCGACAGGCGTTCGCGGAAGCAGTTGCCGAGCAGCGTCACCACGGGGACGCCCATCCACATTGCGTCAAAGGTGGTGGTGCCACCGGTCAGCGGGAAAGGATCCAGCGCGATATCGATGCGATGATAGGTCAGGTACTGCTGACGGGTATCGCGGGGCACGAAGATCAGACGATCTGCATCAATGCCATTTTCGGCGAACCGCGCCCGCAGTTCCGCTGTGCCCTCATCGGTGTCCAGTCCCTTGCCCTCGATCAGCATCTTCGCGCCCGGCACCCCCTTCAGCACCCGACTCCAGGCGGCGACGCTGGGGGGTGTGATCTTGGCGATGTTGTTGCAACACCCAAAGGTGACAAACCCGTTTTCAAGACAGGGCGCCGGTTTGATCGCATAGAGTTCGTCAAAGCGATGCCGCACCGTGCGGATGTGCGGCCGGTACACACAGAACGTACCGGGAAACCGCACCAGCCCTTCCGAATACTGTTCCTTCTCGATGCCCGGAGGGTCTGCGACATGGTCTGTGATGCGCCAGTCGATGCACTTGAGGCCGGTGGTGCCAGGGTAGCCCAGCCAGGTCACCTGCACCGGGGCCGGCTTGTAGCACATGGCCTGGAGCCCATTCTTCGCGGTATGGCCCGCCATGTCGATCAGGATGTCCACCTCATCGGCCTGAATGATCTCCGCTGTCTTCTGCGGGTTGGACACCGGCACATAGCGGAACTGGTCAGCCCAGCCCTTGATTCGCTCGGTAACGTAGTCTCCACCCGCGTAGGTGTAGTAGCAGTAGATCTCGAAGTCGGTGCGCGACAGCCGCGACAGCACCGGCTCCGAAAAATAGGTGACCGCATGATTGGTGAAATCGGGCGAGAGGAAACCCACCCGCAAGCGTCGATTCGGCAAGGCCGTATTGCGATGGGGCTTGCGGTGTGCGATTGCCGGCGTTTCAAACACCTCCGAGAACTTGCGGGCGACCGCGACGATCTCGCTTAGCGGCGTTGAGGCGTCATAGAGCGCCGTCAGCTGAAGGTTGGTGTACAGCATCGGATTGTCCGGCGCGATTTCAATCGCTTGCCGGTAGGCCTGTACTGCCTCTCGCACCCGCCCCTGGTCCTTCAGCGCGTTCGCCAGGTTGTTCAGCGCCTGATCGCTACGCGGATTGGCCGCCAACACCTTGCGGGCACTGGCCTCCGCCTCCCTCAGGTTGCCGAGCATGTGGCTGGCGTAGGAATGGTTCAGCCAGGCGATCTGGAACGTCGGATCGGCATCTGTGGCCCGCTTGGCGTGCTCTGCAGCCTGGGGCCACTTGCGCTGGTCCAGCATGAGCTTGGCGAGGTTGGCGTTGAGGATCTTGTCGTTCGGTGAAATCTCAAGGCCGCGACGGTAGAGCGCTTCGGCTTCGGCGTATTCGTTATTGCGAAGCTTCAGCAGCCCCAGGTTGGTCAACGAAAAGACATCGTTGGGATCAGCCGCCAGCGACTGCTCGCAGTACTGCCGGAGCGGCTCGTGATCGCCCTTGTGATACGCCTGCAGTGCAGCGGCCCGCGCCGGGTCCGATTTCGGAGCCGCCGGTGCGCTTCCCGGCCCCTTGCCGACTGCAGAGGATTTAGACCGCTTGTGTGTCATCGATTTGCGTACCTTGATTCAGCCTTCACAAAAGCGAAAGGCCGGGCTTGCGCCCGGCCTTCGCTTACCACGTTACTGCTGCAGCTTAGCCTGCGACGATATCGGCTTCGCTGAAGGCACCAGAGCTGATACCTGCAAACGTCACCACCGCATCGCCGGTCGGGTTCAGCTGACCGTTGTTGTCGGCATCGAAGAACAGGTAGCTGTTGCCATCGTTGGTTTCGACGAAGACGTAAACCACCCCGGCACCGAACCCGCCGGTCCCTTCCGCGAACTGCACAGCTGCCGCGAAATCGGCGGTGGTGCCTTCCACGTAGTTTCCAGTGGTTCCAGCAACCCCGCCGGTGAAGGCGACATCGTCCTCAGCCGCAATGAAGTTGCTGATGAGGTCCGCATCAGTACCCGTGTTAGACGCCGTCTCACCGACAGTGAACACGAAGGTGTCGGAAGCACCCGCACCGGAAGTGTACTGGTCGAAACCGGCACCGCCATTCACGGACTGATTCCCTGCGCCCTGCGAGGTGTACAGGTCGTTGCCACCCAGCAGGTTGACGATGTCATTGGCGCCGCCCTGCAGGTCGACCGTCAGAACATCCGCTGCCGACGTGCCGGTCACGGTGTCGTTGCCAGCGCCGCCGATGATCGTGGCATTGGTCGGGGCAACACCGAACACCAGTTCGTCGTTGCCGCCACCCAGGTCCACCGTGATCGGTGTCGCGTCGTTGATGGTGACATTGTCAGCACCACCACCGGTCGAGAGGTTCTCGAGGCCGCTGACGATCAGGCTGTCCGCACCACCGCTGGCCGACACCGCATCGGCGTTACCGGCACCCGCATCAATCGTCACCACCGCCGTGTTGGCTGCGCTGAGGGTGATCGAGTCGTTGCCGGCACCGCTGTTGATGCTTTCGAAGCCCGCCAGGGTGATCAGCTGCGCACCGTTGCCAGTGAACTGCAGGCTGTCGGTACCCGCACCGCCATCTGCCGACTCCACCGAGTTGGTGTCGAAGGTCAAGGTGTCATTGCCGCTGGAGCCCGACACCGAGTCGACGCCGCCGCCCGCATTCACGGTAGCCATGGCCGCCGCGGTGAAGGTGATGGTGTCGCTGCCGTTGCCGGAGTTCACCGATTCCACATTGGCCAGCTGGAAGACGTCATTGACGTTGCCGGTGCTCACGGTGACCGTGTCGGCGCCGCTGCCGCCATCCACCGTGGCGTTGGCCGCGGCTGTGTAGGTCAGCACGTCGTCGCCGCCACCCAGCAGTACCGTCACCAAGCTGGAGTCAGCAGTGACGGTGTCGTTGCCGGTTGCCGCATCGAACGTCTCGACATTGGTCAGCGAAACAAGGTCGTTGCCGAAGCTGCCCGCCATGATGTCGGTGCCGTTCCCGCCATCGACCGTCGCGAAGCCCGTGGCCGTGACGTTGTCGTTAGCCCCGTCGAACAGATCGATGGCGTCGTTGCCGTCGCCAGCGCTGATCGTGACCAGGGTGCTGTCATTGACCGCGATGGTGTCATTGCCGCCATCGCCGCTGACCGACTCGACGCCCACGACGGTAATGAAGTCGTTGAACGTCCCCCCGCTCACCACATCGCTATCCAGTCCACCATCCACAGTGGCATTGGCAGCCGCAGTGAACAGGATGCTATCCGAGCCGCCGCCCAGGTTGGCACTGATGCTGGTGCTGTCGGTCACCGTAACCGTGTCGGCTCCGGTACCAGCCTGCAGGCTTTCAACCGCCGTCAGGACCAACAGATCACTGTTACCCGAGCCAATCACCGTGTCGGCATCCAAACCACCATCCACCGTAGCGTTCGCTGCGGCCTGGAAGGTCAGAACATCGGCGCCCGCTCCCAGGTTGGCCGAGCCCAGCAGGCTGTCGGTTGCGGTGACGGAGTCGTTGCCGGCGTTGGCGTTGACTTCCTCAACCGCCGTGACGGTGATGTTGTCAGTGCCAGCCGAACCATTGACGGTGTCGGCATCCGCGCCGCCGTTCACGGAAAGCGTGCCGGACACGTTGATGATGTCGGTACCCGCGCCACCGTCGACCGATTCGACATTGGTGACCGTCAGCGTATCGGCGGCGGAGGAACCGGTCACCGTATCGCTGTCGGCACCGCCGTCCACGCTGTCGGTGGCGTTGGCAACCGTGAAGGTCAGGGCATCGTTACCGGCGCCCAGGTTGGCTGTGAGGCCGTTGGCGTCCGTCACGCTGACGACGTCGTTGCCATTTCCAGTGTTGAGGATCTCCAGGGTGTTGACGCTGAGAATGTCGCCGCCCGTGGAGCCCGTCACCGTATCGGTGCCTGCACCGCCGGTCACAGTGGCAAAGCCTGCTGCCGTGAACAGCACCTGGTCGCTTTCGGTACCCAGGTCAATATTGACCGGGGTGCCGTCGGTGACCGTCACCGTGTCGCTGGCGGCACCGGTGCTGACGGAGTTGACATCTTCCACCTGCAGCACGTCCGCACCTGCACCCGACTGCACGGTGTCCGTGCCGGCGTTGCCGTTGATGGTGGCATTGGCGGCGGCCGGGCCGAAGCTGGCCGTGTCATCACCCAGACCGAGGTCCATGACGATGGCGGTGCTGTCGGTGACCGTCACCGAATCGCTACCGGCGCCTACATCGACCGACTCCACCGTCGAGACAGACAGGAGGTCATTGCCAGCCGTGCCGGTGACCGTATCGAGTCCGTCGTTGCCGACAATGGTGCCGTTGGCTGCAGCGCTGAACGACGCGGCGTCGTTACCCGAACCCAGATCGACCGTGATGGCCGTGCTGTCGGCAACGGTAAGCTGGTCATCGCCGGCACCGGTGTTGACGCTTTCCACAGTCGAAACCGTGAGGGCATCCACACCCGCCGAGCCCACCACCGAGTCATTGCCCGCGCCGCCGGCCACCGAACCATTGCCGGTGGGGCCGGTGAAGCTGACCGTATCGTTGTCGGCGCCCGTCGCGGCCGTCACGGCCGTGGCATCCAGCACGCTGATCGTATCGGCCGCGCCGCTGCCGACCACGCTCTCGACTTCGGTGACGTTGGCAGTCATCGCCTGATTGCCCTGCACCACATCCGTGCCAGCTCCGCCGTTGACCGTCATGAACGTCAGGCCGCCAAAGCCGTTGTTGGTAACCCCATCATTCCCCGCCCCAAGGGTCAGGTTGGCATCAGAGGTTAATACCAAGTCGTCGTCGCCATCACCGCTGTCAATCGCGATGGTGCCGTTGAAGAAAGCGGACTCATTCAGCGTGTCGTTGCCTGCCCCGCTGTTGACCGACTCAACCTGGCTGAACGAAATCGTGTCGTTGGCAACGGAGGCGCTCACCGTATCCTGGCCAGTGCCGCCTGTGACGGACACCACGGTAGCGTCGGTCAGGTTGACCTGGTTGTTGCCGTCGCCGGTGTTGACCTGCTCAACCGTCGCCACCGTGAGGGTGTCGTTGGCACCCGTGCCGTTCACAGTGTCGTTACCACCGTTACCCACGATGGACTCGACCGAGTTGTTGATGACGGTGATGTTGTCACCCGCAACCGAACCCTGCACCGTATCGCTGTCGGCGCCGCCATCGATGCTGATGGCGGTGTTATCCGCAAGCGTGATGGTGTCGCTGCCGCCACCGGAAACCACCGACTCGACCGTGGCCACCGTCAGGCTGTCGTCTGCAGCGGTACCAATTACGCGGTCAGCCGCTCCGGCGCCACCATTGATGGTGCCGTTAGAGCTGTCGGAGTTGATGGTGTCGTTGCCGGTGCCGCCGTTGAACTGGGCCACACTGGTCAGCGTGATCAACTGGCCGCCGTTAGCACCGTTGACGGTGTCGTTACCCGCGCCGCCGTTCACGGTAGCGCCCGCCACCGGCTGATTGCCGTTGCTGAGGAAAGTGATGGTGTCGTTGCCGTTGCTGCCGGTCACCAGATCGATGCCCTGCAGGCGGACGTTGTGCGGCACACCGTCATTGGCCAGCACCAGGGTGTCAACCGTGTTGGCGACATCGCCAGCCACCGTCACGTTGGCATTGCTGTGGAGGACCAGGGTCTGGCCATCAACGAGGATCGCGTTGTCGGTGCCGCCGTTGGAGAACAGCTCCACCTGGGTCGGCGCGCCGACGAAGGTGACGGTGTCGTTGCCGGCGGTGCCGTTCACGGTTTCGATGTTGGTGACCTGCACCACGGCGCCATCGGTGCCGTTGTCCACCAGGGTGATGCTGTCCTGACCCGCCAAACCGTCAACCGTGCTGCCGTCGAGCACCAGCACGTTGTCATCGAACGGCGTGAAGGCGCCTGCGGAGAGCTGCAGGTTGGCACCGGTCAGACCGGTGGCGCCACGCAGTACCGCCAGCAGCGTGAAATCAGTGCCGGTGATGTTGGAGTCGCCATCATCGGTGTACAGCCACAGATAGGTGTCGGTGCCGTCGGTCAGCGCGAACACACCCTTCTGGCCGTTGTTGCCGGAAGCCAGATCGTTCAGATCCAAGAAGTCCGCAACGCCGACACCGGTGGTGATACCCAGCGGTGCATTGACGCTGTTGGCCACCGTGCTGATAACCACCAGCTCGGCGTAGTCGTCCCCACCGGTACCGAAGTTGCCGTTGGGGCCATCGCGCCAGCTGTCGCCCAGCGCCATGACCACCGCATTGGCGCCCGGCGCCAGCGTGGTGGTGCCATCGGCCAGGAGCACGTTGGAGATACGGATGGAGTCGCCGTCCGTCGGATCGAAGTTGGTGATTTCCGGAACGCCGAGCACCGGCGTGACGGTCATGCCGTTGAAGGCTGCCGGCTCAATAAACACCGCATCCGCGTTGTTATCCACACCGAGGTCAATACGGTCGCCGCCGGTGCCGGACACCACAGTGTCAGCGCCCGTGCCTGCCAGCACGGTGTCAGCCGCACCGTCACCCTGGGAGGCGCTGGCGGCCCCCGTGATGATGATGTCGTTGCCGGAACCGCCATCCAGGACGTCACCGCCCAGGCCGCCGTTGATGGAGTCGTTGCCCGCTCCGCCAATGATGGTGTCGCCGGCGGTGCCGCCGCGCAGCACGTCGTTGCCGGCGCCGCTGGTGACACTCAGGGCCGCCGTGGCGGTCTGACCGTTGAGAGTGAAGTTCTCGTTGCTCAGCAGCTCGGTGGCATCAACCGTCAGGAAGTTCACGCCGTTAAGGTCAGCCAGCGTGGTGTCGAGCGTGACCGTCGGATCACCACCGTTGACGGTACGTTCGATCTTCACCAGTTCGACGTTGGTCATCGTGGTGAGGTCGGCTGCGCCGTTGTTGCGGATGTGGACCGCATCGCCGCTGGAGGTGCCACCGGTCAGCGCGTCGTTGACATCAAAGTCAGCCGCATCGCCAACAAAGAGCACGGAAGCACCGATCGCGCCCGCATTGATGGTGTCGTTGCCACCGTTGCTGAGATCCACCACCAGGTTGTTGCCGAAGGCGGGGTTGAACACCACGTTGTCGTTGACGTTCGAGCCGACGATGACATTGACGCCCGAGGAGGCCGCGAAGGCACCCAGGATGGCGTTCAGCGGCGTGCCGGGGTTGGCCGTCAGAATTTCAACGTTGGAGATGTTGGTGAAGTCGTTGTCGATCCACGCACCACCGCTGGACCGCACGGTGTCACCCACGTTGTTGCCGTTGATGGCGTTCTGTAGCGCAACCGCCTGCGTCAGTGCGTTGGACGGAGCGCCCAGGCCATCGCCGTTGAAGGTGATGTTGGCGCCCTGCGCATCGCCGTCCATTTCCAGGGTGTCGTTGCCCGCACCGCCGGTGAAGACGACGGTGTTCTGGATCGCCGTGTTCTGCTTGATGAACGTGTCATCGGTCGCAGAACCCGTGAACAGGAACTGGAAGTCGGCATCGGTCTGGCCGGCCGCCAGGGTCACCGTGAAGGTGTCCTGCGGGTCTGCTAGGCCGGCGGCACCACCGATCTGCGTGGCATTGGCTGATGCATCAATGTTGATGACGTTGACGGTGCCGACGTTGCCGCCGGTGAAGGTCAGCGTGTTGTTGTCGAAATCGTTCAGACCGGGCAACCGATCACCGCTGTGGGTGAACGCGTAGTTGTCGATATCGGTGACATTGGTCAGGTTGACAACAGCGGTGACCGCACCGGTGCTGTTATCCATCAGCACGGTGTTGGTTTCCGCGGCCGCGCCGCCAGCGATGGAATCGGTGATGTCGAGCTCATTGCCCTGGGTGTAGACGGTGTCGTCACCGCCACCCAGTGCCAGCGAGTCGCTGCCGCCGCCCATGTTGACGGTATCGGTGCCATTGCTGGTGGCAATACTGTCGTTGCCGCCGAAGTCATTAACGATCAGTCCGTCATCGTTGGCGGTATTGGTGTCGCCGTTGTTGAAGTTGCTGGCATCCAGCACATCGTTGCCACCACCGAGATTCAGGTTGACCAAGCGAATGCCTGATTCGTAAGCCTCCTGTCCAAGCGTCGTGGTGCCGGTCGTCGTCACCGTCAGCGTCTGGATGTTGCTGACGTTGGTGTAGCTCGCATCCGCCGTCCCTGCATTGACCTGCAGTTCGTTGCCGGTGCTCTGGGCGCCGTTGCCGGGGTTGCCCACGGGCACGGCGTTGGCGGTGGAATTGCCACCGTCAACGATGTCCAGCGCGGTCAGGCCGCCGTTCATGTTGATGGTGTCGTTGCCGTCGTTGCCGAAGACCTGATCCACACCCAGACCGAAGGACAGGGAGTCATTGCCGGCGCCCGAGCGCACGATCAGGTTCTCGCCCACGCCATTGGCCGAGGCATCCAGCACGAGCACCTGGTTGGAGGCCAGGCCGTTGTTGGAGTCCTGCGCATCAACGGTCATCGTGGTGCCGTTGTTGTAGCCGGCATTGAAGGTGATGTTGACGGTGCCGTTGTTGCGGGCGACATCGGTCAGGTGATCCGGATTGAAGGCGCTGTTGTTGAACGCCTGGTTGCGGACGTTCAGCTGTTCAACGCTCGTCACACCCGCGTCGAGCACGAAGGTTTCGTTGCTACCGCCGATGTTGTCCTTCAGGGCCAGCAGGGTGTCAGTACCACCACCGCCGGAGACCGTGTCGCCGGCGGTCTGCTCGCCATTACCACGCACCACGAAGGTGTCGTTGCCGTTGTTGCCGGTCAGCACATCGTTGCCAAGGCCGCCCAGCAGAGTGTCCGTCGAGCTGCCGCCGGTCAGCGTGTCGCCACTACCCCCGCCGATCAGTATGATGCCGCGGCTGAGGGTGGAAGCGTCGAAGGTGAGGGTTTCCACACCACCCGCATCCAGCGCACTGCCGTCGACAGTGACGATGGTGCCGTCGTTATCGAACGCCGAAACGTTGCCGATGCTGTAGCTGTAGGGGCCACCGTCATCCTGCAACACGATGCGCTCAACCTGCGTGACGTTGTTGAGGTCGCTGGTCGTGTTGTCGGTGAGGATGTTGAGGATGTCGTTGCCCGCACCACCCGTCACCGTGTCGGCCACGGTGAGGTTGGCACCGGCATTGACGATGTCATTGTCAGCACCAGTGTCGATGCGGTCGGCGCCCACGTCGAGGTTGACGGTATCGTTGCCCGCTCCGCCCAACACGGTGTCGTTGCCGGTGCCGTCGGTGATGACGTCGTTGCCTTCGCCGCCGTCGATGTTGTCGTTGTCGGCACCACCATCAAGGTTATCGTTGCCGAGGCCGCCATTGATGCTGTCGTTGCCTGCCTGGCCCGCGACGCTGTCATTGCCACCACCGGAGACGACGGTGTCGTTGCCGGTACCCGCAGCAACAGAATCAGCCCCTTCATTGGTGGTGATGTTGTCGGCAAAGGCACTGCCGGTCACGTTGTCGTTGCCGGAGCCGGTCGTGACCGTGGTGTTGCCGTTGGCATCCGCCAGGGTGAAGGAGAGGTTCTGCGTGCTGCTGTCACCGTCAACGTTCTTCACGTTGGCGGTGAGCGCCAGGGTGATGGCCAGCGAGCTGTCCTGCGCATCGAGCACAAGATTGACCGCGCCGGAACCGGCAGCGCCACCCAGGTCGGTGTTGAGGTCATTGATCACCACCGGCAGCGGGCCGTCGGTGTGGATCGTCACGGTTTCAACCGCGAAATCAATGTTGAGGTCATCCAGCGCATCGCCCGCATTGGTGGCGCTGCGCACGGTGACGTCAACAAAGTCGTTGTTACCAGCGACGTCGATATCGCGGATATCCAGCGACACATTAGTGGTGGTGCTGGTCTGATCGAAGATTTCGAGGAAGGTCGTGTTCGCCACCAACGCGCCGGCACCAGCACTGTTCAGCACCACGTTATCGGTGCTGTTCTGGACCCGCAGGATGCCAATCGGACCGGAGCTCGAGAGGTCATAGGTGCTGGTCGCCGCCTGCGGCGAATCCGACGTGATGTCGAAGCGATCAACGTTGTTGAAGATGAAGCCTGAGAATACGTTCAGCAGGCCCGCATCCACCGAGTGGGTGACGATGTCGAAGCCACCGTTGCCGTTCACGCTGTCGCCAGCGTTCAGGTTGGCGTTGGCGCCGATGAAGACTTCGTCGTTGGCATTGCCGTTGAAGATGTCAACGCCCGCCGTGAAGACTTCGTCCACTTCCTGGACGTTGAGAGTGATGACGGCGGTATCACTGCCACCATTGCCATCGGACACGGTGTAGGTGAAGGAATCCGAGCCGGAGAAGCCGAGTGCCGGCGTGTAGGTAAACAGCCCGCTGGGCTGCATGACCACCTGGCCACCCTGGGCGGTCACGCCGCCACCGACAACTGAGAAGGTCAGCGCGTCGCCATCGACATCAGTGGCGCTGACGGAGCCGTTGAGCACGGTGTCCTCAATGGCCGGCAGAGTCTGGGCCTGCGCCACCGGCGCATCGTTGACGGCGGTGACGGTGATGCTCTGGGTATAGGTCACCACGCCGCCATTGCCGTCGCTCACCGTGAAGGTGAAGCTGTCGTTGCCATTGAAATTGGCGACCGGCGTGTAGGTGTAGCTGCCGTTGGCGTTGACCACCACGGTGCCGTTGGCGGGACCGGTGGCCAGGGCGTAGGTCAGCGTGTCGCCGTCAAGATCGGTCGCGGCCGGCAGATTGCCGTTCAGGACCACGTCTTCCGCCGTGGTGGCGGCACCGTTGGCACCGACCGGCACGTCGTTCACGTTGGCAACGTTGACCGTCACCGTGTAGGTGTTGCTGCCGCCGTTGCCGTCGCTGACGGTGTAGGTGAAGGTGTCGGTGCCGTTGAAGTTGGCATTTGGCACGTAGATAAACGAACCATTGCCGTTCACCGTCACCGTGCCGTTGGCCGCGCCGGTGTTCAGCGCATAGGTCACAGTATCGCCATCGACATCCGTCGCAGCCGGCAGCGTACCGTTGAGCACCTGATCCTCGGTCGCGTTGACCGTCAGGGCGGACGCAACCGGGGCATCGTTGACCGGGGTCACGGTCAGGTTCACGGTCGCGGTGACAACGCCTCCGTTGCCGTCGCTCACCGCGAAGGTGAAGCTGTCGTTGCCGTTGAAGTTGGCGTTCGGGGTGTAGGTGTACGCCCCCGTAGCGCTGTTGATCGAGACCATGCCATTGCTCGCCTGGGAGTTCAGCGAGTAGGTCAGCGTGTCGCCATCGACGTCGTTCACCAGCGGGGCCAGCGAGCCCGTGATCGCCGCGTCTTCCGTACCGGTACCGGTGCCATTGATGGCGGTCGGGACATCGTTCACGGCTGTGACGTTGATCGTCAGCACGCCCGAGGAGGTGGCGCCGCTCGGATCCTCTACGGTGAAGTTGATCGTCACCGTGCCGTTGAAGTTCGGCTCCGGGATAAAGGTGAACGAGCCATCCGGGTTCACGTTGAGCGTGCCCTGGGCAGCCGTCGGACCCTGGTCAATGGTGTAGGTCAGCACGTCGCCGTCATCGTCAACGGCGGGGAGCTGACCGTTGAAGCCGGCAACGTCTTCCTGCGTGGTCAGCGTCACGTTGCTCGCGACGGGAGCAGCGTTCTTGTCGTCATCGTCATCACCGGCCAGCGCGAAGGCGACTGCGGCGGTAGCACCCGCACCGATGGCAACCCACGTTCCAAGACCCCAGCCGCCGTCGGCAGCGCCGCCAGCATCGCTGGCCGTGTTACCGGCCTGGGCGACCATCACGTTCTGGGCCCCTTCGGCGGCATCCGCAAACACGGACGTCAGCTCGGCATCAGCAGGGGCGGCTTCCGCATGTTCAGCGGGGGCGGCTTCCTGCCCACCTTCGACGGCTTCCTCTTCCTCCTCCTTCTTGGCGAGGAGGGCTTCTTCAGCCTGCTTCTGCTTCAGCAGTTCGGCCTCCAGGGCCTGCTGAGCCAGCACAGCCTGGTCGGCCTGCGCCTTGATGGTGTTGGTGTCTTCAGAACGCACACCAACGTCCGCACGGCCGTTTGATTCTTTCGCCATCTTAATCCCCTACGTGATTACAAGCCCGGCGTCGCGCCGGAGTGTGGAACGAGCAAAAACAATAGAACAACGAGGTTACGGTGCCCCTATTTGGAGGCGAGACTAGCAAATGCCCAAGCCCCTTTCAACAGAGATTCGCATTAATTTTCCTTGAAGACACAGGCAGTTCCGGCTGATACCTGAACCGCCTTGCGCAGTGGTCGAAGCCGGCCTTGGAGGGCGGTCCCGACGGCCCTGCGCCAAAAGGGTTCGTCGATGCACAGGAATTGCACAAAAAGTGTTCACGGAGATACTGGCTCGAGGCACCCTGCCAAGGGCGTCAACACTACCTTCTGCCGCCACCCCCATCAGGGTCAACCCCCTATATGGCGATTGCAACACAGTTTTGTGCGCCAGTGCCCACTGAACGGGACCCTCGGCTGGTGCGGCCGACAATCGGCACCGCTTTCCGGACCAGCGGTGCCTCAACGGAAGTATGTTCCCGAGGGCACCGTCAGACGATTGCGGGGTAGACGCTGAAATAGGCCGCTGTTGCTTCATGGCTCTGAGACTGAGCAATAAGAATGCCAGCGTGGTCAGGTTGCGCCCTACCGCTCGACCAGCGCTTCGCTGCTGACACGCCGCAACGGTTTCAGCAGATACTGCGCCACGGTTCGATCACCGGTGATGATTTCCACCGTAGAGGTCATGCCGGGCAGCACGTCGATCTCGTCACCCCGTTTCTCGGGAAACTCGTCAATCTGCACGTGGACACGGTAGTAGGTGGTCTTGCCTTTCGGCGTGTCCTCTTCCAGCGTGTCGGAACTGATGTAGGTGACATGACCTTTCAGTGATCCGTATACCGTGTAGTCATAGGGGTCCAGCTTGACGTTGGCCTTCAGGTCCCGGCGCACGAAGGCGACGTCCCGCGGCGTAACCTTGGCTTCAATCAACAGCGGATCATCCGACGGCACGATCTGGAGCAGTTCATCCCCCGACTTCATCACGGCTCCGATAGTGGTCGCCTTGATGCTGTTGACGGTGCCCGACATGGGCGCATACAGCTTGGTGGCCTGAAGTGCCCCAACGCGTTGGATCAGCACCTGCTCGGCCTGCTCCATCTCGGCACGGGCCTTGGCGAGTTCGGACTGCGCTTCCTGCCGGTAGCCGTTGCGCTTGTTGGTGATCTCGCCTCGGATTTCACTCACCTGCCGCCGCATGCGAAGCACTTCACTGGTGGAAGCATCACCGGTTGCGGCCAGGTTCTCCAGGGCATCCAGTTCCTGGCTGCTCAGCGACAGCGAGCGTTGCAAGGCGGTCAACTCCTCCTCTTGCAACTCACGGCGACGATCGTACAGGTTGCGCATGGATCGCACGATGTCAGGATACTTGCGGACATCCTCGGAGAATCTCAGTGGCCGGTCGTCCAGCTCAGCTTCAAGGCGCTCGATGTTGGCACGCAGACTGGCCACCTTGGTGCGGATCTCCTGCGAGCTGGCCTGAAACCGCTCTGGATCGAGCTCTGCCAGCAGGTCGCCGGCAACGACGGTATCACCCTCGCGAACGTGCAGCTTCTGCAACACGCCCCCATCCACCACCTGTACCACCTGGGAGCGGCTGGACACGATCACCGTCCCCGGTGCGCGAATCTGCTCTTGCAGGTGAGCCCAGCTGGCCCAGGCACAGAAGGCAATGATGAACAGCAGCAGCCCCCACAACACCAAATTGGCGCGTCGGAGGTCCAGCGGCTCAGCGCGGGCAAATAGTCGCTCGGAAATCTGCATCACGCGGCCCCCGGGGTTTTGTTCATGGCGGCGGCGTTGCCCTCCTCGGTAGCCTTCTGCGCCTGCGCGGCGTTGGCATACTGGATCGCACGGACCTTGTCGGCCGGCGAATCGGCGCGGATGGTGCCCTCTTCGACCAGTAGCACCCGTGTCGACAAGGCCAACCAGGTGGGTTTGTGTGTGGTGAAGACCAGCGTTCGGTCTTCGCCAAGCTCGCCCAGCAACTTCATGACCCGCTCTTCGGCGTCCTTATCGAGGCTGGATGAGGGCTCATCCAGCACCCATATTTTGGGGTCCTGGAGCAGCAGCCGTGTCAATCCTACCAACTGTCGTTGGCCTCCGGAGAGCCCGTATCCGCCCTCCCGAATAGGCAATTTCACCCCGAGCGGATGACGGTTGACGGCTGAGATCAGTCCTGTGCGCTCGAGCGCGTCGTTCACAGCGGCCTCATCGGGCAGTGGAAGGCCCAGGGTGAGGTTCTCGTACAACGAGCCTGAGAACAGACGAACATCCTGCGGCAGATATCCGATCACCTTGCGGAGCCAGCTCGGTCGGCAGTGCTGCAAATCCAACCCCGCCACACGAACCTCACCTTCATTGGGTGTGGCCAAGCCAGCCAACACCTTCACCAAGGTGCTCTTGCCGCTACCGTTGCGGCCGAGGATGGCAATGCGTTCTCCCGCTTTGATCTGAAGGTTGGGTACGACCAGCTGTGGTGACTGTGATCCCTCGTAGCCGTACTTCAGCTCGCGAACCGAAAGGTCCAGCGGACGCCCCTGCACGTTGCCCTGGCGTTCAGGTGATTCATCGGTGGGTCCTGACAACAGGCCATTGAGGATCTCCAATGAGTATCGCGCGTGGTGCGATCGCAGCAATAACTGCGTGATCATGGAGATCGTCGCCAGTGCCCGAGTTGACAGGATGGCGCAGGCGATCATGCCGCCCATGGTCAACACGCCCCGCTCAATCTCATAGACGCCCACGATCAGCACCACCACGTAGGCGATCTGTTGCAGCGACGAAGCGACGTGCTGGGCCTGACCCTGTAGCAGCTGCAAGCGCTCCCCGCGCACCCCGGTTTCCCGAGTAGACCGCAACCACACGTCGCTGAAGTTGGGCTCGCCGCCGACCGACTTGATCACTTCAGCACCGGCCACGGCCTCGAAAAGAATGCCTTGGCGGCGGATGATTTCGTCGTTCTGATCCCGCTGAAGACGAGCCATCGGGCGATAAACCAAGATGCCGACCAACGCACATAGCGGCACAAACGCCACCAGCACCCAGGCAACCCCCTTGCCGATCAGGGCAATGATACCGATGAAAAGGAAGATGAACGGTAGGTCCGCCATGACAAACAAGGTTGATGACGTGAAGAACCCCTTGATGGCCTCATAGTCGCGCACCTGCGCTACTAAAGACCCGACGTGAGACGGTCGGCGATCGACCTTCAGTGCCATCACCTTCTCAAAGAAATACAGCGACAACGCCTCGTCGAGGCGCTTTGTCACAGCTTCCAGCATGCGCAAGCGCAACGACTTGAAGATGAAGTCGAAGATGTAGGCAAGAAAAACACCACTCGCCAGCACCCAGAGTGTTGAATAGGCGAAGTTCGGCACGACGCGATCGTAGACCTGCATCGCGAACAACGAGGACACGATGGCAATGAGGTTGATTGCTACAGTCGCCGCGCCAACGTTCACGAGGGCGGGCTTATGCGCCTTCAGTGCCGCGATGATGGCCTCAGTGGCTGGACCTCGCTTATTTTCGTGCGCGCCCACATCACTGGTCGCCAAACTGGGTGAGACGGGAATCCATACATGGTCAAACTCGGGGTCATTTTTCGGTGCAGTACCGAGCCACTGGATCTGCGCGGGAGCGTCATCCGAGCGCAAGGAGGCGAGAACCCCCACATGCCCCTCCACCACTACCCACGCCGGCATCTGCGCGTTCTGAGCAAGTGACAGGGGCAGCCTCTCTACCGAATGACCAGGGAAAAGCCATTGCCATGCCGCCGCTAGTCGCTGCTCCGAAGTGGCTGCATGCACATCCTGCCACGCCTGCTGCGCTTCGCGCACCGACGCATGCAGCCCCCGACGTGCGGCCATGTCGCACAGAGCTTCGGCTGCCAGGGAATCCCCGATACGCGGAGCGTTGGCATCACTCATCTGAATCTTCGTCCTCAATCACATGAAGGGCCGGCGCACGGTCAGACAGTCGCCGCCAGTAAAGACCCTGTAGCGCCAACCGGGCATTGGCCACCCAGAGATTGCGCCGCACGGTGATGGCCTGGAGCACCGCATCGTTGGCTTCACGCTGCGCGTTGAGCACTTCAAGCCAACTCTTGCGCCCAACCTCGAACTGCCGCCGGAAGCTGTCCACAAGGGCCTGCGCGGACTCGGCCGCCGCCACCTGGGCATCAATCTGCATCAAGGCCGATGCGCGCTCGGCACGCGCCACTGCAATGGCAGAGTTGACATCGCGAATGGCCGTCTGCAAAGCCGCCTCCGCAGCGCGTGCCCGCTCCTGGTCCGCCTGGAATGCCCGGTATCCCGCCAGCCCGTTGTTGGTTTGATACTGCATGACCAACAGGGTGGCATCATCGTTGTTGGGATCCACGACAAAACCATCCAATTGACGGCGGTGTTCGATGGCAAGCTGCGGCCAGAGCGCGGCCTTGCTGGCGCGCGCGGTGGCTTCCTGCTCGTGGATGGCGGCTATGGCCGCCTGCCGGGACGGGTGCGCCTCAACCTGATCACGCCCGATCCGCTGCAATTCGTACTCACTGAGCAGTCGCCGATCTTCAGGCCAAGCCACACGCTCGGGAGCAGCCCCGATCAGGCTCGCCAACTGCGCCTGCGCTGCGACCATGGAGGCGCGGTTGGCCTGCAATCCCGCGCGCGCCTGGCTCAGGCGGGTTTGTACCGTCTGCTCATCCGACTGCGGTGACACGCCCTGCTGCGCGCGACGGCGAATCAGATCGAGCAAGCCCTCCAACGCCTGAACATAGCTGCGCCATTGGCGGTCGAGCTCGTTGGCAGCGGCGAGATTGAGATAGGCCTCGGCCGTCCCCAGGCCCAGCTCCAGTCTCGCCAGGTTGAGCTGCGCCAACGCTGCACGCTGACGGGAACGAGAGATGTCGACCTGCGCACCGGTGAGTCCGCCGTTCCAGATCGGCTGCACGATCCGCACGATGCTGGTGTTGTCGCCATCGTCGCGCTGCTCGGTCTGCACCGAGAGGTAAGGGTAGTAGCCGGCACGAGCACCGCTGATATCGAAGTTGGTGGCGGCCAGATCCAGTTCGCTCTGACGCACCCGCGGGTGTTGCGCCCAGACGATCGCCAAGGCCTCACCCATCTCGAGCCCGGCGGCGCGATCCCCCATGTCGGGCGCTTGCGGCAGGCGCGCCAACTCGCGCTGAACGGAAGGCAGGTTGCGGTCAAGCTGGAACCGCGATGCTCCGCCCGCCGCCTCAACCGCAGCCTCGGCCGCGACCGGATTTTCCGGCTCCGCCGGAGGAGGTGTCGCAACGGGCTCCGCCGCCCAGGGGAGCAGCGAACAGGCGGAAAGGAAGCCTACCATCGGCGACAGCAGCAACAACTTTCGCCACCGAATCCACTCGGCGGCAACAAGGGAAAACAGCTTCATGGGCACGGTTCTGTGCGGCATTAACGCGCCATTATCACACGTTGCAGCTATCGCGGCGGTCAAGCGGGCAAAAAGAAACCCCGCCCCGAACAAACGGGGCGGGGTTGCCGATGACCGGTCTTAGCGCTTGGTGGCTTCGACGTTCACCCGGCGGTTCTGCGAGCGGCCCTCTTCGGTGCCGTTGCTGGCTGCCGGACGGGTCTCACCGTAGGCCGTCAGGGTCAGCAGGTCAGCCGCAATTCCCTTGGCCTTGAGGTAGTCACGCACCGCACCGGCACGACGCTCGGACAGCGCCTGGTTGTAGGCCTCGGTGCCGATCTCGTCAGTGTGCCCTGCCAGCTTGATCGACAGAACGGCATCACCCGCTTCGGCGATGGCTGCCGCCACGGCATCCAGCTTGGCGCGCGCTTCGCTGCTCAGTTCCGACTTGTCGAAAGCAAAGTAGACCGTCTCGTTCAGCATCGCGGCGGGGGCTTCGGCATCGCCGATTTCCTTGGCCACCGGGCAGCCCTTCTCGTCCACCTGGGTGCCGGCCGGCGTATCGGGGCAGAGGTCAGCCGAATCGGGCACGCCGTCACCATCGCTGTCCACCACGGCAGGCGCCGGTTCGGTCAGACCATAATCGAGGGCGCTACCAAACGGCACCACCAGCCCGAGGCGAACCACCAGATCCTCAACTCGCTTGGGCAGGCCCGCGACACCACTGCCCCCCAGGCTGTCGTTGAGGTCGGTCTCACGGAACTTCACGTCAAGACGTGCGCCAACCGTGTTGAAGTACTTGAAGATACCGGCACCATAGCTGTAGCTGGTGTCCAGGGTGTCACCCACGCCATCAAGATCGGACTCCACCAAGCCCACGCCGATCGAGGCATAGGGCACCCAGCCGCGGGACAGCGGATAGGTAAACAGGGCATTGGTTTCAACGGCGCGCTCGTCCCAGTCCACGCTGCCGACGGAGCCGTCCGCATCGAACCAGGACTGACCGAGATTCAGCTCCAGGCCGAAGTAGCGGTGCAGCGGCACCCCTGCCCCGAAGTGGAAACCCACCCCGTCGTCGGTGAAGCGGTCGTCATCAGCGAAGGTGAACTTCGGTCCGATGTCGAAATAGGGACGAAGGGCATGCGGCTCGGCATGGGCCACACCCGCCAGGCACACCGCACCCACAGCAACAGCGGACGACAGAGCTTTGAACATTGTGAATTCCCCTGATAAAGCGAAACGCTTGTTTGGTCGGCTCAGGCCGAGTTTATGAAGCGAACACCACGATATGGTACACGAGCGCCGCGTCCCAAAATGATGCATCGCGGAAAAATTTCGAGAGCATCTTCCCGCGGCCGGCTTAACCGATCCTGAACTCTTGGCGTTGCGACACTGCGAACCGCCGAGGCCATGATACACTTTCGGCTTATCCGCATAAGCGGATTGACCATTGCGAAGCCGCCATCTGTCTGGGGCATGATGCCCCTCCCCTCCCCACCCACCCTGAGGTTTTACGCACGTGAGCCAGTACCTGTTCACCTCCGAATCCGTCTCCGAAGGCCACCCGGACAAGGTGGCGGACCAGATTTCCGACGCCATCCTTGATGCCATTCTGGCTCAGGACCCGTACGCCCGCGTCGCCTGTGAAACCCTGGTGAAAACAGGCGTCGCCGTGGTTGCTGGCGAGATCACCACCAGCGCCACGGTAGACTTCGAGGCACTGATTCGCCAGACCATTTCCGAAATTGGCTACACCAGCTCCAAAGTGGGCTTTGACGGCGAGACCTGTGGCGTGCTCAACGTCATCGGCAAGCAGAGCGTCGACATTGCGCAGGGCGTCGATCGGGCCCGCCCGGAGGATCAGGGAGCCGGCGACCAGGGGCTGATGTTCGGCTACGCCTGCAACGAGACCGATGTGCTGATGCCGGCGCCGATCCAGCTGTCCCACCGCATCGTCGAGCGCCAGTCCGAAGCCCGCAAGACCGGTCTGCTGCCCTGGCTGCGCCCCGACGCCAAAAGCCAGGTGACCCTGCGCTATCAGGACGGCAAGCCGGCAGCCATCGATGCGGTGGTGCTGTCGACCCAGCATGACCCTGATATCAGCCAGTCGGACCTGCGCGAAGCGGTGATGGAACTCATCATCAAGAAGGTGCTGCCGGCGGAACTGCTGCACAAGGACACCAAGTTTCATATCAACCCGACCGGCCAGTTCATTATCGGCGGCCCCGTCGGCGACTGCGGCCTGACCGGGCGCAAGATCATCGTCGATACCTATGGCGGCTACGCGCGCCACGGTGGCGGTGCGTTCTCGGGCAAGGACCCGTCCAAGGTCGACCGGTCCGCCGCCTATGCCGCCCGTTATGTGGCCAAGAACATCGTGGCCGCCGGGCTCGCGGAGAAATGCGAGGTACAGGTGAGCTACGCCATCGGCGTGGCCGAACCCACTTCGATCTACGTCACCGGCTTCGGCACCGGAAAGGTCAGTGACGAGCGGCTCGAGCAACTGGTGCGCGCGCACTTCGATCTTCGACCGTACGCCATTTCCAAGATGCTCGACCTGCTGCACCCGATGTACCGGGCCACCGCTGCCTACGGCCACTTCGGGCGCCACCCCGAAACCTCCAGTTACGAGTTCGACGCCATCGAAAACGGTCAGAAGGTCCGCAAGACCACCACCTTCACCTCCTTCCCCTGGGAAAAAACCGACAAGGCCGAAGCACTGGCCGCCGACGCCTGAACAGCATTCCGCGACACCCGAGGGCCGCAATGCGGCCCTTTTTTTGGACACACGCCGCCTGATCCTTGTATCCGCATAAGCGGATATACTGATACCCCGATATCCGGAGAGCCCTCATGAACGCCCCTGCCCCTGCCACGCTTGCCCCTGAATTCAAGGTCAAGGACATCAACCTCGCTGCGTTCGGCCGCAAGCGCGTCCGCATGGCCGAGGAGGAAATGCCTGGCCTGATGTCGATTCGCGCCAAATACGCGCCGCTGCTGCCGCTCAAGGGCGTGCGCGTGTCGGGCTCGCTGCACATGACCAAGGAAACCGCCGTCCTGATCGAGACTCTCGCGGCACTTGGTGCCTCCGTGCGCTGGGCCTCCTGCAACATCTTCTCGACCCAGGATGACGCCGCCGCCGCCATTGCGGCGGCCGGCATCCCGGTATTTGCCTGGAAGGGGGAGACATTGGAGGAGTACTGGGACTGCACCCTCGACATGCTCACCCACCCCGGCATGAAAGGCCCCGAACTGATCGTCGACGACGGCGGCGATGCCACGCTGCTGATCCACAAGGGCGTGGAAATGGAGGACGGCGACAGCTGGGTGGACACCGCCTCGGGCAACCACGAGGAGCAGGTCATCAAGAACCTCCTCAAGCGCACCAAGACCGAGCGGCCCGGCTTCTGGAAGCAGGTCGCAGCCGACTGGCGCGGTGTCTCCGAAGAAACCACCACCGGCGTGCACCGCCTTTATCAGATGATGGAGGCCGGCAAGCTGTTGGTGCCCGCCATCAACGTCAACGACTCGGTCACCAAGAGCAAGTTCGACAACCTCTACGGCTGCCGTGAGTCACTGGCCGACGGCATCAAACGTGCCACCGACCTGATGATCGCCGGCAAGGTCGCCTTCGTCGCCGGCTACGGCGATGTCGGCAAGGGCTCGGCACATTCGCTGCGCGGCCTCGGCGCACGCGTGATCGTCTCCGAGATCGACCCCATCAACGCACTGCAGGCGGCGATGGAGGGCTTCGAGGTGAAGACCATCGATGACGTACTGCCGGTCGCCGACATCTACGTCACCACCACCGGCAACAAGGACATCATCACCCTTGAGCACATGAAGGCGATGAAGAACAACGCCCTGGTGTGCAACATCGGCCACTTCGACAACGAGATCCAGATGGATCGCCTCAACGCCTCCGGCGCGGTGCGCGACAACATCAAGCCGCAGGTCGATCGCTACACGTTCAGTGACTCGGGCCGCTCGATCTACGTGCTCGCCGAAGGGCGCCTGATCAACCTGGGATGCGCCCATGGCCACCCGGCCTTCGTGATGTCCAACAGCTTCTCCAACCAGACACTGGCCGCGCTCGACCTCTGGGAGAACAAGGATGTCTATGAAAAGACCGTCTACCGCCTTCCCAAGAAACTGGATGAGGAGGTGGCGCGCCTGCATCTCGAGCAGATCGGCGTCAAACTGACGACTCTTACGCCGGAACAGGCTGCCTATCTGGGCGTCCCGGTGGAGGGGCCGTACAAGCCGGAACACTATCGGTACTGAGCCGCGACGCGGCTCAGTCGGGAATCGGGAATGGGGAATCGGGAATCGGGACAGCGGCCTCACGAGAAACTCGAAGTCTGGCGCGATGCCATGGACTTCGTGGAGGCCGCTTACCGGTTCTCGTCTTCATTTCCGCCCGACGAGCGCTTCGGACTGACCTTGCAGCTGCGTCGGGCAGCAGTCAGTATCCCGTCCAATATTGCTGAAGGCGCCGCCAGACGCACCCGGCGTGACTACCTGCGGTTCCTTACCATCGCGCGGGCATCGCTGTCCGAGGCAGATACGCAGATCAAGATCGCACTCCGGCTCGGGTTCGCAACGGAACCGCCTGAGATGCGTGAATTGATCGACCGGCTGTTTGCCAAACTGACCGCCCTGCTCGCCAAGCTCGAAACCATTGAGCGGAGTGCGCCTTGACCATTCCCGATTCCCAATTCCCGATTCCCGGAGAACTGTCGTTCTCCTTCGAACTTTTCCCCCCGCGCACCCCCGTGGGCTGGCAGAAGCTCCCGACCCTCATCGACGAGCTGGCTGCGGTGCGGCCATCGTTCTTCAGTGTCACCTATGGCGCTGGCGGCTCCGATCAGGACGGCACCGCCGAGGTCGTGCGCCAGGTGGTGGAACAAACCGGTATCGAGGCGGCTCCCCACCTCACCTGCGTGGGCTCCACGCGCGCGCGCATCGCCGAACTGCTGAGCACCTATCGGGCAGCGGGCGTGCGTCGCATCGTCACCTTGCGCGGTGACCTGCCCGCGACCAGCCTCAGCAATGCCGCCCCAGGTGAGCTGCGGTTCGCCAACGAACTGGTGGCCTTCATTCGGGAACAACACGGGGATCACTTTGCCCTGGAAGTGGCGGCGTATCCGGAAACGCACCCCCAGGCTGCATCGCCGGACGCGGACTTCCAACGATTCGTGCAGAAGGTACAGGCCGGCGCCTCGGGCGCCGTCACACAGTACTTCTACAACGCCGACGCCTACTTCGACTTCGTCGACCGGTGCACCGCGGCCAAACTCGCCATTCCCGTGGTGCCGGGCATCATGCCGATCGTCAACACCGCCCAGCTACTCCGTTTCTCCGCCGCCTGCGGCGCCGAAGTGCCTCGCTGGGTTCGTCTGCGACTTGAGGCCTATGGCGACGACAAGCAGTCGGTGCAGGCCTTCGGCCTGGACGTGGTGACCCGCCTGTGCGAAACGCTGATGAAGGGAGGAGCACCCGGGTTGCACTTTTATACGCTCAACCAGGCAGAGCCCACCCTCAAGCTCTGGCGCAATCTGGGGTTACCGAGCCGCTAAGTGGTGAGTGGTGAGTGCTGAGTGGTGAGGAAGCATCTCAGCACTCGGCACTCATCCCTGACTGAGCTCTGACTTCAGTTCCGCTTCATCGCGTCAAAGAACGCGGCATTGGTCTTGGTAGCCTTGATCCGGTCGATGAGCATCTCCATCGCCGCGATCTCGTCCATCTCATGGACCACCTTGCGCAGAATCCACATCTTGTTGAGGTCCTGCGGGTTCATCATCAACTCCTCGCGGCGGGTGCCCGAGCGGTTGATGTTGATGGCCGGGAACACCCGTTTTTCAGCGATGCGGCGTTCCAGATGCAGTTCCATGTTGCCGGTGCCCTTGAACTCCTCGTAGATCACCTCATCCATCTTGGAGCCGGTTTCCACCAGGGCGGTGGCGACGATGGTGAGGCTGCCACCTTCTTCGACATTGCGTGCCGCACCGAAGAAACGCTTGGGCTTCTGCAGGGCATTGGCGTCGACACCACCGGTCAGCACCTTGCCGGAGCTGGGCTGTACGGTGTTGTAGGCCCGGGCAAGGCGGGTGATGGAGTCAAGCAGGATGACCACATCGCGCTTGTGTTCGACCAGGCGCTTGGCCTTCTCGATCACCATTTCGGCCACCTGCACGTGCCGGGTGGCGGGTTCGTCAAAGGTCGACGAAATCACCTCGGCGCGCACGGTGCGCTGCATGTCGGTGACTTCCTCAGGCCGCTCGTCCACCAGCAGGATGATGAGATACACGTCCGGGTAGTTGGCCGCAATCGACTGCGCCACGTTCTGCATCAGCATGGTCTTGCCGGCTTTGGGTGGGCTGACGATAAGCCCCCGCTGACCCTTGCCGATGGGCGCCACCAGGTCGACGATGCGCGCAGTGGTGTCCTCCGAGGAACCGTTGCCACGCTCCAGCTTGAACTGTTCGTTGGCGAACAGCGGCGTCAGGTTCTCGAAGCTGACCTTGCGCCGTGACACCTCGGGCGGCTCGAAGTTGATGGTGTCGACCTTGAGCAGCGCGAAGTAGCGCTCGTTGTCCTTCGGCGAACGCACGCGGCCACTGATGGTGTCGCCGGTCCGCAGGCTGAAGCGGCGAATCTGGGACGGCGACAGATAGACGTCGTCCGGCCCCGCAAGGTAGGAGCTGTCCGGGCCACGCAGGAAGCCATAGCCATCCGACATGATCTCCAGCACGCCTTCGATGTAGATGTGCGCGCCCTTCTTGGCGGCGGCGCGCAGAATCTGCACCAGCAGGTCCTGCTTCTTCACACGGGCGATGTTCTCGAGCCCTTGGGCTTCCGCCTTGGCAAGCAGCTCCGCAGCGGTCATTCGCTTGAGATCGACCACCTTGATGATCTCGGGCGGCGGCCTCGGCTCGCCGCCTTCGATCGGATTGCCTGCTTCGTCTACCGCAACTGCCTCGCCGCCATCTTCCTCTTCGATGTCTTCGGGCAGGCCGGCCAGGTCAAGCTCCTGCCCCGGCCCCTGATGATTGTTATTCGGGCCCTTACGGCCACGTGAATGACGGCGACGTTGTTTCATGCGTTAGGCAACATTCAGGTGCGGATTGACGAAAGCGGTGAGCTGGGCCTTGGCGACCGCGCCCACCTGTGTGGCTGCCACGCTGCCACCCTTGAACAGCAGTAGCGTGGGGATGCCGCGGATGCCGAATTTCGCCGGGGTTTCCGGGTTCTCGTCGACATTGACCTTGACGACCTTCAGTTTGCCGACCTGTTCGGAGGCTACTTGGTCGAGAATCGGCGCCACCATGCGGCAGGGGCCGCACCATTCGGCCCAGAAATCGACCAGAACAGGCTCGGAGGCCTGCAGGACCTCCTGCTCGAAGGTGGCATCGGTCACCGCAGTGATGTGTTCGCTCATGGCTGGGCCCTCGTTCAGAAAAGCGCTGATTTCGCGCAGGGAAAATGAGGATGGGGGTGGTCCGCACACTCTCAAGCGTGCAAACCAAAAGCTGAAAACGTTAGGATTGCGTGTTCTAAGAAGACAGCAATGCCGGGTTGCCGCGGTGCGATGACAGGCTACTTAAGCGGTGTAGGCGCACGGGCGTTTGCATTATTTGAGCCGAAGTCCCCGCCGGATGCAAGCCGGCCCGATTACTACCGTAGGCATCCATGACCCAACCCGACCATCTTTCCGAGCTGCGTTTCGACCAGCTTCCCCTGCATTCAACGCTTCTAAGCGGCCTGACCCGCCTGGGATTCACCCACTGCACCCCGATTCAGGCCCAGTGCCTCCCCAAGGCCTTGCGCGGTGAGGACCTTGCCGGGCAGGCGCAGACCGGCACGGGCAAGTCCGCCGCTTTTCTGCTGGCGACGATGAACCACCTGCTGCAGCAACCGCGCAAGGAAGGCGGGGACCCGGGCAGCCCGCGCGCGATCATGCTGGCACCGACACGCGAGCTGGCGATTCAGATCCTCAAGGATGCGGAAGGCATCGGCGCCGATACCGGCCTCCGCCTTGCCGTGTGCTACGGCGGCGCTGGCTACGAGCAACAGCGTGAGCAGCTGGAAACGGGTGTGGACATCCTCATCGGTACGCCCGGACGCCTGATCGACTTCCTCAAGCAAGGCACCTACCACCTGAAGGACATTGAGGTATTGGTGCTGGACGAAGCGGATCGCATGTTCGACCTCGGCTTCATCGACGACATCCGCTACCTGCTTCGCCGCATGCCCAAGGCCGCGCTGCGAAAGAACTACCTGTTCTCCGCAACGCTGTCGCATCGCGTGCTGGAACTGGCCTACGAGCACATGAACAGTCCGCAGAAGGTGGAGATCGAGCCGGAGCAGGTCACCGCCGATCGTGTTCGCCAGTCGCTGATCCACGTCGCCAACGACGAGAAGCTGCCCCTGCTGGTGGGCTGGCTCCGCCATCACGAGCCCTTCCGCACCATCGTGTTCGTGAATACCAAGCGGGCCGCCGAGGATGTGGAGCGCACCCTGGTCGCCAACGGCTTCACCGCCGCGATGCTGTCAGGCGACGTGGCCCAGACCAAGCGCCTGCGTCTGCTGGAGAACTTCAAACAGGGCGAGCTGCCGATTCTGGTGGCCACCGATGTGGCCGCCCGCGGCCTGCATATCCCGTCCGTTTCGCACGTCATCAACTATGACCTGCCACAGGACGCGGCAGACTACGTGCACCGCATCGGCCGCACCGCACGCGCTGGAGAGGCAGGGGATGCCGTGTCACTGTGCTGCGAGACCTGGGTCTACGGTCTGCCCGCTATCGAAACCTATATCGGCAGCCGCTTGCCTGTGGAGCCATTGAACGAGTCCTGGCTGCCCCAGGATTTCGTTCGCCCCCCCCGTCCGCCACGCCGCCCGGGTAGCGGCAACGGCCGTCGCGGCGGGGGAGGCGGTGGTGGCCGCCCTGGCGGACGGCGACGGCGCTGATCACCCGACACGTCGAGACCGGCTCAGCAATGCGCCTATAAGGGCCGCACCAGGCGCAGACCGTCGCCGCCATCCTCGTAGTACCCGGGCAGAATGCCCTCCACGTCGTAGCCCAGGCGCGCATACAGCGCCTGGGCAGGCGCATTGTCGACACGCACCTCCAGCCGCATGCGCACCCGGCCGCAACGAATCGCTTCGGCTTCTGCAGTATGGATCAACGCTTGTGCCACACCGCGCCCCCGCGCCTGTGGCGCCACGACCAGCGAGTAGATGCGCGCGAACTGACTGCGGGCGCGCAGCAGCATCACCAGATTCCCGACGCACGTCCCACCTTCCTGGACCACCCAGACGCGGGCGGACTCGCTGCGCAACAACCGTCGGATACTCCGCATCGGCAGCCGGTCAGTGGGAAACAAGGCCTCCAGTGTCAACAGCGCCGCAGCGTCCTCCGGCACCGCCTGCCGCAGGCCGAAGCTCATGATCGTGTTCGCGCCTCGAGGCGTTTGATGAAGTACTCCATCACGCGGCGATACAGCGTCTCACGCAGGACCAGGTCCTCAACCCCGAAGTCGATGTTGGGGTTGTCGTTGACCTCGATGACCTTCACCACCTTGCCGATCTGTTTGAGATCAACACCATACAGGCCGCTGCCCACCGCCCGCGCAGCCTGTACGGCGACACTCACCACTTGCGGGGGCGCGTCGGCGATATCAAGGGTTTCGTGATTGCCTTCGTGCTTGGCTCCCTTGTCATCACGCTTGACGACCTGCCAGTGATCCTTGGCCATGTAGTAACGGCAGGCGTAGAGGGGTTGCCCATCGAGCACGCCGACGCGCCAGTCGTATTCGGTAGGCTCGAATCGCTGGGCAATGATGAGATCGGAGCGCTCAAGCAGCTCCCGTGTCTGCCGCTTCAACTCGGCCTCGGACTCCACTTTGATGACACCTTTGGAGAACTGCGAGTCCGGCTGCTTGAGCACACAGGGAAACCCCAGCTCGCGCGCCACATGGCTCACATTGCCGCGATGGATCATCATTGTCGGCGGCTGCGGGATTCGATGACGGTCCATGAGCTGCGCGAGGAACACCTTGTTGGCGGCTCGCAGAATCGACACGGGGTCATCCACCACCACCAGACCTTCGCGCGCTGCACGGCGCGAAAAACGGTAGGTGTGATGATTGACGGCGGTAGTTTCGCGAATGAAGAGGGCATCGAATTCAGCCACATGCCCGTAGTCGCCCTTGTCGAGAAACTCGACGTCGAACCCCAGGTCCTCCGCCGCGCGCTCGAACAAACGCAGTGCGCGCGAATTGGACGGCGGCTCCTGCTCCTCATCGTTCACCAGAATCGCCAGGTCATACCGAGCGGACTCTCGTTTGATACGGGGCGGACGCTTGCGCAGGAAGTAGTCGTGCGCGGCCTCGTAGAGGAACTCGTGATGCGTATCCGGTACCGCGCCCAACGGCACGGCATTGATGCCGTCAACCCGCCAGGACTCGCCCCGAAAAACGAAGTCCACCTTGAGCAGCGGCGCTGGAAAAAGGTTGAACAGTGCGCGGGCGAGCCGTTCATGGCGCTTGGCCATGCTGCGGCTGAAATACACATTGAGGGTGTACCGCTCAGACCCGATGCGCGACAGCGACTGCGCAATCAGTTCATCCACCTCGTCATTGATGATGCGAGGTCCGTCTGCGAGCTTGAGGTCCTGGATCGTGGTGACCTCCGGCAGCGCGGTGTGTCCGCGCGCACTCGCCAGCAGGGAGACGTAGTACCCCGTACTTTGATAGGAGAATGACCGGCAGAGGTTGTAGACCCGGGTCCGGCGCGCGCGAACGTAGCGCTCATCGGTCAGATACTCCCAGGCCGTCGCCACCGGCACATCCGATACCTCCAGTGGCCAGTCACCCCGCTGGTCGACCACCACCAGACCGTTCATGTCAGGCGCCCCGCAGGAGCGTCGTCGGCGTCATCGGGCATGGCGAATGGGGACTCCCAGAACAGGATTGTTCGAATGGCGCGGATGCTAGGGGAGCCCCCGGGACTTGTCACCTATGGCCCTTCGGGGGCGGCGGCGGCTTGCACCAGACGGCAACCGCAGCCAATCATGCCGCCATGGCGAAGCCCCAGGTCGATGTGATCATTCCCACCCTCAACGAGGCTCGCCGACTACCGGGGCTGCTTGCGGATCTGCGCCAACAGGCCGGCGTGCACCTGTCCCTGATCGTGGTCGATGGTGGCTCACGTGATGCGACCGCCGAGATCGCCCGGGCGGCAGATGCGGCGGTCCTGCGCAGCCCCCCGGGGCGCGGACAGCAGATGAACCTGGGACACGCTCGCGCCACGGCACCCTGGCGCCTGTTTCTACACGCCGACTCACGGCTGCCGGAAATGCATCAGCTCCAGCAGGCAATCGCCCTGATGGCGCACCATCACCCGGCTCACAGCGCCGGTCACTGGCCGCTGCGTTTTACCGATGCGCCCGAGGGACACGCGCGTCTGTTCCAGTTCCTTGAGGCCAAGAGCCGGAGTGGGCGCCCAGGCACCATCCATGGCGACCAGGGCCTGTTGATCCACCGCAGATTCCTCGATGCACTGGGCGGCTTCGACGCACGGCTACCCTTCTTCGAGGACGTGCGCCTGTCCCAGGCAGTGTTTGCGCGCGGGCGGTGGCTTCTGCTGCCAGGCGTGATCGAGACTTCAGCTCGCCGCTTCGTCAGTGAAGGCGTATGGCCGCGCTATGGGATGATGGGCCTGATGATGCTGATGGACGCCGCCGGGGACGCCCACTACCTCCGCGAAGCCCCTTCGCTATATCGCCCGCAAGCAGACGCCGAGGCGCTCTCGACCTGGCCCCTGGCAGCGCTGGCGGCCCGCCGTCTGGCTGCGCGCCCCGACCGCTGGCCGACGGTGGCCCGCTTCCTGCTGGCCAATCGATGGCAACTTCCGCTGGCGCTGCGCTGCGCAATGTCACGGGAGCGCCACCCACACTCCGCACGGGCCTGCTAAACTCAAACCGTTTTGTCAACACTTGTGCACTGAAATGTCCTCCGCCTCCTTTGAACGCGCGCCCTGGAACTGGCCCGCCATCTTCATGTTTCTGGTCACCACGGTGCCGGTTCTGACGATCTTTCCGTGGTACGCGCTGACAATCGGATTCGACGCATTCGAGATCATCTGGTGCGTTGTCCTCCTGTTTGCCACCGGTCTGTCCATTACGGCCGGCTATCACCGTCTGTGGGCCCACCGCGCGTATGAGGCTCACCCGATCCTGAAAGTGTTCTTCATGTTGTTCGGGGCGATGAGCCTGCAGAACAGCATTCTGATCTGGGCCTCGATGCATCGCATTCATCACAAGCATGTAGACGATGAGGATCACGATCCCTACTCCGCCCGGCGCGGACTGTGGTTCTCGCATATCGGATGGATGCTGAAGAACTACCCCAGCAGTGCGCTCGACTACAGCAACGCCCGGGATCTCAAGGAAGATCCCATCGTGATGTTCCAGCACCGCCACTATCTGGCGCTTGCCTTGGCGATGAACTTCGGCCTGCCCATCCTGCTGGGTCTCTGGCACGGCGACCTCTGGGGCAGCGTGTTGATGGCAGGCCTGCTGCGACTGGTGATCAGCCACCACGTCACCTTCTTCATCAACTCCCTTGCGCACTACTGGGGCCGCCGGCCCTACACCACTGCCAACACCGCACGCGACAACGACCTGCTGGCGCTGGTGACCTATGGTGAGGGCTACCACAACTATCACCACCTCTTTCAGTGGGACTACCGCAACGGCATCCGCTGGTGGCAATACGACCCCACCAAATGGCTGATCGCCAGCTGTAGCTGGGTGGGACTGACCCGCAATCTCAAGCGCGTACCGGAGTTCGTGGTGCGCCGCGCCATGTTGCAGCGCCAGTTCGATGCGGCACGCGAACGCCTTGCCAAACTGGATGAGGCGCCGGACAACCCCAAACTGGCCAACCTGCAGCTCCTGCTCGAACACGAGTGGCAGCACTACTCACAAACGCTCGCAGAGTGGAAGCAGCTGCAGACCGAGCGTTTCGAGGCGGCCAAGCAGCAGCTGGCCGACCAGTGGGAAAGCAGTGAAGTGCGGCGGCGCCTGCAAGGGCTGGAGGCCTCACTCAAGCAGCAATACCAGCGCGTGCGCCTGCTGCACCTTCAGGCCACCTGACCCGCAACCGCTCGCCCCTCGGTCAGTAGCGGCTGGGGGCGGGCGTGATCGGGACCCCTGGCGCCAGCGCGTAGACATAGTCGCGATACTGGCGAAGCTCGCGCAGATAGCGGTCCTGAGCACGCAGTTGCTCACGGATTGTCTGGCGCTCATCGTCCGACAGCTGTTTCTCCCGCAGCCGGCTGTGCAAGCGGTCTTGATCCGCATTGATGCGCTCGATTTCGCTGTCGGCCTGATAGCGCGCCGCCCCCAGTCGATAGGCCGGCAGGAACTGCGCCTCACGGTCCAACGGGCAGACCTCGGCGTAACGACGCCCGCTGATGCCTTCTTCATAGCCACGATCAGCGGTGCAGTAACTCAGCAGCCCGATCTGATGCCCGGCCGACCACGCTTGGACGTTGGCCACCACGCCGTGCTCGGCGCAGTCGGTGCGATAGTCGTGAATCCGACTGGCCACGACACCATTGTGGCCATCGCGCAGCCCGCGAGCGTGCCAGTCGACGGTATGGCATTCCGCTTCCGACAGCGAGGCGCAGCCCGGCAGGGCCGCCACGATCAGTAGCACAGCACCGCGAAACCTAGGCTGCATGAGAGACCGGATCAAAAGGGTTCACCAACGGCGCCAACTCCTGCAGTGCCTTCCGATAGACCTCGCGCTTGAAGGCCACGACTTCTTCCACCGGCTGCCAGTAGTTGACCCAGCGCCAGCCATCAAACTCGGGGTGACCCACTGCATCAAAACGGATCAGGCTCTCGGGCCCCAGCAAGCGCAGGGCAAACCAACGTTGCTTCTGGCCGATGCAGGTCCGCCCCCGACGTCGCCGAATGTAGCGCTTGGGCAGCCGGTAGCGCAGCCACTCTCGGGTACACCCCATCACCGACACATGTTCGGGCAAAAGCCCCAGCTCCTCATGAAGCTCTCGGTACATCGCCTGCTCGGGGCTTTCGCCCCCGTCGATTCCGCCCTGAGGGAACTGCCAGGCGTCCTGACCAATGCGCTTTGCCCACAGCACGCCGCCCGCCTCACCCGTCAGGATGATGCCCACGTTCGGTCTGAAGCCGTCCCGGTCAATCACAACCCGCAAATCCGTCACAATTCAGCTTGATTCTTCCACAGCGCCGCTCCGGCGGCTACCAGACGCCCCATGCAACTTGCCATCTTCGATCTCGATCACACCCTGCTGGCCGGTGACTCCGACCTGCTGTGGGGCCAGTACCTCTGCCGAATGGGCGTCGTCGACCCGGAGTATTACGCGCGCGAGAACCTGCGGTTCTATCAGGAGTATCAGGCAGGAACGCTCGATATCCACGCCTTTGCAGCGTTCAGCATGAAGCCGCTGACCGAGCACCCGCGCACGCAACTGGAGGCTTGGCGCCGCGCCTTCGTCGACGAGGTGATCGAGCCCATCATCTGCCCGGGAAGCGAGCCCCTGATCGCCCGGCACCGGGCGGAAGGCGCAACGACCCTGATCATGACCGCGACCAATCGCTTCATCACCGAACCCATCGCCGAACGACTGGGCGTGGATCACCTGATTGCAACCGACCCCGAGGAGCATCAAGGGCGTTTCACCGGCCGCATCGCCGGCACCCCCAACTTCCAGGCCGGCAAAGTGACCCGCCTTCAGCAATGGCGTTCGTCCCGGGGGATTGATCAGGCCCACGTCACCTTCTACAGCGACTCGCGGAACGATCTACCGCTGCTTGAAGCAGCCGACAACGCCGTCGCGGTTGATCCTGACACGGTGCTGGAAGCGACTGCCAGATCACGCGGCTGGCCCGTGATTTCCCTGCGCGGCACGACTGCAACCCCCACCTGAAGCCGCTTGGCGCGCAGGCAACGTCCCCGCAAGCTTCCGTCAGGCTGCCCCGGCACAGCGCGCGGCCACGCTACAGTCCGCGCGCGATGCCGGAGAAGGCGGCATGCAGGCGCCCGTTGGTGGCCAGAACCGTGGTGGTATCGAGTCCGATATCGCTGCCATCCAGCTCAGTGAAGCAGCCCCCCGCCTCCCGCACGATCACGCTGAGTGCCGCGATATCCAGAATGTTGACGTTGGTTTCCACCACCGCGTCAATCCGCCCCGAGGCCAGCAAGTGGTAGTGGAGGAAGTCAGCGTATCCTCGAATGCGGTGCAGTTGCGGAATGATGCGCCCCAGCTCGGCCCAGCCCGGAGATTGCGCCAGCCGCGCCAGATTCCCCAGCGACAAGGTCGTACCTGCGAGCGCATCAATGTCGCTGACGGCGATCCGCTCCCCGTCCAGCCATGCGCCTTGTCCCTTGACCGCCCAGGCCAACTCCCCCTCACCACCGTTCCAGCAGGGCGCGCACGACACACCGACGACCAGTTCGCCGCGATGCATCAATGCGATCTGAACCGAGAACATCGGGTATCCCCGCACGAAAGCCTTGGTGCCATCGATGGGGTCGATCAGCCACAGATATTCGGCGTCAGTGTTGCCCCGCCCCAGCTCTTCACCAAAAAAGGCGTGATCAGGGAACCGGGCGCCGATCACCTCGCGGATGACCTGCTCGGCCGCGATGTCGACCTCGGTCACCGGTGTCGCGTCGGCCTTGGTTTCAACCTTGAAATTGCCGCGATAGGCCTTGCGGATACGTTCTGCGGCAGCGGCAGCGGCAGCACGGGCGAGTTCGAGGTGTTCGGAGTACATAGGCGATAAAAGTTGAATCAACAGAACGGGTTCGAGGCCGTGCGCGACACGTCGGCACGGGGTCGCGTATTCTAGACCGACTCAGGTGCCAACCCGGCGATGGCCGACGTTGGTGAAACGGGAAGTTCGTGAAACTCGAACACTGCCCCCGCAACGGTAACTGGTTCGGGGCTGCAAATCGCCACTCACCCACAGGGCCGAGGAAGGCTGCAGCCCAGCACGCCAGGAGTCCGGAGACCGGCCTGAGTTCGGGTCCCGTGGTCGCGGAGGGCGAACTCGACGGATGGCACAGCCATACGGTCACGGGTTTCGTCCACCGCCTGGGTTCCTGCCGTTGCCCATTCCCTCACGCCTGCCTCTCGGCCTTGCCGGCCTGCTGTTGACCGCCGTCATTCCGGCACATTCGACAACGCTCGACACCCTACACGTTCAGGGGCGGGACATGTCGCTGGACCACTCCGGCGTTGCGATCCGGGTCCAGGTGGACCCACTGACGGCCACCGACCTCCCGTCCCTTCTGGCCGGGCTCCCGGGGGTGCAGGTCCGCAGCGGCGGCGGACTTGGCGCCTACAGCGAAGCGAGCCTGCGCGGCAGCAACGGCCGACAAGTCAGGATTCTGTGGGACGGCATCCCCTTGACCACCGGCGGTGGCGAAGCCACCTCGCTGTCGAGCATCAGCCCCCTCCTGCTAGAGCAGGTGGAAGTCCACAAGGGGCGTGTGCCGGTTGAGTTCGATGCCGGTCTTGCCGGCAGCATCTCGCTACGCAGCCCTGACCAACTGTCGGCACCTGTGATCGGCAGTGTCCTGTGGGGCGCATTCGGCCAACGACAGGCTCACCTGGCGGCGCAGCTCGGCCCCAGCCTGCAGTTCACCGCCGGACTTCAATCTGCCGACAACGACTTCCCTATCCGCAACCCGTTCAAGGCCTTCGACCCCACCGATCCCGATCGACAGCGCCCCGAGCCCCGCCACAATGCCGCCACGGAACAGTTCTACACAGGCCTTCGCCTGCAAGGCCCGGTCGAAGTCAACGTGCGGTTGCTGGATGACCTTCAGCAGTTGCCAACCCGCAACAATGCCGAGGATGCCGATGCACAGCTGAAGACGCGGGCTTACCTGATCTCCGCGCAAACCCCACGCGAATCAGCGTGGCAATACCGGGCCAGCTATCACTGGCAGGATGAGCAGTTCCGCGACACGCGTAGCCAGATCGGGCTGGGCCAACAGGACAGCCAGAGCGAAACCGGCTCTGCGCAGTTGCAGGCGCTGCGCCACGGCCAACGTTCCACCCTGGCATTGCGGGCGGGACACACCCGCTACAGCGCGTCGGATCAATTCGGCAGCGTTCAGACCACTGATGCATCGCGACACCTTCTGGAGGCGGCCGGCGATATCACATCCCGGTGGCGATCCCTCCACCTCAACGGCAGTCTGCGGGCCGTTTGGAGCCGCGACGAGACGCCGGACGCGCGCGATACCCATCTGCAGGTCGCCCCCGCTCTGGGCCTTTCAACACGCTTGGGCCGTTGCATAGGGCGCGGCAACCTTGGATGGCGTGAACGGCTGCCCACGTTCTTCGAGCGATATGGCGATCGCGGGCTGTACAAGGGCAACCCTCAGCTCATGCCCGAGCAGTCCCTGTACAGCGATATCGGCCTGCGGTGCCTCCCCGCGACCCTCGCCGATCGACTGGAGATCACGCTGTTTGGTCAGGACCTTCGTGACGCCATCAGCCCGGTCTTCGATGCGCAGGGCATCGGGCGGTCCATCAACACCGAACGCGCCACTGTGCTGGGTATTGAACTGAGTGCCGAGGGCCGCCTTGCCAACACGCGGTGGGCAATGGGCCTGACGTGGCAGGACACCGAGGATCGGGGCCAGGTGCGCTCCGCCCGAGGCAACCAGCTGCCGGGACGCTACACCTGGCAGGCCACCAGCCGGCTGTCCCGTCAATGGGGCTCCATCACCGGCTTCTACGCCTTCCAGTTCGAATCCGGCCAGTACTACGACAGCGCCAACCTGTTGCCCGCAGCGCCGTTGCGGCGCCACGACATCGGCGTACGCAGCGCCATCCGCTCCGTCGGCTGGTCGCTGCAATGGCAGAACCTCAGGGACGAGACCGCCCATCAGTTCAACGGCTTCCCCACTCCGGGCCGCCGGCTGTTGCTCTCGCTTCGCTTTCCCGTCACCTGACTCTGGAGTTTCCAATGAAGATTCGCACTCTTGCCATCATGGCCCCCATCGCCCTGCTGGCGGCCTGTTCCGACAGCAACAAGGCCAGCGGCCCGATCGAGAACGGCGTGGTCGTCGCCGCGCGTGCCAGCGATTACAGCAGTGGCGCCCTCTCGCTGCTGAGCTTTGAAGCCCCATTCACCGCCACCAACGGGGTGAATGCCACCGTCTCCGACATTGCGGTCCGGGCCGATGGTGATCACTACTTCCTGATCGAACGATTTGACAGCAACCGTATCAGCCGCCATCTCGCGAGCGACCCGGAAACGCCGGTGTATCAGTACTCGACCCAATCTGACGAGGAAGGCGGCAACAGCAACCCTTACGACATCCTGGTGGCATCACCAACGAAGGCATACGTCCTGCGCTACGGGTCGCCCATCCTCTGGATCGTCAATCCCTCCGCTGCCACCGAAGCCGAATTCAAGGTCGGCGAAATCGACCTGTCCCATTACGACGCCGACGGCACACCGGAGATGGCGGCCGGGCTGATCCAGGACGGGCTTCTCTACATCGCAATGCAACGCCTTGAGTTCTTCAGTCCCGTGCAATCCGGCTACCTCGCCATCATCGACACCCTCACCGATGAAGAAATCGATACGGAGACCGGCGATCTTCCCGGAGTCGAGCTACCTGTTCGCAACCCGGTGCAAATCGTCGCCGATCCCTCCAGCGACGACCTTCTGATCGTTGGAAACGGCGGCAGCAACTACTCGGACTCCGGCTTTATCCCGGTCTACGAAGGCGGGCTGGTACGTTTCAACCCCGGCACCTACGATGTCACCCTGCAGCTTGATGATGGTGAGACCGGTAACGCACCATTCGGACAGTTCACCGCACTGGCGCTGGTCGATGGCTCACGCGGCTACTTCATCGGCAGCACCCTCAATGGCTTCGGATCCAGCGAAACGCTGTTCCGCTTCAATCCCAGTGGCACCGACGCGCCTCAGGCGGTGACGGGCTTTACCGATACCGCGCTGTCCGATATTCGAGCCGACTCTCAGGGCAGACTCTGGGTGGGCCTGAGCAGCATCACGACGCCGGGCATCGCCGTGTTGCAAGCCGACGACAACAGCGAACAGGTTCTCAATGAGCACATCGACACCCTGCTGGTGCCGCTCAACATCGATTTTCTGACCACCAACTGAGGCGATCCTGCACCCTGTGGCCGGTGCCTGGCCGGCCGCAGGACGCTAAAGTGACACTTTCCGCCAACGAGCAGATTGCATGGGCCACCGCCTCTCCAAGATCATGACCCGTACCGGTGACACCGGGACCACCGGCCTCGCCACCGGAGACCGCTTGTCCAAGGCGCATCCGCGGGTGACGGCGATGGGCGATGTCGACGAACTCAACTGTGTGATCGGACTGGTGCTCACGCACGACCTGCCGGCACCGATGCGCGAACAGCTTTCGCGCACCCAGCAGGAGCTCTTCAGCCTGGGGGGCGAGCTGGCCATGCCGGGTCACCAACTGGTGACAGACGCACAGGTGGCCGCGCTGGAAGCCGCGCTGAACGTCCTCAACGAAGCGCTGCCACCGCTCAAGGAATTCATCATGCCGGGCGGCACCCCGGCCTGCGCCCATGCCCACCTCGGCCGGGCCGTCGCACGCCGCGCGGAACGTGCAGTCTGGGCACTGCATGCGGCCGAGCCGCTGGCGCCCAATCCGATGCGCTATCTCAACCGCCTGTCCGACTACCTGTTCGTCTGCGCACGGGCGCTGGCACGACTGGAGAACGGACAGGAAGTGGAGTGGCGCCGCGCCCCGCCTTCAGCGTAGACGGTCCAGCGCCTCGCACAGCGGCCCCAGTGCGTCGAGCATGCCAGGACTGGCGCGTGCCATGCGGTCTGCATCCACCGCAATCAGGGCGGGTGCCCGCGTCGTCGACTGCGGCAGCTTTGCCCAGAACGCCCGCACCGCTTCGGTGTCGACGTCGGCATGGACCACCGCATCGATCGGCGTCGTCGCCAGGTGCTCACGTCCGACCGCCATCGCCAGTCTCGGCAGGTCAGCGAAGACGTTGACGGCACCACACAGGTTCAGGGCTTCACTGATGGGGCTGTCGCCATTGATGGTGAACGCTGGCTCGACATCAACCTGATAGAACACGCGCAGTGCGGTCCGGTCACCGTAGGTGGCCCGCAGCATTTCCAGACGGTCGAGAAACCGTGCCGCCTCGGCATCCGCCGCCGCCTGGGTCCCGAACAAGGCGCCCAGTCGGCGCAGCGCGCGGGCGATGTCCTCCAGCGTCTGGATCCGGATCATCACCACCTCGATGCCCAACTGCTGCAGGCGCGTGACGCGCTCGGGTGGGGTGCCCCCTTCCCAGACGATGAGGTGCGTCGGCTGCATCGCAACCAGCACTTCGAGCGACACCCGGAAGGCATCGCCAATACGCGGCAAGGCAGCCGCCTCGTCGGGATGATCGGTGTAATCGGCGACTGCCACCAACCGGTCACAGGCGCCTGCGGCACACATCAGTTCCGCCAGATGCGGCGCAAGGGTGACAACCCGTGCCGGCGTCTCGGCAGCCGCAGCGGCAACACTCCACCCGAGGGCCACCAGCGCGGCGACGAGCCCCTTCACAACAGGGATCCGGTGGTGCCGACGGCAAAAACCGCCAACAGAATCAACAGCGCCCGCCACTGCATGCGCAAGACCTCATCCAGGCAGTCTTCCAGTCGGCCCGGGACCGCGGGACCGCCCTCCCCCTCTTCGCGCATCACCGAGGCGGCCGCCACCTCAGACAACAACGTCCAGGTGCGGGCATGCCAGACCTGCGGCTCTTCCCCCAGACGGCGCCAGGTACGCAAGGCGTCATCGAGGCTGCCGGCCAAGCCGAACAACAGCGCCGTTACCCGTACCGGAACGAACGCCACTACCTGATGCACACGGTCCGCCCATTGCTGCGCCGGGCTTTCCCCTTGATGCTGCAACAGGTGCAACGGCAGCCGACTGGCCAGACGGTACGCCAGCGCCCCCGCCGCGCCGAATGCCAGAAACCCCATCAGCACGCCGAAGAGCCGCTCGTGCGACTGAATGAACAACGACCCCAGAAGCGAGCGGTGCGAGGGCTCGGCCTGCGGCGCGTCCCACCGTAACGACTGCGTCAGACGACGTTCGGCGGCCTGATCTCCGGCCTCGTGGGCCGCCTGCAGGCGGTGAATATCCTCCGCCAGGTCCCGCGGCCCCAGGCACAGCAGCAACACCGCGGCGGACAGCAGGACCTGCAGGATCGGGCTCGGAATGCCCTCGAGTACCATGCCGACCCACCAGACCGGCAACACAATCCACAGCAACAGCACGATGGGGTTACGCCACAACGCGGGCCACGGCACCCAGCGCTCGACATTGCGCAGCAGCCAGGGCAACACCCGGGCATCCCCCCAGCCCGGCAGCTGACCCAGCACGCGTTCGAACAGGATGGCGGCGAGGATGCCGATCAGGGTCATAGCAGGCTCCTGAAACTGGGCCAATCAAAATGGGGGCCGGGATCAGTCTTGCGCCCTGGCGCGATATCACTGTGCCCGACGATCCGGTCTGGCGTGATGGCAGGAAACGCCGCCATGAGGGCATGGGTTACCTGTGCCAGCCGACGGTACTGTGTCGGCGTGAAGGGCCGATGATCCGAGCCCTCAAGTTCGATGCCAATCGAAAAGTCGTTACAGCGTGAGCGTCCTTCGAACGACGACAGACCCGCATGCCAGGCGCGGGCGCGCAGGGGCACGAATTGCACCAGCGCGCCCGCGCGCCGGAGAAACAGGTGCGCGGAAACCCGCAGGTCCCGCAAGCTCGCGAAACTCGGGTGTGAGTCCGGGGCCAGCCGGTTGGTGAACAGTGCTTCCACAGCGCCCCCGGTGAAGTGCTCCGGCGGCAGGGAAATGGCGTGGATCACCAGAAGCGAAATGTCGTCGGCGACCGGGCGGGCATCATGATTCGGGGAGGCACACCAGCGTGCACCCCGCAGCCGCTCCCCGCTGGCATCGACCGACAGCCGTTGACGGCGCCGCCGCGCTGCGCCCGCTACACTCGGCGGTCTGGTTTCGATGAGTTCACTGCCCATGCTGCATTCTCTTCGCGTGCTCAGCGCCGCGACGCTTGTGGTCGGACTGGCGGGTTGCGCCAGCGGCCTCACCGGTACCGTGACTTCGATCACGACGGCACCTTCGCTGCCTCCGCTGCCCGAGGTCACGCTCTCCTACAGCAAGCATAGCCTCCCCAATGGGCTGACGCTGATCGTGCACGAGGATCGCAAGGCCCCCCTGGTCGCCGTGAACGTCTGGTACCACGTTGGCAGCAAGGACGAGCGGCCTGGCCGTACCGGCTTTGCCCACCTGTTCGAACATCTGATGTACAAGGGCACCGCCCACTACGATGGTGACCCGTTCAAGCTGCTCGAACCCATCGGGGCCACCAAGATGAACGGCACCACCTGGTTCGACCGCACCAATTACTTCCAGAACGTGCCGAAGGGCGCACTGGACCTCGCCTTGTGGCTCGAGTCGGAACGGATGGGCCATCTGCTGCCGGCGCTGACCCAAGCCAAGCTCGATGAGGAACGCGGCGTCGTGCTCAACGAGAAACGCCAGGGCGAGAATCAACCCTACGGTCAGGTCTGGGAAGTGATCGCCGATCGCACCTGGCCCGAAGGGCACCCTTATTCCTGGACCACCATCGGCTCGGAGGACGATCTCAACGCTGCCACGCTTGACGATGTTCGGGCCTGGTTCCAGCAGCATTATGGTGCCGCCAATGCCACCCTGGTGATTGCCGGTGATGTGGACACCGAGGATGTGGTGCAACGCGTCACCCACTATTTCGGGGACATCCCTGGCGGCCCGCCACAATCCCGGACCGAGGCCTGGGTCGCTCCACGCCAGGACGAGAGCCGGCATGTCATGCAGGACCGTGTGCCGCAGACCCGGCAGATGCAGGTGTGGAACGTCCCCGGGTATTGCGAGGCGGATCACACGTTACTGCAGCTAGCGGCGAGCCTGATCGGCGGCGGCAAGAACACCCGGTTGTACGATCGTCTGGTCCATGAGGAGCAGAGCGCCACGCGTGCCAGTGCCTACCTGATGCCGACTGAAATTGCCGCCCAGTTCGTGCTCGATCTCATGGTGCGACCGGACGGCGATGTCGATGCCGTCGAAACCAGTGCCCGCGCCGCGCTGGCGCACTTTCTGGAGGAAGGTCCCTCCATCGAGGAACTCGAACGCGCCCGCACCGAGATCTTTGCGGGTGCCGTCCGCGCCCTGGAGCGCATTGATGGCTACCGTGGCAAGGCCTCCATGCTGGCGCAGGCTTCGGTCTATTGCGACGACCCCGGACATGTCGAGACGTGGCTCTCGCGCATCCGCGAGGCCACACCGGCCTCTGTTCGGGACGTGGCACGGCGCTGGCTGACCGAAGGACGCTTCGTCCTCACCGTGGCACCCTTCAGCGACGGCGAAGTGGCGGCGGAAGGGGCGGACCGCAGCGCCCCGCCCGCTGTCGCACCGGCCGACCCGCTGGCACTGCCCGCGCTCGAACACTTCGTGCTCGACAACGGCATGAAAGTGGCCTTTGCGCAGCGCAGCGCGGCGCCGGTGGTGCAGTTCACCATGCTGTTCGATGGAGGAGTGGCCGCCGACCACCTGCAAGCGCCGGGGACTGCGGGCCTCACCATGGAGCTGCTGGATGAAGGCGCCGGAGATCGCGATGCGCTGGCGCTGGCTGCTGAAGCCAGCAGGCTCGGCGCCAATCTTGGCACCGGCGCCAACCTTGACCTCGCCTATGTCAGCCTCAATGCACTGAGCTCGCGCCTCGACCCCAGCCTCGGACTGATGGCCGATCTGCTGCGCCGACCGCGCATGGAAACCGCCGATTTTGAACGCCTGCGGGCGCGGGCCCTTGCAGCAATTTCTCAGGAGCTGAGCAATCCGGCCAGCCTCGCCAACCGGGCGTATGCCGCGCCGCTGTTTGGCGCCCAGCACCCCTATGCCATGGCCAGCGTGGGACGCGGCACTCCGGCCTCCGTTGCCGCCATGCAGCTGGACGACCTCCAGCAGTATCGGCACCACTGGCTGCGTCCGGACAATGCACAGCTGGTGGTGGTGGGTGACACCACCCGGGCCGTCCTGGAGCCGCTGCTGAACCGCCACTTCGGCGACTGGACCCCGCCGGCAGCGCCATTGGCGCCATTGGACATTCCACAGACCGCCCCACCCGCCGGACAGGTGATTCTGCTGGATCGCCCGCAGGCGCAGCAGTCCTACCTGCTGGCGGCGCGCCTCGCCCCACCGCTCAATGCGGCAGACGCGGCCGCGCTGGAAGTCGCCAACCAAGCCCTCGGCGGCTCCTTCTCCGCGCGCCTGAACACCCGTCTGCGGGTCGACAAGAACTGGAGCTACGGCGCCTATACCGGCATCCGCAACAGTGGGCACCAACGCGCGTGGGTGGCGACCGCACCGGTACAGTCAGACAAGACCGTCGAAGCCCTGACCGAAATGGTGAAAGTGCTCGACGGCCCGCGAACCGACGCCCCCCTGACCGAGGCCGAAGTGCAATTCGCGCGCGACAGCCTGACCCGTGGCCTGCCCGGCGACAACGAAACCACCGGGGAAATCGCCAACTCGCTGATTTTCCCTCTGGCCTATGACGTGGCCGAGGACTACTGGAACCGGTATGTGCCCACCCTGCAGATGGTCGATGCAGACCGCGCCAACGCCGCTGAACGGGCGCTCACCCCCATTCGCGACGCGGTGTTCGTGATCGTCGGGGATCTTTCGCAGATCGAGGCGCCTGTACGGGCGGCCGCGACGGCACTCGGCCTTGGCACCGTGCGAGTGGAAACGATCGCGCCGTGAACGCCCCCGGCGCGCAACTACTCGATGCGGCCCAGCGGTCGTACGAAGGTATAGCGCGCCGGTTCAAGCACCAGCTTGCGGGCCGGCGTCTCGACATCCAGCTGGATGGCCGCCAGCGGCAGCTGCACGACGAAGAACGCGGTCCCCAGCACCGTTCCGACCAGACTGAGCGGACGGACAATGACGAGGTCGGCCACCATGGCCGCGCCCGAGGGGGTGTCATCCAACACCGCCGGGGGGCTGGCGGTGGCGAGCTGGGCCGAGAGCATCAGGGCCAGGCCGACTATCGCGGGAATGCGTCGCATGTGCGGTCTCCGATCAACATGGCGCCCAGCATAGTCGGCCCGCGTCCGGAATGCAGCCGGTGAATCCTCTCTACCTGGCGGCGGATCCGCTGGAGGCTCACCTCCTGCGGGATTTTCTGGCAGAGCGGGGCATCGCTGTCGACCTGCTCGACCTGCACCTGTGGGGCGGGCGCGGGGACCTGCCGGTCAACCTCTACCCCCGGGTGCATCTGCGCGACCCCCGCCAGCGCGCCGCCGCGCTGGCGGCACTGGCCGAGTGGAAACGTCGTGGTAGCGGTGTCGACTGGCACTGCAGCTGTGGCGAGCCGGTGCCGGACACCTTCGAGTGTTGCTGGGCCTGCGGTCGGCAGCGCCCCTGACAACGGGGCCGTTACTCCTGCTCGGCCCGCGCCGGTCGCGTCGCCAGGCGACGCACGCCTTCCACCGGGGTGATCTCGCCCCGCAGGATGGCCGAGACGGTTTCGGTGATCGGCATCTCCACCTGGTGGCGGTGCGCCAGCCGCAGCACTTCGGGCGCCGCCTTGATGCCTTCAACGACCTGCCGGATTTCAGTGATCGCGGCGTCCACCGCGAGCCCCTTGGCGAGCAGCAGCCCCATGCGCCGGTTGCGAGACTGATCATCGGTGCAGGTCAGCACCAGATCGCCCATGCCGGCCAGCCCCATGAGCGTCTCGGGGCGTGCCCCCAGGGCTTCGCCGAGGCGCATGATCTCTGCCAGGCCCCGTGTGATCAGCGCAGCACGCGTATTGGCCCCCAATCGCAAGCCGTCGGCAATGCCGACACCGATCGCCATCACATTCTTGGCGGCGCCCCCGATTTCAACACCCGGCAGGTCATCTGCGGTGTACGCGCGGAATCCGTCGCCATGCAGCTCCAGCGCCAGCTTTTCAGCAAAGTCTGCGTGCTGTGAGGCCACCGTCACCGCGGTCGGCAGCCCCAGTCCCAGCTCCTTCGCGAAGGTGGGCCCGGAAATCACCGCCAGTGGCACTTCCGGCCCGAGCACATCCTCGATGACCTGATGCACCAGACGCCCACTGCCCGGTTCCAGGCCCTTGCAGGCGCAGGCCACGCCCTGTCCGGGACGCAACAGAGGCTGCAGCTGTTCGAGCATGCCGCGCAGGGCATGACTGGGGGTCGCCACCAGAACATCTGCGGCCTGCGAGACCGCGGCGCCGAGGTCGGCCACCGCCGTCAGCTTGACCGGGAATGCACAGCCTGGGAGGTAGTTGTCGTTCGCGCGCGCCGCCTGCATCGTCGCCATGGCATCGGCATCGCGCCCCCACAGCAGGGTGTCGCTACCCCGCCGGGCGAGGTGGATGGCCAGCGCGGTGCCGAACGACCCCGCGCCGAGCACCGCCATCGCATGACTGGGGGGCGCCGTCATCAATGCGTGGTGGCGGGCTTCTCGGCAGCCGCTTCGGCCTGACGCTTGCGCTGGTGTTCCAGGAAAAGCGCCTCGAAATTGATCGGCTGCAGCAGCAGCTGCGGGAACCCTGCCCGCTGCACGAGATCGGCAATGGTCTCGCGCGCAAAGGGGAAGATCAGCCCCGGGCAATAGCCGCCCAGGATGGCCGCGCGCTCAGTCGGCTGATCGAAGCCCTTGACGGTGAACACGCCGGCCTGATGCGCTTCCACCAGAAACGCGACATCCTCGCCGAGCTTGGCGGTCACGGTCAGCACGATCTGCACCTGATAGCTGTCCTGTTGCAGGTCATCCACCTTGGTATTGACCTGCACGTCGACTTCGGGACGCCATGGGCGCGTGAAGATCGCCGGTCCGTTCGGGACCTCGACCGAGGCGTCCTTGACGTAGATTTTCTGTAGCAGCACCTGCCGGCCGGGGGCGGTGGTGGGGTCTGCGCCGGGTGCCGGCGTGGGGCTTGGGGTATCGGTCATGCTCAGGAAGTCGGGTTGAGGAGAGGGTCGAGGCCGCCGGCGCGCTCCAGCGCGGCAAGGTCGTCAAAGCCGCCAACATGGGTATCGCCCACGAAAATCTGCGGCACGGTCCGACGACCGGTGCGCTGCATCATCTCGTCGCGACGCTGCGCGTCCTCGTCGATCCGCACTTCCTCCGGGGTCACGCCCTTGCTGGCCAGCAGGCGCTTGGCCATCTGGCAGAACGGGCAGACACGGGTGGTGTACATGAGGACCGGTTGCATGGCGACTCTCTATCGGGCGGTGATCGGCAGATTGGCGTTGAGCCAGCCGTTGATGCCCCCGCGCAGCGAGTAGACCTCTTGCAGGCCAGCCTTCTTCAGCTTCTGCGCGGCCGTCAGACTGGAGCTGCCAAGCGCGCAGTAGATGATGATGGGACGTGCAGGATTCTTGCCAAGGCGGCTGATCTCGCTGTCCAGCTTGGTCAGCGGGACCGATTGCGCGTGCAGCAGATGGCCCTTCTTGAAGTCGCCAGCGGAGCGGACATCCAGTACCAGGGGGTCCCGGTCGTTGATCATGCGCACGGCCTCGCCGGCGCTGAGGCGTTTGCCACTGGTCATGCCGCCGTGCACCTCATTGGCGACCAGCAGGACAATAAGGGCCGCCAGGGCAGCAAACAGCAGCGGGTGATTACCGACAAAGGTCAGGATTTGATCCATGGGCAGGGCAAGACAGCGGACTCGTTATACGATTATCGCATGATCCGCGTTCTGCTCCTGACCCTGTGCGGTCTCCTCGTCCTGCCCGCCATGGCGCAGGACGCCAAGAAGATTGCCGACGCCGAGCGGCAGCTCGCTTCCGTTCAGGCCCGCATCGAGGCGGTCGACAAGGAGATCAAGGCGGATCGCCGCCGCCAGGACACGCTGCAGCACGAGATGCAGCAGGTGGAGCAGGAGATCGCCGCCGCCGAGCGACAGCTGAAGGTGCTGGACGGGAAGCAGCGGCGCCAGACCGAGGCCGTGCGTGAAGCGCAGGCAGCTCAGCAGGCGGCAGCTGATCGGGTGCGGCAGCAGCAGGCGGCGCTGGCCACCACCCTGCGGATGGCGCACCGCATGGGCGATACGCCACAAACCCGCCTGCTGTTGAATCAGGAAGACGCCCAGCAGATGGCCAGGGTCATGCAGTTCTTCCAGTATTTCAATCAGGCCCGGGCACGCCAGATCGATGCCCTCCGCTCGGAGCTCGACACTCTGAAGGCGCGCGAGACGGCGCTGGCAACCGCCCGTGACCAGCTCGAAAAGGCCCGGGCCGAGCAGGCGGAAACCGTGGCCGGCCTCGACCGGCGCCGCGCCGAGCGCCAGGCCGCCATGCAATCGCTGGACGCCCGCATCCACGACCAGGGCGCCATGCTCAAGCAGCTCCAGCGCGACGAAGCCGGCGTGCAGAAGCTGCTGGACTCGCTGACGAACATCCTGGCCGACATCCCCCTCAACCCGGGCAAGGCCAAGCCCTTCGCGCAATCACGCGGCAGTTTGCTGCCGCCCGTTCAGGGACGGGTGCTGGCGGCTTACGGACAGGCCAAGAGCGGGACCAACCTGCGCTGGAAAGGCCAATGGCTGGCGGCCGCCACCGGCACCCCGGTGCGGGCGGCAGCGGGTGGGCGCGTGGCCTATGTCGGCTGGATGCACCGCTACGGCCTGATGGTGATTCTTGAGCATGACGGCGGCTACTACACCCTGTACGGTCATGCCGATGCCGCCGACGTCCGTTTGGGGCAGTGGGTGGATGCCGGTACCCGCATCGCGCGCGCCGGCACCAGCGGCGGCCACCGCGACAGTGGCATCTATTTCGAAATCCGCAAGGGGCGCAACGCCATCGATCCGCGTCCATGGTTGCGGCGCTGAATCCGGCGCCAGTTGCCCCTGTGCTATCGTCGCCGCACCGGGCGCCGACCCGGCCTTACCACGTATAAACGGACCTTTGTCATGTCCCTGATTTCCCGTACCTCGCTTGCACTCGCGGCGGGCGTCCTGCTCGGCACCGGGCTCTCCCTTACCCATGGCGTCCTCGCCGATCGCGGCAATGCCAGCCGCGAGGCGCTGCCCCTGCAGGATCTCCAGACCTTCGTCGAGATTCTCAACCGGGTGAAGACCGAGTACGTCGAGGAAGTGGACGACAAGACCCTGCTGGAAAACGCAGTGCGCGGCATGCTGACCGGCCTGGACCCCCACTCGGCCTTTCTCGATGCCGATGAGTTCAAGGACATGGGCATCGCCACCAGCGGCAAGTTCGGAGGCCTCGGCATCGAGGTCCAGATGCACAACGGCTTCGTCCGGGTGGTCTCTCCCATTGATGACACCCCTGCCGCGCGCGCCGGCGTGCAGCCGGGCGACCTCATCGTCAAGATCGATGACAAGCCGGTGAAGGGCATGGAGCTCTCCGAGGCCGTGGACCTCATGCGCGGCGAACCGGGCACCAAGATCAAGCTGGTCATCGCCCGCGAGAACGTCCCGCAGCCGGTCAACCTGGAACTGACGCGCGACATCATCCGCGTCACCAGCGTGCGTGGGCGGCTGCTCGGCCCGCAACTGGGGTATCTGCGCATCAGCAGCTTCACGACGGAAACCGGCCGTTCGCTGCGGCAGCAGTTCGAAAAGCTCGGAAAGGAAGCCAAGGACGGCGCCCTCGAAGGCTTGATCCTCGACCTCCGCAACAACCCGGGCGGTGTCCTGGATGCGGCAGTGGACGTCTCCGATGCCTTCCTCGAAAGCGGCGCCGTGGTTTCCATCCGCGGCCGCGACAAGGCGAGCGGCCGCGAATTCCGTGCTGAAAAGGGCGACCTGCTCAACGGCGCGCCCATCGTCGTCATGATCAATGCCGGTTCGGCCAGCGCATCGGAAATCGTGGCTGGCGCCCTGCAGGATCAGCGCCGCGGCATCATCGTGGGCACCAAGAGCTTCGGCAAAGGCTCGGTTCAGACCATCATGCCGCTGACCGATGCCTCGGCCATCAAGTTGACCACCGCGCGGTACTACACACCATCAGGGCGCAGCATCCAGGCAGATGGCATCGAGCCGGATGTCACCATCCGCCCGCTGACCGTATCCGACGAGCGCGAGGAAGGCTTCGAGCCGATCACCGAAGCCGACCTGCGCGGCAGCCTCAAGAACGAGAACGGCGACAACGGCAAGGACGAAGCGGCCTTTATCGAGGAAGAGGCGCTCGCCGAGAAGGATTACGCACTCTACGAGGCGCTCAACCTGCTCAAGGGACTGGTGGTGTCGCGCCGCTGAGGCGCGACACGGGCTACCACTCGATCAGCGCGGCGCCCCAGGTCATACCGCCGCCGACCGCCTCCAGCAATACGCGCTGACCGGGCTGGATACGGCCGTCACGAACGGCGGTATCCAGTGCCAGCGGAACCGACGCGGCCGAGGTGTTGCCCTGATTCTCCAGGGCCACCACCACCCGCTCGCGGGGCAGGCCCAGCTTGTCGGCAGTGGCGAGGATGATCCGCTCGTTGGCCTGATGCGGGACCAGCCAGTCGATATCGCACCCTTGCAGACCGTTTGCCTCCAGAACCTCCCGACAGACCGACTCCAGCGCACGGACAGCGAAGCGGAATACCGCCTGACCATCCATGTGCACCACCGCGTGGGTTTGCATCTTGCCGTCGGTGAGGTGTCCGGGCACCTGCAGAATGTGTGCCTGGGTTCCGTCGGCATGAAGGTGCGTTGAGCGAATGCCGGGGGTGTCGCTGCGTCCCAGCACCACCGCCCCGGCGCCATCACCGAACAACACGCAGGTGCGCCGGTCACGCCAGTCAAGCAAGCGGGAGAACACCTCGGCGCCGACCACCAGCGCATGCCGGGCCTGACCGCTGGCGACGAACTTGTCGGCGACCGACAAGGCGTACAGAAAGCCGGTGCAGACCGCTTGAACATCAAAGGCCGCGCCCTTGGCGCCGATCCGGGCCTGCAGCAGGCAGGCGCTGGAGGGGAACACCATGTCAGGAGTGGTGGTGGCGAACACGATCAGGTCGATGTCACCGGCGCTGAGCCCGGCTGCCTCCAGCGCCCGGCCGACCGCCACCGCCGCCAGATCCACCGTGCCTTCGCCCGGCGCTGCCACGTGTCGCGCGCGAATGCCGGTGCGCGAAAAGATCCATTCATCCGAGGTGTCGATGCGGGATTCCAGCTCGGTGTTATGGACTTGCCGCGCCGGCAGATAGCTGCCGGTGCCGAGTACGCGAGACCAGCTCATGTTTCACTCCGTTTGAGGCCGCGCCACGCGGCCAGCAGCGCCAGCCCCAGCAGCCCGCCCAGCGCCCAGGCCGGCACCGCGCCATCCAGCACTGCGGGCAACACGACCGCGGCCGACAGCAGCAGACTGCCGGCGGCAATCATCCAGCGACTGCGCCGGCCATTGTTCTCGACCGCCCGCAACAGCGCTTGCTGCTGACGCAGGCCCGCAGGCCCCGCCCACCCCTCCCCTCGCTCGAGGGCGCGCAGACTGCGCTCCACCAGCAGCGGCAGGGACTGGGTCAACAGGGGAAGCTGATAGCGTGCCTTTTCCATCAAGGCACCGGGCCCCAGGCGGGCCCGCATCCAGTCCTCCATGATCGGCTTCGCCGTCTTCCACAGGTCCAGCTCGTCGTACAGCTGCCGCCCCAGGCCTTCCACCTGCAGCAGGGTTTTCTGCAGCAGTACCAGCTGCGGCTGCACCTGGTAGTTGAAACGGCGGGCGATCTGGAACAAACGCAGGAGGAAGAAGCCGAAGGAGATGTCCTTCAGGGGGCGCTGGAAGATGGGCTCGCAGACGGTGCGAATAGCCGCCTCAAAGGCCTCCACCCGGGTATCGGGCGGGATCCACTCGCTTTCGACATGGAGTTCGGCAATGCGCCGATAGTCCCGGTTGAAGAAGGCGAGAAAGTTCTCGGCGAGATAACGCTGATCCTGCGGCGTCAGGGACCCGACAATGCCGAAGTCCACCGCCAGATAGCTGGGCTGCGCGGGATCGCGGGCATCCACGAAGATGTTGCCCGGGTGCATGTCGGCGTGGAAGAAGTTGTCACGGAAGGTCTGCTTGAAGAAGATCTCCACGCCGCGCTCGGCCAGCACCTGGAAGTCGACGCCCAGCCCGCGCAGGCGGTCCAGTTCACGAATGGAGATGCCCTCGATACGCTCCATCACCAGCACATCCGGCCGCGTGAAGTCCCAGAACACCACCGGGTGGTAGATCAGCGGGCTGCCCAACCAGTTGCGACGCAACTGACTGCAATTGGCGCCCTCCCGCATCAGGTCCAGCTCGTCGATGAGGATGGACTCGAACTCGGCGACGACGGCGCGGGGCCGCACCCGTCGCGCCATCGGTGACAGACGCTCGGCCCAGGCTGCGAGCGTGTGCAGGAGGGCAATGTCCTTGCGCACCTGCGCCTCGATGCCAGGGCGGATGATCTTCACCACCACCGGCATCCCGGGGCCGCCGTCATCCCCGAACAGACGGGCACCATGCACCTGCGCCACCGAGGCGGCGGCGATGGGAGTGTCCTCGAACTCGGCGAACAGATCGGCAATCGGTCGTCCCAAGCTGCGCTCGACAATGGCGCGGGCCTCCGCCACCGGGAATGGCGGCACCCGATCCTGCAACTTGGCAAGCTCGACGGCGATATCGGGCGGCACGATGTCCGGACGGGTGGACAGCGCTTGGCCGAATTTGATGAATACCGGCCCCAGGTGCTCCAGCGCCAGGCGCAGCCGCTCCCCCCGGGGACGCGGGTCGTTCGACGGCTGCCCCTTGAGAAACTCCCGCAGCCCGAAACGGCGAATGGTGGCGTGGATGTGCCAGAGCCGGCCCAGACCTGTCATCCGCGACCCTCCTGGGATTCGCGGCGCTTGAGCCGCGCCTCCAGCCGGTCCACGCCGTCGCGCAGCAGGTCCACACGGTCCATCCAGTCCTCCACATCCTCGCGCCGGGCGAGATCATAGGTTTCCTCGCGGAGATACTCTGCGGTGTTGAGGCCCAGGGTCTCCACCGCCTGCCGCCCCCAACCGAACAGCCCTTGCAGCAGGCCGGTGGCACGATGTGCCGCGGCGCCGCCCAGCCAGGGCGCCAGCCACTCCTCGAGATCCACCCCCACGCCGCCGACGGCAGCGGCAAACCGCCGCAGCAGCTCGGCGTCACCGCGCACCCGCAGGCCCTGCGCGGAGAACGGGGCGCCGCGCGCCATCTCGGCGGCGCGCAGGGCCAGCTGCACGACACTGCCTTCGACCTCGGCATCTGCAGCCGGCGTGGTTTCGTCTGCTCCCACCCGCACGGTGCCCGGCAGCAGGTCGAACACCAGCTGCCAGCCCATGGGCTGCAGGCAGACCGCGATCCGGGTCCCCGTCATCGGCTGCAGCGCCTCACGCGCCGCAGGCTCCAGGTTGAGAAAGCGGTTGAGGGCCACCTCCACCGCCGCGGCCAGTGGCATCGGGGTCATTCGAGGCGATACCCGCGATGCACGGCCACGATCCCGCCCGTGAGGTTGTACACCTGCACGCGATCCAGGCCCGCCGTTTCCATCATGCCCTTCAGGGTCTGCTGGTCCGGATGCATGCGAATCGACTCGGCGAGGTACCGGTAGGAGTCGGCGTCATTGGCAACCAGCCGACCCATCAGGGGCAACAGCCTGAAGGAGTACTGGTCATATACCTTGGACAGCGGCTCGAGGACCGGCTTGGAAAACTCCAGCACGATCAGGCGGCCACCGGGCTTCAGGCAGCGCCGCATGGACCGCAGTGCCGCATCCTTGTCGGTGACGTTGCGCAATCCGAAACCGATGGTGATGCAGTCGAAACTGTCGTCAGCGAAGGGCAGGCATTCGGCGTTGGCCTGGGCTACCGGCACCTGTACCAGGCCGTCATCCAACAGCCGTGAGCGTCCTTCGCCGAGCATGGCCGCATTGATGTCGGTCAGCACCGCCAACCCGTCGCGACCGACCTGGCGAGCGAACGCCCGGGTGAGATCGCCGGTGCCACCGGCAACGTCGAGCACCCGCTCGCCCGGCCGCAAGCCGGCGAGATCGATAACGAATCGTTTCCATATCCGGTGAATGCCAAGCGACATCAGATCGTTCATGACGTCGTACTTGCGCGCGACCGAGGTGAACACCCCGGCCACCCGCCGCTGCTTGTCCTGTACCGGCACCTGCTCGTAACCGAAATGGGTTGTGCCGTCGCGTTCGCCTGCCATCTACCGCCCCACGGGGAATCGGACCGGCATTGTAGCCGCCCCACCACCCCAGGACCGCTGCCCCTCACTCCGGGCGCAGGGCTCGCAGCGTCATGACATCGCGATCCCGCCGCATACCAGCCGCGGCAAGGCGCTCCAGGTAGCGCGGCCACAGTCGGTCGTGGTCCCGCGCGAGGCGATCCAGCACATCCCAGCTGTACAGCCCGCTGTCGTGACCATCGTCAAAGACCAGACGCACTGCGTAGTGGCCGACCCGCTCCACCCGCTGCAGGCCGACCGCCTGCTTGCCCCCCACCAGCTGGGGCTCCCGTCGTCCATGCCCCCACAACTCGGCGCTGGGGGAGTAGACCCTGAGGTACTCGAAGCTCAGTTGCGCCTCGCGTCCGTCGTCAAACCGGACGTCGAGCCGACGCGAACCACGATGCGCCTTCAGGGCAACGACCTGGGGCACGAGGCTCAGAGGATGTAACGCGACAGGTCCTGGTCGCCGGCCAGGGCATCCAGGCGCTGATTGACATAGGCGGCGTCCACCATCACCTGGGCGCCCTCCCTGTCCGGTGCCTCGAAGGCCAGCTCTTCCATCAGCCGCTCCATCACGGTGTGCAGCCGGCGGGCGCCGATGTTCTCGGTGCCTTCGTTCACCTGCCAGGCGATCTCCGCCAACCGCCGTACGCCATCCTCGGCAAACCGCACATCGACACCCTCGGTGCCCAACAGCGCGCGGTACTGTTCAGTCAGCGCGTAATCCGGCTCGGTCAGGATGCGGACGAAGTCCTCGGTCTTGAGTGGCTCCAGCTCCACCCGGATCGGCAGTCGCCCCTGCAATTCCGGCACCAGATCGGAAGGCTTGGCGAGGTGAAAGGCGCCGCTGGCGATGAACAAAATGTGGTCGGTCTTGATCGCGCCGTACTTGGTGGTGACGGTACTGCCCTCGATCAGCGGCAGCAGATCGCGCTGCACCCCTTCACGGGAGACATCGGCGCCATAGCTGTCGGCACGGCGGCAGACCTTGTCGATCTCGTCGATGAAGACGATGCCGTGCTCCTCCACCCGCCGCACCGCCGTGTTGCGAATCGCCTCCTCGTCGACCAGCTTGGCCGCTTCCTCATCCACCAGCTGACGCAGGGCATCGCGAATCCTCATCTTGCGGGTCTGCGGCTTGCCACCCCCGAGGTTGGAGAACATCGACTGCAGCTGTTGGGTCATCTCCTCCATGCCGGGAGGCCCCATCAGCTGCACGTTGGGGGCCGCGCCCGTCAGCTTGATCTCGATCTCCTTGTCATCCAGCTTGCCCTCCCGCAATTGCTTGCGGAAGACCTGTCGCGCGGCACCGTTTTCGCTCTGGCGCGTGGCCGACGGCTCTCCGAAATCCTGCGGCGGCGGCAGCAGCACATCCAGCACGCGCTCCTCGGCCGCCGCCTCGGCACGCCCGCGCTGCTGCCGCATGGCCTGTTCACGGGTGTCCTTGATGGCAATGTCGACCAGGTCCCGGATGATGGCATCGACGTCCTTGCCGACATACCCGACCTCCGTGAACTTGGTGGCCTCGACCTTGATGAAAGGGGCGTTCGCGAGCTTGGCCAGCCGGCGCGCGATCTCGGTCTTGCCGACCCCGGTAGGGCCGATCATGAGAATGTTCTTGGGTGAGATCTCCGACCGCATCGGGCCTTCCACCCGGGCGCGCCGCCAGCGGTTGCGCAGAGCAACCGCCACCGCCCGCTTGGCATCGGACTGCCCGATGATGTGTTTATCGAGCTCTCCGACAATCTCGCGGGGCGTCATCAGGGTTCCGGCATCAGGCGTCATTCGAAGCTCTCGAGCGTCAGCGAGTGGTTGGTGTAGATACAGATATCGGCCGCGATGTGCATGGCGCGCTCAACAATCTCCCGCGCCTCCAGGTCGGTGGACTCCACCAGCGCACGCGCTGCGGCCTGGGCAAAGGCGCCGCCGGAGCCGATGGCCATCACCCCGTGCGCCTCGGGCTCCATGACGTCGCCATTGCCCGTAATCATCAGCGCGGTTTCCCGATCGGCGACCAGCAGCAGGGCCTCCAGCCGACGAAGCGCACGATCGGTGCGCCAGTCCTTCGCCAACTCCACTGCCGCGCGGAGCAGCTGCCCGCCGTGCTGCTCCAACTTGGTTTCGAAACGCTCGAACAGGGTAAAAGCATCGGCGGTCCCGCCGGCAAAGCCGGCAATCACCTTGTCGTGATAAAGGCGCCGTACCTTGCGGGCGTTGCCCTTGATACAGGTATTGCCCATCGACACCTGGCCGTCGCCGCCAATGGCGATCTTGCCGTCCTTGCGCACACACAGAATGGTGGTGCCGTCGAATTGTTTCATCATGCGCTTCCGTTCGGGCCTCGCCCCGGTCTTTCAGTGTGGGGTCATCCCGCGTCAATTCAAGCTACGGCATGGGGGCGCACTCAGCGGTCGGCGCCCCCTTTTCGGGCACGCGGGTGACTCCGGTCATAGACCTCCGCCAGCTGCCGGAATTCCACCTGGGTGTAGATCTGCGTGGTGGACAGATTGGCGTGCCCCAGCAGCTCCTGCACCGCACGCAGGTCGCCGGACTCCTCCAGCATGTGCGTGGCAAAGGCGTGGCGCAGACGATGGGGATGAAGGTGCGAACCCAGGCCGCGCCGGGTCGCCCAGGTCTTCAGCGCCGCTCCGATACCGCTGCGCGACAACCGTCCCCCGCGCGGATTGAGAAACAGCGCCGGCTCGGCATCCCGCGCCCATTGCGGGCGCACTGACAGCCAGGCGTCCAGCGCCATCCTCGCCTTCCCGCCAATCCAGACAAAGCGCTCCTTGCGCCCTTTGCCCATCACCCGCAACTCGATCTGGCCGGCATCGAGCTGTGCGGCATCCAGAGCCTGCAGCTCGGCCAACCGCAGCCCGGTGCTGTAGAACACTTCGACCAACGCCTGATCGCGGCAGTCCCGCGGGTCGACCGGCGGTGCTGCGAGCGCCTCACCCAACCGCTCGGCGTCGATGACATCGGGCAGCTTTCGCCGATGCCGGGGCGCCCGCACGCCGACCGCAGGATTGGCATCCCCCAGGCCGGCCTGCAGGCGATACCGGTAGAAGCTCCGTACCGAGGACAGGTAGCGCTGCAGGCTGACGGGCTGGTGACCGTCGCGATGCAGTCGCGTCATCCAACCCCGCACCTGATGCACGCTGACGCGCTCGGGATCGTCAATGCCCGCCTGTGCGCAATAGGCAGCAAATGCCGCAAGATCGCGCGCCGTCGCCTCCACGGTGTGGGGCGACGCCCGCCGCTCGTCGCGCAACATGCGCAGGTGGGCCTCGACCGCCCGCGAAAATGCGGTGGCGGCCGTCGCCGACATCAGCCCAGCCGGGCGCGCACCGCCGCCGCCACCAGCTCCGCGATCATCTCCAGGAACAGCTTGCCCTGACGCGGCTGAAACCGCTCCGGATCCGCAGCGCCGAACGCCAGCATGCCCAGGTACTTTTCCTTTTCCAGCGGCACCACCGCTGCGGACTGGGGCAGCGCCGTGGCACGTGGGAACAGCAGTCGCGCCTTCGCCTCGCCAATGGGGCCACACTCGATCAGACGGGTGCGGAAGAAGTTCTCGAACGCCCTGGCAATCTTGCCCTCCGGCTCGATCGGCGTCAGGCCATCGATGTCATTGCGCTTGTAGTAGGCATTGTTGAGCCCGATGAAAACCTCGGGAATATCGAAATCCTCGCGCAGCACCTGCCGCAGGCCGGCTGCCACCGCCGCCAGAGACGGGGCACGAATCAGCGTCCGCGCCAGCCGGTGCACGTTGCCGGCCCGCCCCTCGTTGTCGCGCGCGGCATCGGTCAGGCGCGACAGGCGCGACTGCAGCTGCTCGTTTCGGGCGCGCAGCAGGTCAACCTGCCGCTCCATCAGCGACACCGCGGAGCCGGCGCGATGACGCAGCTCCACCTGCTCCAGCACATCGGGATGTCGGCTGAGCACGTCCGGATGTGCCTGCAGATAGGCGAGCACCGCCGCCTCGTCGACGCCGGCGGCGACATCCGCCGGTGGCTTGTCGTTGCGGCTTTCCACTTCACTCACATCAGTTCTCCCTGAAATACGGTCTCCACCGGCCCTGTCAGCCAGACCGGTTGGTCATCCCCCGGCCACTCCACCACCAGCGTGCCCCCCGGCACCTGCAAACTGACGCGGTCCTCGGTGAACCACCCCTGCCGGCGTCCGGCCACCGCTGCCGCACAGGCGCCGCTGCCACAGGCCAGGGTTTCGCCCACACCGCGTTCGTACACCCGCAGGCGTCCCTGCGCCGCGCCCTGCACTTCCAGAAAGCCGACATTGACCGAGGCCGGGAACGCGGGCTGCTGCTGCAAGACCGGCCCCAGGGTTGTCACCGGCGCAGATGCCACATCGTCGACCCGGATCACGGCATGCGGGTTGCCCATGGACACGGCTTCGAACCCGACTTCTCCGAAACCGGGGACCGGCAGCACATAGGGCGCGTGCGACAGCGTCAGCGGGATATCCGGTGGCGCGAAACGCGGCGCACCAAGATTGGCGCGGATACTGCCACCCGGGAGGTGCTCCAGTTCCAGCACGCGGGTCTGGGTGCGCACCCGCAGCCGATCCTTGTCGGACAGTCCCCTCGCCCGCACGAACGCCGCCAGACAGCGGGCACCGTTACCGCACTGCCCGACCTCGGAGCCATCCGCATTGAAGATGCGATAGTCGAAGTCGACATCGGTCGTGCCCGGCGCCTCCACCACCAGCACCTGGTCGCACCCCACGCCGTAGCGACGATCGGTCAGGCGTTGGAGCAGCTCCGGTCGGGGGGCGAATGGCGCGCGGGTGGCATCGATGACCACAAAGTCGTTCCCGGCGCCATGCATCTTGGTGAATGAAAGTCCCATCCCGTCATTCTAGAGCAGTGTTTCGCACTGATGGGCACCTGCCACGAGTCGCCAGGGGGGTAGGCACAAGGCGTGTCGACGCGGCGTTTTGACCCTCCTCGGAGCTGCGTGCTACAACCGGAGCCAATTTCGGGGGACCTCAAGCAGGAAAGGAGCGGCGCGGTGAAAGTGCTGGCGGCGGATATCGGCTTCGGCTACACCAAGACCACGGACGGACGGCAATCCCAGATCTTCAAATCGGTGCTCGGCGAGGCCAATGAAGCGCCCTTCACCGAGGCCCTGATGTCGGCCCAGAAGCAGCACCCGCGGCATTTCAAGCTGGGCGAGGAAAGCTTCTTCGTCGGCGACCTCGCCGAAAGCCAGTCGCGTGGGCGACAGTTCACGCTGGATCCTCAGCAGTTCCTGTCCAAGTACGCCAAACAGCTCGCGATCGCCGGCCTGTGCCCCTTCGCCCCCGATGGTGAGCCGATCCGCCTGGTGACCGGGCTGCCCATCAGCTTCTTCCGCCGCTACCGCGACGCCATCAGCGCGCTGCTGAAAGGCCGTCACGCCCTCACCGCGATCCACCCCGATGGCCGCCGCGAGGAAAAGCAGGTCTACATCGAGCAGGTGCGTGTGGTGCCCCAGCCTTTCGGCAGTCTCTTCAATCTCATGCTGAACGATCTCGGCAAACCGGCATCACAACGCTTTCTGACCCAGAAGATCGGCATCGTCGACGTGGGCTTCCGCACTGCCGATTTCACCATCAGTGATCGCAGCCGCTATTCGGAGCGCGGCAGCGTCTCCACCGACGCCGGCATCTCCAGCGCCTATACCCAGGTCGCCACCTGGCTGCAGGAGAAGTCGGGCATCACCGTTGAGCTGTTCCGCTTGTACGAGGCCGTCGCCCGCGGCAGCATCAAGATCAAAGGCAAGAGCTACGACATCGGCCCGGTGGTACAGCAGGCATTCCAGCAGCTGGCACAACGTATCGCCAGCGACGCCAACCGCCTATGGTCGGACGACTGGGACATCGATGCGATCGTCATCACCGGCGGCGGCGGTCAGGTGCTGGCGCCGATGCTGGCGCCGCAGCTGGAAGGCGAGGTGCTGCCGGTGCCGGCGGATACCGATATCCGCCTGGCCAATGTCACCGGCTATCACAAGTACGGCGTACACCTCTGGGGAGACGGCAACAGCGCCTCCGCCTCAGGTACTGCGGGCTGATCGCTTACGCGCCGGTTTGCGGCGCAAGCCGGACAGCTGCTCCAGCAAGGTCAACTCCTCACCCATGTAAACCGCAAGCCGCTGCATGTGTGGCAGCGTGTCACGGCAGCCGGTCAGGCCCACATTGAACTGCCCGGCGTAGCTGAGCACCGTGATGTTGAGTCCCTGCCCGTGGGACAACAGCGATACGGGATACATCTGCTCCAGCCGCGCTCCATTGAAGTAGAGCGGCTCGGTGGGGCCGGGCACATTGGAAATGGTCACATTGAACATCGGGCGCGTCTTGCCGCCCAGCCCGGCCAGTAGCTGCAGAATGAACGGCGCCATGAACAGCGCGGTGTAATTCTCCAGCCCCGCCTTGGGCAGCTCCTGCAGGTGCTGCTTGGCAATCTCGGTGGACCGGTGGATCGAGCGCAGGCGCGTCAGCGGATCAGCCAGATGCGTATTGAGATTGGCGATGATGAAACTGATGGCATTCCCGGAGTCGTCATCGTCCGCCGGACGGATGGACACCGGAATGCCCGCAGTAAGCGGCTGCTCCGGCAGGGCCTGAATCTCGTCCAGATACCGCCGCAGAGCCCCGGCGCACAGGGCCAGAAACACGTCGTTGACCGTGACTCCGACCGCCTTGGCCACGCCCTTGACCCGGTCCAGTGGGTAGAACTGCGTGGCGAACCGGCGCTGACCCGAGACCCGACGGTTGAGAATGGACGGCGGCCCGCCGAAAGGCAGGGCCTCGGCCGTGTTGCTGCCACGGAAGTGCTCGGTGACCAGGCGCCCGAGCGCCTTGCCGACCTGCGGCGCCGTTTCGAACTTCTGCTGTGCAGCCTGGCTCAGCGCCTGCATCAAAGGCCCCCGCGGCTTGGCCGCGCGGGGCCGGCGGGGGCCGCGGCCGATGGCCCACGGCGGCGGCAGGGCGGACGCCTTGGGATCGGGGACCATCATCTTCTGGAGCATGCGCATACCCCCCACGCCGTCCACCAGCGAGTGGTGCATCTTCATGTACAGCGCAAACCGGTTGTGCTCCAGCCCCTCGATGACATGTGCCTCCCACAGCGGACGGTTGAAGTCCATCGGGTGCGAGTGCAGCCGCGACACCAGCACCCCCAGCTCACGCTCACCGCCGGGCTTGGGCAGGGCGGAATGGCGCAGGTGATAGTCGAGGTCGATCTTGTACGCCGTCTCCCAGGCGGGCAGCACGCCCTTGAGCCGGGGGTTCTTCAGCCGCTGATTGAAGGGTGGCGCGAACGTCGGGGTATCCCGCATGTGCTCGAACAGCCCGGACAGAAAGTCCTGGGGGGCGTCATCGGGTAACGAGAAGATGGCCAGCACCCCCACGTGCATGGGCGTCTCCGTGGTGTCGACGTACAGCCACGCGGCGTCCAGCGGCTTCAGCAAGGCCATGGCAACTCCCCTCGTTCGTAATGGATGTTATGGACACAGTGTAGCCCCGCCGAAGCCCACTTGGGATTGCCCCCGTATGCGCCTATACTCGACCAATCGTTCGATAAAATGTCGAGGAGCCCGAACCATGAGCACCGCCGTTTCCTACCTGCCCAGCGCGGGCCAGCCGCAGCTTGCGGATATTCACCGGATCTTCGAGCGCCAGCGCGAAACCGCCCTGCGGTTGCGCACCGCGACGCCCGCCGAGCGCATTGCCAAGCTCAAGCGCCTGAAGGACGTGCTGCTGGCCCACACTGAGGCCATGTATGAGGCGGGCTACAAGGATTTCAAGAAGCCCCCCATCGAGGTGGACCTCACCGAAATCATGCCGGTGGTGGCGGAGATCAACGATGCCCTGCGCCACATCCGCAAGTGGATGAAGCCCAAGTCCGTGCTGCCGACCCGCATGATGATGGGGACCAAGGCCTGGATGCGCTACGAGCCCAAGGGCCGCACCCTGATCATTTCGCCGTGGAACTACCCGGTGAACCTGAGCCTCGGCCCCCTGGTGTCGGCGGTGGCTGCCGGCAACACCGCCATCATCAAGCCCTCCGAGATGACGCCGCATGCGGCCAAGGTCATCAGCAAGATCGTCCGTGAAGCCTTCCCGGAAGATGAGGTGACGGTGATCGAGGGCGAGGTGGAAGTCTCCACCGAGCTGCTCAGCCTGCCGTTCGACCACATCTTCTTTACCGGCTCACCGGCCATTGGCAAGGTGGTGATGGCCGCCGCCGCCAAGCACCTGACCAGCGTGACGCTGGAACTTGGCGGCAAGTCACCGACCATCGTCGACGCCAGCGCCGACCTGCAGCTCGCCGCCCGCACCATCCTCTGGGGCAAGTACACCAACAACGGCCAGACCTGCATCGCGCCCGATCACATCTACGTTCACGAGTCCGTGAAGGAGGCCTTCGTCAAGGCCTGCGTCGACGTGATCAACACCACCTACGGCGACAGCGGTGAGCGTCAGCAGGCGAGCCCGTTCCTGGCGCGCGTGGTCAACAGCCGCCACACCGGCCGCATCAAGGCCTTGCTCGATGACGCGATCGAGCGCGGCGCCAAACCGGTCTGCGGCGGGCATGTCGACGTCGACGACTGCTTCATCGCCCCCACCCTGCTCGAAGGCATTCCCAGCGATGCCAAGATCATGAGCGAGGAAATCTTCGGGCCGCTGCTGCCAATCATCAGCTACCGTTCCCTTGATGAAGTGGTCGACCGCATCAACGCCGATCCCAAGCCGCTGGCGCTGTATGTCTGGAGCAAGACCGAAGCCAACATCAAGAAGGTGATCGAGAACACCAGCTCCGGCGGCGCCTGCATCAACCACGCCGTGGTGCACTTCCTGCACCAGCGACTGCCGTTCGGTGGGGTCAACAACTCGGGCATCGGTTCAGCCCACGGCGAGTTCGGCTTCAAGTCGTTCTCCCACGAGCGCGCCATCGTCCGCACCCGCTTCATGATGGCCCGCATGTTCTTCCCGCCCTACAGCGACTTCTCGCGCAAGCTGGTGAAGATCGTGATGAAAACCTCGATCTGAGCATCAACGCTGTCGAAGGGCCGGGCCATTGCCCGGCCCTTTTTTTGTGCGCGTGAGGCACACTGTCAGGACATAAGAAGGCCGTTCGGGGGAGCCGGCGGCCACGTACGAGGAAGACACATGCAATACCTTCGGTCCGGACTGGCGCTGACCGGTCTCCTGCTGGCTGCCTGCGGCGGTCACCCTGAAGCCCTCGACCCGCTGGGCGGCGGCGCCAAGGACGCCACCATCAACGTCGAGATCACCCGCACCGCCTTTGGTGTCCCGCACATCCGGGCGCAGGACTTCGAAAGCCTCGGCTACGGCAACGGCTATGTGCAGGCACAGGACAACCTCTGCCTGCTGCTCGACGAATACCTCACGCTGCGTGGCGAGCGGGCACGGCACTACGGCCCGGACGGCACCCACACCATTCACGCCAACGACTCGGTGGCCGGGAACGTTGACAGCGACTTCTTCTGGAAACTGGTCGCCCGCGAACAGGCGATCGCGCCGCTGCGGGACGCTCTCGACCCCGGGCCGATGGCCGGCAGCAAGGGCTTCGTCCGTGGCTTCAACCGCTATCTGGCTGAGCTGAAGGCGGGCGAGCACGCCGGTCGCCATGCCGCCTGTGCCGAGGCCGCATGGGCGCAGCCGATCACGCTGGACGACATGCTGCGCCGCTATCTGCGGCTTTCGGTACTGGCCTCCTCCTCCGTGTTCGTCAGTGGCATCGGCAGCGCGCAGCCGCCCCTGGCGGGCGTGATCCCCAATCTGATCGACCTGCCAGCCCTGGAAGCCATACTCGCCAAGGACAAGGGACCTCTGGGCTTCTTCCAGGACCGCCGGCTCGGCTCCAACATGTACGCCATCGGCCCCGACGGCTCCGCCGAGGAAAGCCCCCTGCTGTTCGGCAACCCCCATTTCCCCTGGGAAGGCGCCGAGCGGCTGTACCTGACCCATCAGCAACTCGGGGATGAGCTCGACATGATGGGGGCGGCCCTCTACGGCGTTCCGCTGTCGCTGATCGGCTTCAACTCCCATTTCGCGTGGAGCCACACGGTGTCCACCGCCTATCGCTTTACCCTGTACGAACTGACACTGGTGCCGGGTAGCCCGACCACCTATCTCTACGATGGCGAACTGCGCAACATGGAAGCCGTGCCGCTCACGATTCAGGTGAAGCAGCCTGACGGCAGCCTGATCACGCAAAGCCGCACGCTCTACCGCAGCCACTTCGGCCCCATCATGAAACTGGAGGTGGCCGGCCTCAACATCCTGGCCTGGACCCCGCTGAAGGCCTACACGATGCGGGACGCCAACGCGGAAAACACGCGGATGATCAATCACTTCTTCCGCTGGAACACCGCCACCTCGCTGGAGGAGTTCAAACGCATCCAGGCCGAGACCGTCGCCGTGCCCTGGGTCAACACCGTGGCGACCGGCCCCGAAGGCCGGGCCTACTACGCCGACGTCACCGCCGTGCCCAACGTGCCGGACGCACTCGTCAGCCGCTGTTCCACCAGCATCCTGTCTCCGGTGCTGGCGCTCGCGGCCCCCGGGCTGCCGCTGCTCGATGGCTCACGCAGCGATTGTGAATGGCTGACCGACGACGACGCCCCCGCCCCCGGCGTGTTCGGCGCGGGCAACCTGCCCTCGCTGGAGCGGGACGACTGGGTCGGGAACTTCAACGACAGCTACTGGCTGACGCACCCTGACGAACCGTTGACCGGATTTGCCCGCATCATCGGCGACGAGGAGGCGGTCCGCTCGCTGCGCACCCGCATCGGCATCCTCAAGCAGCAGCGCCGACTCGACGGCAGCGATGGCCTGGAAGGCAACCGCTGGACCCGCGAGCAACTCAAGGCCAGCGTGCTGGACAGCGTGATCTACTCCGGCGAACTGGCGCGGGATGCCGTTGTGAACACCACTTGCGCCGGCGCTGACGGCGACCTCGCCAGCGCCTGCACGGCGTTGGCGGATTGGGACCTCAGCAACAACCGCGACAGCCGGGGCGGACATGTCTGGCGGGAATTCTGGCGCAACGCCGCAGGCAGCCTGGGCTTCTGGCAAACGCCGTTCTCGGTGAACGACCCCGTCAACACGCCGCGCGATATCAACGCCGGCAGCGGCGCCGTCGGCCGTGCGCTGGAAGATGCCGTCGAACAGGTGAAGGCCGCCGGTTTCGCCTTCGATGCACGCATGGGCGACATCCAGCGCTCGGGTGTCACCAGCCGCAACATTGAGCTGTTCGGCGGCCTCGGCAACACCGAAGGTGCCTTCACCATCGCCAGCAGCCCGCCCCTCAGTGCCGACGGCTATCCGGTGACCTATGGCAACAGCTACATCCAGGTGGTGGGCTGGGCCCGGGACGGCGACGGATGGACCCCCGAGGCGGATGGCTTCATCACCTATTCGCAGTCCACCGATCCGGCCAGCCCCTGGTTCGACGACTTCACGCGTGCCTACTCGGACAAGGCCTGGCACCGGTTCCCCTACACCCGCGCCGCCATCGCCGACGCCGCGGTGGAAACCCTCAGGCTGAGCGAGTGATCGAGCCTGCTGCCCTGAGGTGCCGCCCGGCCCTCAGGGCAGCAGCGCACTCCACAGGGGAACGCTGAGCAGGGAAATCAGGATTCCGCAGCCCAGCACGGTGTTGGCCAGCGGCGGGTCCAGACGGTGCTGATCCGCCAGAATGGCCGCCGAGATCATCGGCGCCATGGCCGTCTGCAGCACGCCAATGGACAGCACCGGTGCGGAAACCCCGGTCAGCAGGCCCAGGCCCAGGGCCAGCAGCGGCGCTGCCAGCAACTTCCAGGACAGGCCGACCGACACCGGCAACCACTGATCGCGGCCCAGGTGCAGCTTGAATCGCAACCCCACCGAGAACAGGGCCAGCGGCACCAGAGTGGCTCCGATCCGTCCGAGCAGGGGCTCGAACCACGTCGGCCACCCGCCCAGCAGCCCCACCACCACCCCGGTGAGCAAGGCCACGAAGGCGGGGAAAAACAGCACCCGACGCACCATACCGCCAAAGGTGGCCGGCGCTCCGCCGTACACCGCCGGCACCAGCACCCCACCCACCGCCAGCATGATGAAACACCCGAGCTGGTCGGCCACCACGCCCAGCGACAGTCCTTCGCGGCCGCGCAGCATTTCCAGCAACGGATAGCCCAGAAACGAGGTATTGCCGAGGCCGCAGACCAGAATCAGCCCGCCGATGGTCGCGCGCGACCAGCCCAACCGCCGGCCGATGAAGGCCAGCAACAACCAGGCGCCGGCGAACACCCCCCATTGGGTCACGATCAGGAACCACAGCGAGGGGTCGAGATGCAGGCCGGGTACCAGATCGAGAATCAGCGCCGGCAGCGCAATCTGGATCACCCACCAGTTGAGGCCCTGTGCCAGACCGATCGGCGGCTGCGCCCAGCGCGCCACCGCCGCGCCGAGCGCCAGGCAGCCCAGCAACAGCAGGAACGCGCTCACGAGTCGCCAGCCGCCTGCTGCGCCTCCAGCACCGTGAGGGCGGCGACATTGATGATGCGGCGCACGGTGGCCGACGGCGTGAGGATGTTGACCGGCGCTGCACAGCCCAGCAGCAGGGGGCCGATCGCCACATTCTGTCCAGCAGCCGTCTTCAAGAGGTTGTAGGCGATGTTGGAGGCACCGAGATTGGGACCGATCAACAGGTTGGCGGCGCCACTGAGCGTGGATTCCGGCAGGATCGCCATGCGGTGTGCCTCATCGAGGGCCGCATCCCCGTGCATCTCGCCATCCACCTCCAAGTCCGGTGCGCGGTCGCGGATCAGTGCCAGTGCCTCGCGCATCTTGGCCGCGGCTGCATCCTCGTGCGTGCCGAAGTTGGAGTGCGACAGCAACGCCGCCTTGGGCTCGATCCCGAAGCGGCGGATCGACTCGGCAGCCATCAGCGTGATCTCCGCGATTTCCGCCGCAGTGGGGTCGAGGTTGACGTGGGTGTCGGCGATGAACAGCTGGCGGCCCGGCAGGATCAGCGCATTCATGGCGGCATAGACACTGGCGCCGGAACGGCGCCCGATCACCTGATCGATGTACTTGAGATGCAGGCCGGTGGTGCCGAAGGTACCGCAGACCAGGCCGTCTCCCTCGCCCTTCTTCAGCAGCATCGAACCGATCAGCGTGGTGCGCCGACGCATCTCGATCTTGGCGAACTGTTCGGTCATGCCACGGCGCGCCATCCGCGCGCGGTAGTCCTCCCAGTACTCCCGGTAGCGCCGGTCATATTCGGGATTGACGATATCGAAGTGTTCACCCGCCTTGAGGCGCAGATTGAAGCGGCTGATGCGGCTCTCGATGACCGCCGGCCGCCCCACCAGGATCGGTCGCGCCACGCGCTCGTCCACCACCACCTGCACGGCCCGCAGCACGCGCTCCTCTTCCCCCTCGGAGAAGACGATGCGCTTGCGCTCCAGGGGCGCCCGCCGGGCGGCAGCGAACACCGGCTTCATCAGGGTGCCGCTGTGGTGCACGAACTGCTGCAGCCGCTCGCGATATGCATCGATATCATCGATGGGCCGCAGGGCGATGCCTTCTGCCATGGCCGCCTTGGCCACTGCGGGTGCGATGCGGACCAGCAGGCGCGGGTCGAAGGGCTTGGGGATCAGATATTCCGGCCCGAAGGCCAGCGACGAGTTGCCATAGGCGGTCGCCACCGCGTCGTTGGCCTCCTCACGGGCCAACTGGGCAATGGCGTGAACCGCCGCAATCTCCATGCCGCGACTGATCCCGGTGGCCCCGACATCGAGGGCACCACGGAACAGGAACGGGAAGCACAGCACATTGTTGACCTGGTTGGGATAATCCGTGCGACCGGTGGCGATCACCGCATCGTCGCGCACCGCCTTGACGTCCTCCGGCAGAATCTCCGGACGCGGGTTGGCCAGTGCAAACACGATGGGCGCCGGCGCCATACGGGCCACCATCTCCGGCTTCAGCACCCCACCCGCCGAGAGGCCGAGGAACATGTCCGCGCCCTCAATCACCTCGCCGAGTGTCCTCGCATCCGTGGCCTGGGCATAGCGGGCCTTGTCCGGATCCATCAATTCGGTCCGCCCCTGATACACCACGCCCGCAAGATCGGTCAGCCAGATATTGCCGATCGGCAGCCCCAGGTCCACCAGCAATTCCACACAGGCCAGCGCCGCCGCGCCGGCACCACTGACCACCAGCTTGATCTGGTCGATGCGCTTGCCGCTCACCGCCAGCGCGTTCAGGGTGGCCGCGCCAACGATGATGGCAGTGCCGTGCTGGTCATCGTGAAACACCGGGATCTTCATCCGGTTGCGCAACTTGCGCTCCACCTCGAAACACTCGGGGGCCTTGATGTCTTCGAGGTTGATCCCACCGAAGGTGGGCTCCAGGGCGGCAATGATGTCGACCAGCTTGTCCGGGTCCTGCTCATTGAGTTCGATATCGAACACATCGATACCGGCGAACTTCTTGAACAGCACGGCCTTGCCTTCCATCACCGGCTTGGCCGCCAGCGGCCCGATGTTTCCCAGGCCCAGCACGGCTGTGCCATTGGTCACCACCGCCACCAGGTTGCCCCGCGCGGTGTAGCGGAAGGCATGGGTCGGATCGGCCACGATCTCTTCGCAGGCGGCCGCGACCCCCGGGGAATACGCCAGCGACAGATCGCGCTGATTGGTGAGCTGTTTGGTGGCGGTCACCGACAATTTGCCGGGCACCGGCAACGCGTGATACTCCAGCGCCGCCTCTCGCAGATTCTTTTCGGGGTTCATGCCTGTTCCTTTGCGCCGCCAGGGCAGGCGGCCAGCCCGCCGGTGCGCCCTGCCCCATCCGCTCGGCCGCACAGCTGGCCCCGGGGGCGGGCAGAAATCACCGGCACCCCACCATTATACGGGGCGACCTCCTCCGAAAGGATGAGCACATCGGGCTATGGCGTTCCCTCGCACAAGGGTGTAGGGGCTCGCGGCCGCCTTCAATCCTCTCGCACGATGTGCAGCGCACTGCGGCGAACAACCGGCAGGCGGCAACTCAGCATGTCGTCGCTTCCACCCACGGACTGCATCCAGTGGGTTGCCGCCGCCCGCGCCTCGGGTGACAGCGCGGCAAACACCGCCTGCATCCGCTGCCATTTCCACAACAGGAAGCTGCGCGCGCGCAACCGGTACGGCTGCCCCTGCATTGGCACGGTGATCGGACCCAGCAATCGCGGGACACGATGTCCACTGGGGATCTCCGCCGACACCGCCCAGTACTGCTCCAGGGTGGCCGTCAACATCGGCCAGAATTCGCCGAACACCGACGCGAACAGCGGCGACAGGGTGTCAGGCACCTCATCGTCGGCCAGGAAATCTCCCGATTCACCGCCTGCGGGTGGGTGCTGCATGCGCTGGATCCAGGCCTGCAGGTGCGGCCGTCGCCCGATCAGGACTCGTGCCGGGTAAGGGTCGCGCCCGAGGTGCGCGTAGAGCGGGCCGATCAACCCGAAATCGCCGAGACTGGGACGGCCGCCGAACAGGTAGGGATGGTGCGCGAAATGGGCATCGAGCACATCGCAATAATGCGCCGTCCACGCCACGATGGTGTCCCATTGCGGCGGCTTGACGCCCAGCCCCGGCAGGAAGCTCTGCGGTGTCAGTGCAACCTTCTCGGCCAACAGATTCTTCAGACGCCGGGGTGCCCACGGCAGCAGGTTGTCGCCCGCCTCGGGTCGCAGCAGCGTGTCGATGTTTTCCTGAAAGTTCCAGCGATAGTGCATGGCGCTGGGCAGCCAGCACTCGTCCCCCCAGGCCTCGAGCAGACTGGCGGCGACCCGTTGCCGGGGGGTCGTCGGCAATACCGGACCCTGCGGATGCCGGGCCTCCAGGGTGTCGATGATGTGGGCCGTGTCCTGCAGCCATTCTCCTTCGGGCGTGCGCAGCACCGGCAGCACCAGCGCCCCCGCCTTGCGCACCAGCCCGGGCGCGGTCCACAAGCGCACCGTCAGGTCGTCGAAGGGCAGTCCCTTGTGGCGCAGATAGGCACGCGTCTTGCCGCTGAACAGCGACATTTCCAGGCCGTAGTGCCGGTATCGAGCCGCCACCTCAGCGGCCCACGGTGCTGCGCGCCGCGGTGGCGAACGCGGTGGCGGCCTTGGCGTCGTCCAGATTCGGCAGTTTGAACGGCACCTCGATTCCCTTCACACAGGCAGGACGCGCGTACATCGCCTTGAGCCACCGCTGCAGATGCGCCAGGCCGTCCACCGGGATCCCCGACCACTTGTGGGTCCGCACCCACGGCCAGGTCGCGATGTCGGCAATGGAATAGTCATCGGCCAGCCATTCCGCTTCGGCCAGGCGGCGATCCAGAACCTCGAACAGGCGCCGGCCCTCGTTCTGATAGCGCTCGATCACCGGCGGAATCTTCTCCGGAAAGTAGCGAAAGAACACGTTGGCCTGCCCCATCATCGGCCCCACGCCCCCCATCTGGAACATCAACCACTGCAGCACACGCGAGCGGCCACGCACGTCGGCAGGCAGCAGACGACCGGTCTTTTCGGCGAGGTAGACCAGGATGGCGCCGGACTCGAAAACGGCAAAACCCCCGTTGTCGTGGTCGACCAGGGTCGGGATGCGGCCGTTGGGATTGAGCTGGAGGTACTCCGGGTTGCGCTGCTCACCCGACAGGATATTGACCGGCTTCACCGTGTAAGGAAGCCCCAGCTCTTCGAGGGCAATGGACACCTTGTGACCGTTGGGGGTTGGCGCGGTGTAGAGATCGAACATGGGCGCTCCGGCAGACGTTACGAGACCGTATGATTCTAGATATTTTTTACATGCTGTCAATATTTAACAATCCTCACAGCAACAGCGTTGAAAGGCGGGATGACGCATAATGTCCGGGAAAACTTGTCGAGCTGTAAAACTGCCGAGCATGCCCCGTAAACCTGCCGCGCCGCGCACCGCTTCCCGTGGCCCCACCACCCCGGCGGCCAAGCGCACCCGGGCACCGACCAAGCGCGCCTACCTGAGCCGCGACCTGCGCCGGCAAACCCTGTTGGACGTGGCGGCCGGCATTGTCGAGCGCGAGGGCTGGTCGGCACTGACGATGAGCGCGCTGGCCGAACAGGGCGGCACCAGCCGTCAGCTGGTGTATCTGCATTTCCCCAATCTGGAGGAACTGCTCGCCGCCACGGCGCGACTGATCTTCATGGACACCATGCGCGAAACCCAGGCCTCGCTGATGGCGCATCCGCGCGATCTGGTCGCCGCCGTCAAAGCCGCCGAGGCCGTCAGCCTAGACCTCAATCCCGGCCGCGGGGACGCCCTCTGGCATCTGCTGGCGGGGACCGCGGCCGCCAGCCCTGAACTGGAAAAGATCCGCCGCCAGCTGCGCACCATGATCATCGGCGTCTGGGCCGAGCCGCTGGCCGAAACCCTCAAGCTCAGCCCCAAGGACGCGCAGGCCTACGCCTGGATGCTGGTCATGGCGTTCTGGGGCATGCGCCAGCTCATCCGCGATCAGAAAATGCCACGCGCGCAGGGCATCGAGCTGTACGGCACCCTGATTCAACGGGTGCTCGCCAGCGGCTGATCCGGCGCCTATCGCCGCAGCGAGCGGCTGCCCAGGGCCTGTGACCGGAAGTAACTATCCTCGAAGTCCTGGTTGAAGTCCGGGTAGCTGTCGCCGGCGAAGCTGGCCGTCACGAAATAGCGCCCGCTATGCAGGTCGTAGTGCACTTCCGGACTGCCGGTTGTGGCGGGCACGAACGGGAAGGTGCTCAGATGCGCCTCCTGAAACCGCCACAGCTCACCACGGTCGTCGTAGTTGTCGACCAGCGCGATACTCCAGCTGTCCTCGTCGACATAGAACACCCGCCGCCGGAAGCTGTGCCGCAGGGCGGGCTTGAGCGTCGCTTCCACCACCCAGACCCGGTGCAACTCGTAGCGCGTGAAGTCGGGGTTGAGGTGGCCCTTGCCCACCAGCGCCTCGTAGGTGGCACTGGGTTTGATCATGTGCAAGGCGTTGTAGGGGATCAGCATCTCGCGCTTGCCGACGAGGTTCCACTGATAGCGGTCCAGTGCGCCGTTGAACATGTCGGTCTGGTCATTGAACATCAACCCGTCAGCCGACACCTTGGGATTGTCGTACCCGACATTCGGCGCACGCCGGGTACGTCCCATCCCGGGGTTGAACAGCCAGGCATTGCGGCCACCCGAGGTCTGATCGGTGGTCTCGTGCACCAGCAGCATCTGTCCGGCGATCCGCCGCGGCGAAATCACTTCCTGCAGGTAGTACAGGATCAGACCCTCCTCGATCGCGCTCGGCTGGGTCGGATGACCGTACTTCAGCTTCACGTCCTCGATGATGCGCGCCAGCTGGAAACTGCCATCGGCCTCAACAATCACCTCATTGTTGAAGCGTCGCACCGCCGCACCCCGGAACTTCAGCTTGTGGTTCCAGATGACCTCGGCGCCGGTCTGCGGCAGCGGGAATGGAATCCCGAGCCGGGCGCCCCGCAGTTGGTCGGTGCCGACCAGTTCGGCACGGGTGGCGTTGTCGCGCGTGGCGGCGTCGACCGCTGGCGGCAGAAACGCATGCCGCGCACCTGCATACACCGGCATCCGGTAGCTGGGGTTGCGCTCGAACAGCTTGCGGTGGCCGGCGCTCAAGGTGTCGGCATGCCGCTCGAGGTTGTCACGGGTGATGGTGAAGAGCGGCGTTTCCGACAGGCCCGCCGGGCGCATGGCGGCCAGCACGGAGGCATCGCCCTCCGCCTTCAGCGACTCCAGCTCGGCGTGACGGAGCGTGAACTGTTGGCCTTCGAACCCCTCCCGCCCGCGCCAGGGCGGGATACGACCATCCGCATTGCCCGCCGCCTCCGCGCCCGCCGGCGTCAGTGTGGAACCAAGCGCCTTGGCCGCCTCGGGGGTGACGGCCGCCTCGGCACCCGAGGTCAGCACCAACGCCGCAATCCCATACCACCACCTGCCACCGCGTCTGTGGTTCATCCCGTTTCCTCCTGATGGGCGCCCGCTTGCGAGGCGCTTGACATGGCGTATACTTTACAGACTGACAATTTTGCGTCAAGCGCCCAAGGACTCTGCTCCCAAGCCGTCATGACGCGGGGGAGGAGAACCCATGAAACGATGCGCAACCGCGGTCGCCATCGCGGCGCTGAGCACGGCCGTCGACGCCGTCGAGTTCGACCTCGGGCCCGTCAGTGGTGTGCTCAACACGCGTGTTGCCGCTGGCCTGCAGGTTCGCGTGCAGTCACGCGACGAACGTCTGATCGGCAAACTGTCGGTGCCGGGACAGCAGGATCTGTGTCGCGCGGACGACTGCCTGTCCGCACGCGGCGATCCCACTCCCAACCAGCGCCTGGTGGCCGCACGAGGCGCCTTCTCGGGGGTCAACGAGGACAACGGCAACCTCAACTACGACACCGGCGATCTCACCGCCGCTCTGATCCAGCTGCGGCCAAAGCTCGATCTCTTCTTCGGCGATTGGCAGCTTCAGGCCTCGGCGCTGTGGTTTCACGATGGCGTCAATGCCGGGTTCGAGGAGCGCCATGCCGACACGCGCTTCCAACCCTCCCGGACCCCGCGCAGCTCACGCATCGAATCCCAGTTCGCTTCCGGCATCCGCGTCGGCAACGTCTACCTGGCACGCAGTTTTGCGCTGGGCGGTGAGGAGCTGTTGCTGAAGGTCGGCAATCAGGTGTTGAACTGGGGTGAAGCCAATCTCGTGCAGTTCAACGGGCTTGCCGAACTCAATCCACTGGACGCACCGGTCCTCGGATTTCCCGGCTCCGAGATCAGCCAGCTGCAGCTCCACATGCCGATGGCTGTCGCCGGCATGACGCTGGGGCCGAGCCTGTCGCTGGAGCTGGTGTATCAACTGCAGTGGCGCGCCGCCAAGCTCCCGGCCAGCGGCAGCCTGCTCTCCTTCAGCGACATTGCGGGCGGCGGTCGCTACGCGATGCTGGGCTTCGGCAACTACAGCGAGGATCCCGAGGCCGCCTTCACGCCCGCGGGCCCGACGGCCCTGGTGTCGCAGGCCAGCCGCACGGCGGTGCTGCTTGACGAAGACTTCGGCGCCCCCCGCGACAGCGGTCAGTACGGCGCGCGGCTCAGCTATTTCGCCGAGAGGCTCAACAACGGCACCGAGCTCGCCTTTCATTATCTGCGGTATCACAGCCGCTACCCGATTCTCAGCGGCTTCGCCGCGGAGGCCAGCTGCACCCGCGACGCCGTGCTGCCGGGAATCGCCGGCGCGCTGCTGGCCTGCCAGGGGTTCAACGCCGCCTTCAACCCCCTGGGGCGGGAACCCCTGCCCGTCGACACCGTGCGCCCGTTCCTCGACTACCCCGAAGACATCGATCTTCTGGGCATCAGCTTCAACACCAATGTGGGCGACTGGGTGCTGTCCGGCGAGTGGGCCCATCGCCCCAACCAACCCCTGCAGATCCTCCAGTCGGATGTGGTTTTTGCCCTGCTGGGGCCGGCCTTCCCCGCGCAGGACCTGCCCATCGGCACGGCGGCACTGGCCGACCCGCAACTGCTGGGGGGCCTGCCGGCAACGCTACTGGAGCCCTTGGCTGAACTGCGGGCCGCGTTGCCGGTGGATGCTCTGTTCACGCTGCCGGGAGAGCACCAGGCCGTGCCGGATCTGCTCAGCACCTACCGGGGCATCACCATCGAGGCCGGCCAGCGCGTCCGTGGCTATGAGCGGCTGCGCACCTCGCAATTCACCCTGACCGGCGCCCGCACATTCGCGCGCAACCCCTTTGCGGCCACCCAGGTGATCCTCGCCATCGAAGCGGCCGCACTGGTGGTGCACGACATGCCGGGTCGCGATCGCCTCTATTTCGAGGGCGCAGGGGATCGCACCCATCCCAGTGCTGGCGCCGACGGCACCGGCAGCCCCGATGGTCAGCCCGACGCCCGGCGCATCAATCCCACACAGATGACGGAGGGCTTCGGTGACGACCTCTCCTACGGCTATCGCGCCCTGCTGCGGCTCAGCTACAGCGACCTGCCGGGCGGCGTTCAACTCAACCCCACGGTGCTGTTCCTGCATGACCTTCGCGGCACCTCCCCCGCGCCCGTCACCAATTTCATCGAGGACCGCCGGGTGATCCTCACCAGTCTGCTGATGGACTTTCGCGACAACTGGTCAGCCGGCCTGAGCTATCAGGTCTTCAGTGGTGGCGGCACCCGCCACCGCCTGCGCGATCGGGACAACATGTCGGCTTTCGTCGCCTACGTCTTCTGAAACCGGTCCCACGGCGTCCCGCCAAAGTAGGCACGCAGTCGCTGCACCGGCGTCAGCCGGGCGATCGGCCGGGCAGGCGCCAGGTCCACCGGTGACAGCCCCGGCACGGGCGGTAGCGGTGTGGCAAGTGCCGCCACCGCACCACGGTCCGCAAGCCGCGCCGCCACCGTCGCGCGGGCTGCGGACGGCAGCGCGGCAAAGGCCTGCTGCAGGCTCAGCAGGCAACGCGCCCGGTAGGCCACCACCGGCAGCTGCGGATAGGCGATGCCGCCATAGACGCCACTGAAGTGCCGGGCCCCGCAGGCAAGCGCGTGGTGGTTGTCCAGCAGGTAGGGCAGATACGCCTGCCCGATGTCGGCCAAGACCGGCTGCCAGGCGGGATCGTCAAAGGCGTCGCCCGCCAGCGCTGCCGCCATCGGCCGGTCGCCACTGTTCCAGACCCGACTGACCCAGGCCCAGACCCGTGGCGCGGTTGCGGCCATCAGCGCCGCCGGACGCGGATCCTGCGCGTAGTGGCGGAACATCGGCCCCATCCAGGCGATATCGACGCGGCTGGGTTGTGCCCCCAGCAGAAACGGCCGCTCGGCCAGCAGCGCATCCAGCCACTGCAACGCCCGCGGGTACAGGCTGGCCACGGCGTCACGATTGTGCGGCCGCACGCCATCGCCGCGGACAAACACGCGCTGCTGCCGGCGCCGGAAATACAACCCCATCAGCCACGCCGGGTGCGGCGTGCCACGCGACAGCTCCACACCCAGACGCGCGCCCAGATACCGCGCGTTGTCATCCCACCCCCAGCGCCACAGCATGGCGGGCCGCCATTGCCACTCGTCGCAGTAATCCTCGACCAGGCGACTCAGAAAGCGCGCCACCGGCGAGACCGGCATCAGCGGGCGATCCGGATGCGCCTGCTCCAGCCAATCCAGCAGGGGAGTGGTATCACAGCGCCACTCGCCATCGTCACGCCTGAGCGCCGGCACCTTCATCCACCCGGTCTGGGGCAGCACTTCGTCGAGCAGGATCTCCGGCGTCACCGTCACCCGCCGGTAGGGGATCCGTTTGACACGCAGCGCCGCCTCCAGCTTGCCGCTGAAATACGAGACATCGGACAGGTACACCGTGTAGGTCACGGCTCGTACCACACCGGTGAGGCCCAGGCGCGTTCCTCAATGGCGGCAAAGATGTTGCGCCCGGTAAAGCTGCCGGGGCCGCCCTCGATCAGGCAACAGCCCTCGTGACCGGCCCATGGGCCGGTTTCCGCGAACAGCCCGTTGCTGGCCTGCAGTGCCGCACAGTCGACGCCCGCGCTGACACAGCGCTGGGTGCTCCAGCGGCAGCTGGGAATCTCGCGGGCACGTGCATACCAGTACGCATCCCGCGCCGGATCGAAATCCGGGTCCTGCCAGGTGACGCAGAGCTGCGCCGGATGCTGCGCCGGCAGCACCGAGCAGTCCGGTGCCGGCGGCAGCACGGCATGCGGTGTCCTGACGACCGCTTCATAGGCCCGCACCCGCGGCTCACCCTGTCCATCGACAAACCCCTTGACGATATCGAGCGCCTGCAGCGGCAAGCCCGCCTGCGCGCCACCGGGGTCCTGCATCGCCCACAGCGTCACGTAGGGTGCGGTCGCCCCGTCGGGTGGCGGCGGCAGGTCGCCTCCCATCACCGCCCCGTCAGCAGGCAGAACAGCCTGCCCGCCCTCGGCCAGCCGATGGCAGATATCCGCGGGCGGCGGTGTCCACCCGACCTGCATGCGGATCCGCATGCGGGGCCCCGAGGTCCCAAAGCTCTCGCCACGGTGCAGCGCATCCCAGACGGCCTGACGGGTGTTCTCCGGTGCCCAGACGCCCGCCAGCCCCCCCGGCGAGAAACCCCGGGCACGATCCAGAAAAACCCGGTTGGTACAGCGCTCCGGATCGGCCGGATCTTCCGGCGCCAGGGCACGGTTGCTGTGATCACAGTCCCAGCTGCCCAGTTGATCATCGGGATCGTTGTCGAGCACACCGCCGTGCCCGGGAAAGGCCGATTCGCGGACCATGCCCGGCGTGCCGTTGTGGGTATCCGACGAGGCAATGATGCCCTGCCGATAGGGGTTGACCCCCAGCATGCCGCGCGCCGCCATGCCCTCCGCCATCGCGTTGCGATAGTAGTCGAGCGGCGCGGTGCAATTGCTGTGCGGGCCGGAAGCACCGTCAACGCCCACCGTCTCGCATACCGCCACCCGGTTGGTCGGGTCGAAGCGGAGGCTGCAGAAGGCGGGGTCACGCGCGGGGTCGCCACTGCAATACTGCGCGCAGCCCGGCGGGTCATCCACACTGCCGCTGCAGACGTTCTTCGACAGTTCGAAATCGCAGGTGGTTTCCTCGCCCTGCAGGTACGGGCCCTCGACCCCGGCCGCACACTCCGAATTGCCCTTGTGCTGGTAGATCTCCAGCACCCGGTCAAAGCGCCGCCGCAGCTCCGCATCGGCAGCGGTCATGGCAACTCCGTCACGCCCCGGTGGCAGACCGGTGGCGATATCGCGCGGCAGGAAAAAGCGGCCATCCGACAGATTGCTGCTGTGCGGAATGGTCATCGCCTGACACCCCGCCAGACCACCACAGACCTCGTCAAGGTGATCAAACAGCATCCACTCATCGTTGACGTTGTTGTCGATCACACCGGTCAGCGGCGACACCGAATCGAACACCACGTCCGGCACCTCATCGCCACTGCCACGGAAGATGATGTTCCGGTGCAGCATCTGTCCCCGCTTGTTGGAACTGAACTCATACCCGTGCAGCGTGGTGAACTGGCAGGGCTCGTTGCGGGCATCGATGAGCACCTGCTGCTGGCGCCAGGTGGAACGATCGATCGGGCTTTCCGAAAGCAGCGACTGCACGATGATCTGCAAGGGGGTGGTACGCCCCTCGACGAAGGCGCGAATGTCGCCACGGATGCCACCACCGATGATCTCGCATGCCGGGTTGGTTCCCGCCGGCACCGTGCCCCCCAACTCGCAGAGGGTGTTGAACGCCCCCAGAAACTCGGCGTGGTCGGTGATCGCCACGAAGTCCAGCGGACGATCGATCTGATCAAAGCTGACCGCCGTGTTGGGGTCGTCATCCCCGCCCGGATAGCCCCCCGGGGCACCGCGCGCAAAATCCAGAGCCTCCTCCGGCCCGTTGATGCTGTTGAAAAAGTACGCATCGAAGGAATTGCGGGTGTGCACATGCAGGTCCCCGAACAGCGCGCGCTGCGCACCGGCGGCATGCGGCCCGCAGTCGCCGGCCACCACTTCACCCCCACCCGCCAGTCCCGCCTCCAGCGGCGTGGAATCCCCGCAGGCGGCCAGCATCACCAGCAGGCCCGCCGCCACCCCTGATTTCCCGATACCTGATCCCATCCTGCACTCCTTTAGCCGTACAGCACCGCCACACTGCGATCCAGCAACCAGGCGGCGGCAATGCCGCCGTAGGCACTCAACATCACCGGCGCCCAGCGCACCGCAGGTGCCGCCAGACGATGCGCCAACACGGTGAGCATCAACACGAAGGCCAGCTGGCCGGCCTCGATCCCGAGATTGAACGCCGCCAGTGCCCACACGCGGGCCCCGTCGGGCAATCCGGTCGCTGCCAGCGCGCCGGCGAAGCCGAAGCCGTGCAACAGTCCGAACGCGAACGCGATACCCGCTGGCCAGCGCTGGGCCGCCCCCGCCTGCGGACGGGCCAGCTCCACGGCCAGCAATAGGATGGAGGCAGCGATGCTCGCCTCCACAGCGCCACCGGGCAGGGACCATCCCCCGAGGGCGGCGCCTGCCAGCGTGATGGAATGCGCGGCAGTAAATGCCGTGATGGTGGTCACCAGTTGGCGCCAGCCGGCGCCGCTGCGCCGCCACAATGCCCACAGGCCGAGCACGAACAACAGGTGATCCGGCCCCAGCAGAATGTGGTGCACGCCCAGCGCAAGGTAATGGGCGACCGGTGGCGGCACCGCCTGATCCGGCGCCCAGTGAGATCGTTCACGCGACAGCACGACGTGGATCGGCTCGTCCCGCAACGGCACCACCTGCAACACGGCATCCGGCAGGGTCAGCGCAAACCCACTGAGACCGATCCCGTCGACCAGCCCCTCGCTACAGCGAAGGCGCCAGTGGACGACGACACTGTCCTCGGCGGGCTGACTGACCGGCTCCCCCAGACGGCGGCAACGCGTCGGCCATACGGGCGTCAGCGGTGCCAGACCGCCATCGGCGCGTGCCGGCAGCCGCAGGCGGCTGTCCCAATGGTGATCGTCGAGCTGCACCCACTGCCAATGGGCGCTGTCCATGGTGTGCGCCGAAACCGACGCCCCCGACAGCGCCAGCCCCAGGGCGACCAGTCCCCGCAGCCCCATGCGGCGGCGCTCAGTCATTGCGCGGCCCCGCCGGGACGACCGCGCCATGCGCGTTCATCAGCCGCTCGACAGCCACCTCGGTCAGTCGGGCCCGTTCCGCCAGCAGCCAGTCCTGCAACGCTCGCTGACGCACGCCCTCCACGTCGACCTGGCGCAGTACGCGCCCCCGCACACGGACGAAATGCAGGCCCAATGCGGACGTGAGCGGCCCCTGCCAGCCCCCTTCCGGCAGCGCTGCCAGGTGGTGCGCCAGGGGCGTCCCGAACAGCCGCTCGAGGTCGCGGAACTGGGCACCCCGCAGCGCCACCCCTGCCGGATGGGGATCACTCAGGCCGGCGAGACCGGCCCCACCCGGCGCAGTCAGCAACGGCGCGATCCGCACCGCCTCCGCCTGCAGATCCGGCGGACGACTCCCTCGTGAGAGAAAGACGTGATCGAGGTCGATGCGCTCGACTCCACCGTAGCGGGCCGGTTGCCGGTCGATAAAGGCCTGCAGCGTGGCATCCTCCGGCGGCGTCACGGTCACCGAGGTCTCCAGCAGGGCGCGCATCTTCTGCGCCAGTCGCCGGCGCACGATGAGATCCCCCTCGCCCAGACCGCGCTGTCGCGCCTCGCGATAGAGCACTTCCTCTTCCAGCCATTGGCGCGCCAGGGTCGTGTCGTCGGTAACGGGTGGGTGCAGAGGCGGGGGTTGCCGTCGCAGGGCGTCCACCCCGAACAGTACGGCCCCCAGCAGGACAAACCACAGCAATGCGTGACGCTGCAGCACGTGGCTGAGAGCCTCCAGCAGCCGTGCGAAGGGCTTCGCCACCTAGAATTGCTCCACCGTCACGACATCCACTCCTGCCGGCAGGTGGGCCCAGGTGCCGTCGCGACCCACCGTGACGCCACCGTCGTAAACCTCGTCGACACCGGCAAGAAACAGCGCCTCCAGGCGGCGCAGCGGCAGCGCCGGCACGATGTGGTAGTACAGCAGGTGGGTCACGTCCGCCTCGGCCGCCACCTCAGCCGCTTCCACCGGGGTCGCGTGATAGGTATGAATGTCCCGCGTGATCTGCGCCATGTGATCAACGCGCGCCTGCGTCGCACCGGCCGTCATCACCTCGACCAGCTGCGGGGCGAGCGCCTCATGCACCAGCAGATCCGCTCCCCGGGCAAACCGGGTGAGCGCGGCAGACTTCACGGTATCGCCCGAAATCACCACGCTGCGCCCCCGATAGTCCACCCGGTAGGCGACCGCCGGCACGATGGGCGGATGCGCCACCGTCACCGCGGTCACGACCAGACCGGCACCCTCGAACACCACCTCGACCGCCGCGTCCGGTGGACTGTCGAAGGGGACCGCGATCCCCCCGGCACCGCCCGTTGGAATCACCTCGGGCCCGTGGTGCGCCACCCGATATCCGGCATCCAGCGCATAGGCTTCGTTGAATCCGTCCACCACCCGCGCCACACCTTCGGGCCCGTGAACGGGCACGGGCTGATCGTGATGCCCCCCTGCCCAGCGCTGCATGAACAGCTCGCCGAGCCCGTCGATGTGATCGGAATGGAAATGGGTGAGAAAGACCCGCTCGATCCGACCGGGGCCGATACCGCGTGCCATGAGGTTGCGCACGCTGCCCGCTCCGGCATCGAAGATGAAAATCCTGCCATCGGCGATCACCGCCACACAGGGCCCGCTGCGATGCGGGTCCGGGATCGGCGACCCGGCGCCGCACAACACCACATCCAGACCATCGCCAAAGCGCGACATCGCAGCACCCGACAAGGTGTCGCTGACCCGCTGCTGCATCAACCGCAACAACAGGTGATCCCCCCAGAGGATGCCCGCCACCGCGAGCACCGCAGCCACCCCTGCCAATCCCCACAACGCGCGCTTAACCATGATCGTCACTGTCGGCGCCCAGCGCCCCTCCCCGGTCCTGAATGAAGATGGGTGAGCTCCAGGCACGGTGCTCGGCCGGCGCCTGACAATCGTCATCGGGCGGCGTGCGGTTGTCGCCAAAGCAGGGTTTCACGGCGATGCATTGCCCCTGCGCGTCGTGCTCACAGCGCAATCCGGCGGCGTTGACCGTGGCGCTGGGGCGCTGGATGGCGCGGACGTAGTACAGGGCTTCGCGACCGACGCGACGCGGATCCGGATCGGCAAACTCGACCGTGCATCCGCGCGGATCGCCGCTACAGGGAAAGACCTGCCAGGGGTCCTCGATCAGGTCACCCACCTCCTCGTCCGGATGGGCCTGCGGCAGGATGCGCACCACTTCGATCCGGTCCAGCACCTGACGGCGATCGGTCGGGTTGTAGCACTCTCCGCGACAGAGGCGTTCCACCGCGTCCACCCCCAGGCCGGTCAGACTCTGCTCCGGACACCCCGGCGCCTGTTCGAAGGCGCCGACCGCCCGCACCCGAAAGCGGGGCACGCCCTCGGCCTCCACCACCGACCCCATCGGCGCTTCGCGCCCCTCGTCGCCCAACAGGTCGAACCACAGCAGAATGCGCTCGCCCGAGGTGGCGTAGACCTGGCGTCGCTGCAGCGCCTCCCAGATGGCGTCTCGGGATCGTCCGGCACTGTGAACCGCCGCCAGCCCCCCGGCAAAGAAATAGGACTGCACACGCTCACTTTCGGCCACCTGCAGGAAGTTGAAACGACTGGCCTGCAGATCGAACGGCTGACTCCGGGCAGCGGTTCCCTTGGGGCGCGGCGCCTCGACGAACACCTTGCGAACCTGGCCTTCCTGACCATAGACATCCGTGATGCCCTTGCGGTCGTGGTGCTTGAAACCGGTGCCGGGACGGGCGGAATGATTGTCGCTGGAACCGATGAAGCCAAAGCGGAAACGCAAGGGGTCCTCGCCCGCCTCATCCACTTCGTCGAAGTTGGAGATCGCCAGCGCGTACTGCACCGAGTTGGTCGGCCGGTGATTGAACGCCGGCAGGAAGCAGTCACGGCATTGCCCGGCGTCCAGCCAGTCCTCAGGCCGGTTGCCGGGCACCGTATGGTGCCCGGCGATACCGGCGGCGAGCGCGTGTTGGCGCGCCTCCACCACGCGTTGTTCGCAGATTTCGGTCGGCAGCTCTCCACAGCGCTGGCGAATGATTTCGCCCGCCTGCCAGCAGCTGGGCAGGTAATCATCGGTCGGTTCCGGACAGACCGCCGCGCCGTCGGCATCGAAGGCGATCTCGCGCCACTGGCGATAGCTCTCGGCGCTGCCATGGCCGGAGTAAACCTCGATCAGGCGCTGTGTGTCGGGGTCGTGGTGACGCCGGGTGAGCTGCTTGTCCCAACTGCTTCCGGGGGGCGTGTAGAAACCCCAGGTGTTGCCATGCGGAATCACCAGACGCTCGTACCCCCAGTCGTCCAGCTTGGCGAACAGTTCTTCCGGCGTGGTTGCGAACTCCGAGCAATCGGCGGGCAGCGCACGCACCGGCACGTCCACCTCACAGATTGGCTGGGCACGCAGCAGGCGCATCTTCTCGTGCTGGTTGAACTGCGACTGGCGATTGGCGAAATCGGTGTACGGCCCCAGCGCGTCCTGCCACAGCGGGCGTCGGCTGCGCATGGCGGTGGCGGCCACGCCACCCGCACCGATCGGACGGGCCGGCACTGCATCATCATCGGTTCCGCGGAAAATCACGTTCTTGTGACCGTAGTGGGTTTCCGGCGTGTAACCCATCTGGGTCCACTCCCAGCCCAGAAATGTCACGAGGTCGGGGTCGGCTGGATCGCCAGCCGCAGCGTTGCACTGTCGTACCACCGCCTTGAGGTCGGACCAGTGGCGCGCTGTGAGGGACTCGGCATGCTCGGTACTGGCCCAGAAATCCAGCGACGCGCAATGGCGCGCATAGTCACAGGCCTCCGCCGGCGGGTGCACCCCCTCGCCGCCGAAGATCGGCAGACTCCAGGCGAACGCGTCAACCGAAAACGTCGTATGAACATGGAGGTCACCGAACAGAATCTGTGTCTCCGGCGTCTCCCCCGACAGCGACCGCAGAGCACGCTGCTGACGCTGCACACGTTCGAGGACCGCTTCCGCCGGCACGGTCTGTCCCACCTGTGTTCCGCGATGTTCCGGCTGCGGGCGGCGATCCCACCAGACCCCCGCAACGACCGCACCCAGCACAATGGCAATGACGATTTTCCGTTTCATCAGACCCTTCCCCCCAAACCCCTTCGGTTGCACGGCAGCCGGCGACAGGCGCTAGCCCGACAGGCGCGACACCCACCAGAAACTCCCCACCATCAGCGCCGCCAGGCCCAGGGCATGGCGTAGCCCCTCCTCCGCCCGCGGCCACCGTGCCACCCCGGCCAGCAACGGCCAGAGCAGGGCGATCACGGCCAGCTGCCCGAGTTCCACGCCCAGGTTGAACCCGAACAGCGCCGTCAGCAGCAGCGACCGCGGCACCGAGAGGTCGAGCATCTCGCCGGCAAAGCCGAGGCCATGTACCAGGCCGAACCCGAACACCAGGAGCAGGCGCAACCGCAATGGCCGGGCGCTGCGCCTGAGCAAGGCGAAGTAGCAGGCGGTGAACATCAGCAGCCCCGCCAGCATCGCGAGCGGCAGGCGCGGCCACAGCGCGACGCCCGACACCCCCAGCGCCGCCAGCAGTAGCCACGGCACCCCGGGGTCACGGCCGGCGCGCGCCCACAGGTGCTCTGCGGCGACCAGCACGATCGACAGCCCGATCAACGCTTCCACCCAGCCGCTGTGAACCTGCACCCATCCCAGCGACGCCGCCACCAGGGTGAGGCTGTGGGCAAGGGTGAAGGTGCTGGCGAGCACGATCACCTCCCGCAGCCCGGTCGCCAGCATCAACAGCAACAGCACGAACACCAGGTGATCGGCGCCGCTGAGGATGTGTCCGACGCCCACCTTGAGATACGACACCAGTCCCGCCGCTGGCGCGGGCACGTTGCCCGATACTGGCAGCACCGGATCGGCGAAACCGAGGGCCCGTTGCACCTGCGTACCGTTCTCCGACGCCACGCTGACCAGGTGCAGGTGAGCGGGCGCAACCGCCTCCAGCAGCCGGGTACGCACTGCCGTCGGCGGCCCGTCACAGCGCGACGACCACTGCACCTGAATCCAGCCGTCGTCACCACTGCGGCCCCGCACGTGCTCGGGCTGACAGGGACCGGCAGCCGACCACAGCTGCAGATCCGCCGCCACCTGGGCGGCGACCCGGGCGTCGTAGTCCGGCGTCGTGCGCGGGTCCAGCGCCAACCGGCTGAGGTCGAGATGCGACACCCGCGCCCGCGCCTCGCCGCCGTCGTCGCCCAGCTGCCAGTGGGCATAGGACAGACTGCGGGTGTGTGCTTCGGCACCTGCTGCCGCGAGCAAGACCAATACGCCGAGCAGCGCGGGCCGGATTCCGCTCATGGCGCCAGCGTCACCGGATACTGCTGGCGCAGGGAGCGCAACAGTGCGCGAACCGCGGCTTCATCCTGCTCGCGCCGCCAGGCCAGATGCACCGCCTCCCGCACCACTTCGAAGGGTGGCGGCGACGATTCGTCCCGCGCCAGCAGCGTCACCTTCAGCGGCGCTCCGGCGGCATCGGCGCCCTGCAGCGACTGCCCGGGCGCCAGCGCCATCACTGCGGTGAGCAGGGTCGGGCCGAGATGCTGCCGCCACTGCGAGGGCGGCAGGGCCTCCGATGGCATGGCCGGGTGCGGTGACGGCGGCCCGCCTGAAGGAGCGTCGGCCGTTATGCGCAGGCGCAGACGCGGCGCCGACTGAAACGCGGCGGCGTTGTCGGCGTGATAGGTCCGCAGCGTGGCCTCGTCCACCGTCGCATCCTGCGCATCCATCGTCAGTTGCATGACCGCGTCCACCAACTGACCACGCAGTCGTGGATCGCGGGCCACCAGATCCAACGCGCGCCCGTGCTGCACCAGCAGCGCCTCGTCGACCAGACGGTCGAGGATGGCCAGGCGGTCGGCTTCGTCCAGCGGGGTCCGCCGCTCCGAGGCGACCGCCGCCACGGCGCGCAGCCACTCGTCACGCAGGATCAGCCGGTCGCCCACCCGCGCCACCACGCCGTCGGGCAGCGCGCCGTCCTGCACCCGCTCGATCACCGGCAACGCCGCGAGTGCGCCCCCACCCAGCAGCCCGGCCAGCAACAGCGCGCGTGCCAGACGCGGGCTCATACCTCTGCCCCCGCCACGGGGCGCGGCAGTACGGCAGTCAGCGGCGATCCGAGTCCCGCGCCCTCCATGCCATCCTCCTCATTGTTCTCGTGCGGCGCCCGGACGGCAGCGCGCTGTCGATTTTTACACTGTGTTTATATTAACCTTCTTTGGCAATTGCGCCACCCCCAGGAACCGGCCATGGATATCGCCCGCCGCATTCGCAGCCTCGCCATCCGCCTGATCACCGACCCCGAACGGCGCGAGCGGCGACGGGCCCGCGCGGAACGCCGCCGTCAGCGATGCGGCGAGCCGCACGTGGTGCACTACTTTCACCAGGTGGACGACCCGTACTCCCGGCTCGCGGCCCAGGGCATCGCCCCCCTGCTGGCACGCTTTGACATCGAACTGGTGTTTCACCCCGTCGCCAGTGCATCGCCCTCCGCCATTCACGACCCACACCTCTGGTCGCAGTGGGCGGCCGCCGATACCGCGGCCGTGGCCCCGTACTGGCGTTGTGGCGACCGGCCGGCACGACTGCGCCCGCCGGCAGGCCCTGCCGATGCCGCGCCGCTGGCGCTGGCTCAGGCCCTGTTGTGCCTGTCCCGTCCGGCGCAGGACCAGGCACAGCTCGCCATGGTGTTGGGGGACGCGCTCGCCCAGGGCGACCACGAGGCCATTGCCACGCTTGCCCATGAGGCATCGCTCCCGGCGTCCGACGCGGTAACCGCGCGCCTGCGGTCTGGCCATGCCCTGCGTCACCGACTCGGCCACTACCTCAGTGGCATGTTCTGCTATGCGGGCGAGTGGTACTGGGGCCTCGATCGACTGCACTATCTGGAAGCGCGCCTGACGGCGCTCGGCGCACGCCGGCCGGACGCCCCGGACGGTCCGAGCGCCCGCATCGAGGTGCCGGCGGCGCCACCGCCCATCCCCGGCCGCCGCCTGACACTGCATTTTTTTCCCTCGCTGCGCAGCCCCTACACGCATCTCAGCTATGACCGCATCAACGACCTGGTCCGCCGCTACCCGCTGGACCTGGTGGTGCGGCCGGTCCTGCCGATGATGATGCGGGGCGTCAAGGCGGACCGCCGCAAGACCACCTACATCCTGTTCGACACCCGTCGCGAGGCCGAGGCGCTGGGGATCGCCTTCGGACATGCCTGGGATCCTTTCGGTGAGCCGATCCGGCGCGCCTACTCATTGTTCCCCTGGGCCCGCGATCAGGGGCGCGCCATGGCCTATCTTCAGGCCTACAGCGACGCCGTCTGGGCACAGGCTGTTGATGCCTGGGACCTCCGGGGCCTGCGGCAAATTGTCGAGCGGGCCGGGCTCGACTGGGCGGGTGCCGAAGCGGTACTGGACAGCCGTACCTGGGCCACCGAAATGGAGGCCAACGTGCAGGCCATGATCGCCGCAGGCAGCTGGGGGGTGCCCAGCTTCCACCTGCCGGCAGCGGACGGGCAGCCTGCCTTCACCCTGTGGGGACAGGACCGCATCTGGCGCCTCGAAGCCGAGATCGCGACCCGCCTCGGCAGCAGCCCGGCCTAGTGTGCTGTTCCGCAAATACCGTTGCGAAATCGCGGGTTCTTTTCGCGTCTGGCGGCGTTGCGCCTCCTCGCCATAG
>ERZ1023282.16-NODE-16-length-151565-cov-16.666009_pt1 | contig 151565 bp, 153 predicted proteins | sample MGYA00521262_ERZ1023282 | MGnify/ENA primary metagenome ERZ1023282 (study PRJEB32759, sample SAMN07749867) | skin metagenome | biome: transportation; feature: city; material: polyester macromolecule | host: Homo sapiens | place: Hong Kong:KT line | collected... | reverse complement strand
ATACCCTGCCAATAAAAACAAAAAGTAAAACTTAAGTAATTAATTTGAAAAACCTGCTTGTAAATTAGTTAATTCTTATTATTTTCATTTAATTTCTTAATTCTCTTAGACATCAGATTTTAATCATTATCCTGTTCTTTTAGATTTTAATCATTTCTTATTTTCTTTTTAATTTCATTTCTTTTTTAATCTTAGTTAGAACTCGAGCGATTAACTATTTATAAATTACTTAATTTTTAGTCTTTATTTTTCTTCGTGCCCCTTGAAGTTCTTTTCGTTATCCTAAGACTTTAAGTGAAACTCTAAGTATTTAGAAATAATCTAAAAGGACAGGAAATATATCTCCTTGTCTTCTTGAATTAATCCTTTAATGATAAGTACTACTAAATTTTTCAATTGGCTTCCCTGCTATTTCCTTTGTACTCTGGACTGCAAGATTTAGGAATAATCATCTTTATCATCTTACCACTATGTCCACAAAGTAGTAACAATTCCAATTTACTTCATTTAGCCTAATTTTCCAAACATTTTATGAAAGTAAAAACTAAATTTTACTTTCATGGTTAGGCAATTAATTAAACCGAGTGTATGATAATCTTTCGATGAAGATTAATGATTACTTTATGCTCTTCACATAAAGGTCAAAATCTTATTTCAAGGGAGACAGGGTCAGGTTAGTCCTTGCTCTTCGCTGGGGAGGGTTAGCTGAGTTATCTCTGGTTCCACATTCGTGCGAACCTCGCTCCTATTCACAAAACTCTTCAAAGCAGTGCTTTACCACAGTGACTGGCTTTATTTGTAATGAGGGAACATTTAATATGTTCATACCATGCTCTTTACAAATTCTTAGCGTAAGTAGATTAAAGATGTTGCACCAGATTGAAAAATAAAAAAACAAAATAATCAAAAAGTGCCTATGGTTATCCGATTTTGGATAAAGTAACTCTTTTCCTTGAAATCCCATTTCTGGGCAAAGTAGTACTGGGACATTACCTGTACACCCCTTAAAGAATAAGATTGATTTAGTTATAGTTGGTATTAGAACCTATGAGCATTACAGATCAGTCAAGCTGAACTCACGATACTCTATGAAAAGATAACTAATCTAATCGTAGTTGAAACCCAACCATCATCTCATCATTTAAGAACATGGATGCACTAGCCAACAGGTGTAAAATCAATCTTCATGCCAATAATCTGACCTACTAGTTTTGACTTGTCGTTAGTGGATAAGATAGTGAAACGACCTAGTTTCTCTATCTGTGGGAATCGTGTTTGGCTGAATTACACGGTTTCTTAAGCATATGACCCATTTCGTTACTTGGTGGAGATGTACCCAGCCTAACTCTAACTGTTCTCCCAGAGGATTTTCTTCTCTGCTTTACTGTTTACTACATGTCCATATGAATGTAAAACTTTAACTATGCTTTTTAATGCTTCCCCTAAATCTTACTTATTGAGCCTACCTGAGGACATCAACAGCCAAGACCATCTATACACGGTATTTCAGCGAGTAGGGAACTAACCTGCTCTTTAAGTGCCGATTTACTTTCTTTTGTATAGACTACGCAGATCTGTTCTCTCCATATTACAAAGAATAAATCCTTGTGTAACTTAGGAGCAGACTGCTTGGTCTGGGGGCATAGCCACTTCAGTCACAGTTTCTTGACCAGCATTACGGTGCTGTATAACATGGTCGGAAATTCTCATATCTCCGGGTCTTCTATCTCAACCGAAACCCACTCATGCTTCACACATCAGATAAATGCAACAAACCATTTTTCATTTAGTCAGAACTTTCCTGTAAAAAATTGTCGGTATTTGAAACATCTAAAAAATTACGGTACAATGACATGGAGTTAGTCCTATCATATTACTACTTGATTTGTCCACTTAAACCAAAGTAGCGAAAGTTTAAAAACTTTCAAATTTTTAAAAAATCTTCATATGAATAACGCTCCAAAAATTTGGATTCACATTGCATTAGCCTCACATCCAAGACCATGATGGCGCATACCGAAGAAGAGTTAATTCCCGATACCACTGTCTTGTCCGTTGCTTCCCCAATCGCAATCTGAACTTTTTGGAAATCTCTTGGTCGCTCAGTGACTCTAAGTATCTCAATCAAGAGAAGTCGGTGGTTTCCTAAGAGTTTTCGGTTTGTAAGTTCACTTAATCAGAGTTACTGCAAATCCTCCAAATTATAAATCATAAAAAATCATACCTAGCTAACATTTTAAATTCATGTTAAACCCAAGTCTTATGACCTAGCCAATATTTCAATGAACGCCTTAACTAAGGGTAGACCGACTACCATGAGGGACTTTGAAGAAGACTAACTCCTCATTACCTGATAATGCCTCCAATAGTTTCCCTACCTCATGAGCCTTGAAAATTCTCGATTTTCTTTACCCAGTGATTATCCCAGACAGTCTATCTGACATTTTTTAAGGTAGGAGTTGATCCCTTTTACCATACCTCAAAAACTCTCTTTGATGTGGGGGACACATTGCGCAATCTAGTTTAAAATTTCCAAAGGGTAAGGATTGAGTTTTACCCAGAGTACTCGTACACGGTAACTGTCTTTTTAAGACAGGCGGTCGTGCTAACTCCGCTAATAATAATTTTTTACACGGTAACTGCCCAAAAGGACAGGCGGTCGTGCTAACTCCGCTAATAATAAAATTTAATTTAATGATCTCTTTTTACACGGTAACCATCCAAAAGGATGTGCAGTCGTGCTAACTCTGCTCTAATAATAATTTTTTAAGTTTTTGTACGGTAACTACTTGACTAATAGTAGGCGATCGCACCATCTTCGCTTTGTATTGGTTGTTTATCCAATTAGTCTTTTAACGGATGAAGAGCCAATACCTCTTCTAATAATAAATGCATACATAGATGCTTACAAGTATTATCTATTGTATAAAAAACAGGTTTCCCAGTTTCAATATATCCTAAAAATATGAAACTGGGAAACCAAATAAACTTATAATAAAATTACCTAAGTAAAAAAGTAAAAATTTCTAAGGAGGAAGTTAACTTATATAACCAGCTCCACCACGAAATGAATTAGACCACCTGTTTTCTTCTGTTACAACAATTTTGTCAACAAGTTCGGTGGTTGATTCATCTGAGTAAAGAAGTATTGAGAATCCACTTCCCCAATACAAGCCATAATTACTTATTTCTTCCATAGTTTTAGATTGTACCTCTGATACTTTCCATTTAGATGATCCATTAAATGTACTAATATAGAGTGGAGTTTCTGGATCTCCTATAAGTGGAGATATCATGATAGTTCCAAGTACTTCAGCAACAGTTTTGTATCTGAAATTGTTCCAATTAGAACTAATCTTACCTAATTTATGATTTTGCTTTGTCCAATATATGTCACCAAAATCACGATTTTCAGCAAGTGTAATTTGAGTATATGTTGGTCTATTTCTTTTTATAAAGACAACCTCCACTTCATTACTCCAGGGAGATACAGCACCCTCCCATGTCATATATCTATATCTCCATTTAACTGAGCAATTTCCTTTTGTAGTATCTGCAAACATATGAGATAAGCAAAGTGGACTACCATTTGTCCAAACATCTTCAAGTTGGCTTTGACTTACTTTTCCAGATGCTGGGTGCGAGTATTCTTTTCCAACTCTTATGGTATCTTTAAGTTCTCCACCAATGTAAGCAAGTGCTGGAACAAGTGTATTTTGCGAAGGAGTCTGAGAAAGGAAACTTTCTCCTCCACCACCTGCATAATTATTGATATAAAGTGGTGGAATAAATCTCCAATTTCCTCCATTCATTGAATATTGCCATTGTAAGTTCTGAATATTACCATGAATATCAACAGGTGTATTAAGTATACCTGTAACATCTGGAACTAAGAACACATTTTCTTTCTCTGGTCTAATACTACCATTTACAACATTTGAATTTTCAAATTTATTACCTGTTTTATATTTTACCAGGTTGTGTTGTACTTCCATTCTATGATTACCAGGACTGGTAAATTGACCTGTTCTATATGCTTCATCTCTACTTTCAAGCATTATACTTTTTACTTTTCTAAGAGAATCAGTAAGCATAAGTCTTGGTGGTTTTGTATTTTGTCTTGGATCGGATACAGATATTATAGCAATATCAGAATTTGTCTGATTATTATTATTACTTGCTGTAAGTTTAAGTGTATGATCTCCATGTTTATTAACATCTTTAAGAATAGTAGAATTTGTAGTTGTACCCTCTAGTACAGCAGTACTATTGCTTGGTTTAGATATCAGTTCCCAACCCATTCCTGTAATTGTTGCTCCTGTACTAATAGCACTACCTGTAACAGGAATATCTACACCTGCTATCTTATGATGCTTATATTTCTCTGTACCAAGAAGATGATGATAAGTATGATGATAATCCATATTATAAACATTATCATAAATTATATTACCTTTTGTACCTGGACTATTTGGAGAATTTGAAAACTCTCCATTAAAACTTATTCTATAAACATTTCGTATTATATTTCCAAGATCGGTACTCTGTACCCAAAGGTCTATACCAATATAATCATAATTTAAAGCAGGTATAAAATTCCATCCCCATTGTCCATCTACTGTATTTGGATTTACTGTATTTTCTCCATCATAAAATTTTCTACCCAGCCCATAGAAAAATCCAGAATTTATTTCAGATGGATCAATATAAATTTTATATCCTATACTGTTCCTGTTATATCCTTTACCATGTTTAATAAGTGGTATAAGTAATGTATGTCCAACAGAGTTATCACTTAGTGAATTAAGTTGCCTAGTAACAACAATACCGACAATTTCAGGTGGTTCAAATCCCATCTCTCTCCAGCGTACTGTTTTATTACCACCTGCACTTACTGTAAGAGTTGAAGTAGGAGGAGTATTGGCTACTATCTCATTACTTCTTGAAGTATTACCAGCATTATCTTCTACTTCTACTACATATCTATAACTTTTATCTGGGGTAACTGTTCTATCTGTATATTCAAGTAAAGATTGACCACTTTCTATTTTTTCTCCATCTCTAAGAAGTCTGTACTCTTTTACACCACTCTCCAAGTCTGTACTTTGAGTCCAGATAAGTCCAACTTCTGTTTGAGCCAGTCTATTAGTAGAAAGTACAGGAACAGTTGGTGGAGTATTATCAGTCTGCTTAGTTACAGTGTAAGTTATCAGTTTAGGTGTTTTATTTCTTTTTCCCTGGAACTCAGTTACTACATTCATTTCAATAGAATATGAACCCTCTTTGCTGAATATTATCTGCTTAGGGTTGTCAGTGTCATTTCCAGAAAATGTAACCTGCGCCACTTCTCCACCTTTTACACTCCATTCTATTCCCTCAATTTGTCCACCCATACTGTCTATTGAATATCCAAGTGAATGGATAACATTTGGAGAAGCAAATGGAATCTGTAAGTTGTAAGAGTCTTGTGTAATTCTTATGATCGCATCTGCTATTGTGGGTTCTTCCAGTTTTTCGTAGTACCTAACTTCTACATGTCCCCTGTTTATTCCTATACTGTTAAAGTCTTCTCCAAGCAAGGTATGTAGGGTAATTGTTATATTATCTTTATCAATTGCTACAGAATGTCCAGCATTTATTCCATCTGGATCTCCAAGTCTGATCTTTTTAATAAGTTCATCTGGGAATATCATTACATCCATTCCTACCACTTTTGTCCATTTAGTTCCTAGATCGTGAGATATTGTAACAGTTCTTGTTTTACTCATGTCCCATTTACCTATGTTATACACAGATGTTTTAGTAGGAATAAGAGTAGAAAGTGAATAAGGAGTAAGTGCTACTGTATTATTTGAACTGTCAGTTGCTTCTACTTCTGTAGCAAGTTTTACAATACCTGCTTTTGTAGAAGAAGCCACAGGTAGTGGATGTCCTTTTTTCTTTGTAGGATCTGGATTTATACTAAAGTAATTGTCTTCAATAGTAGAAATCTGAGCAATCATCTTTATAAGTGAATCCTGGTCGGTAGCCCCTGTAAGTAGTTTTAAAGTATTGTTTGAATACTTCCATATAACAACCTGTCCAGGTTTAAATGTAATACTTTCATTACCATTAAGTTGGATTACCTGTCCAGATGCTGAATTTATATTTTTTCTTACAGTAGTTGTATGAGTAAATTCAGTAATAACAATGGAATTATGTGACAGTCCTGTAATTCCTTTAAGTTCTTCTGAGTTTGCATTGTCTATAACAATATAAGCCTGATCTGTACCTTTGGAAGTATTAAGAAGTCCTGTACCTTTTTCTATTCTATAATGAGTCTCTGTACTACATCTAAGAGTATGCATTATGAGATCTCCATATACTTCAAGTTCAGTGGTACTGTCTCCAATGTCCATTTTTCTCTTATACTTGAAGAGAACACTGTCTTCTGCTGGGTTAAATGTCATTTTTAGATAATCCCACTCAGTAGGAGTCATTGGAGGTACTCCAGCTACAGCACCTGTAAAGAGAATAGTATCCCCAGAGATACTCATTACACTCTTATTTCTATTTCCAAGTACAGAAACTGAACCCAGGGTATTCACATTTGTATACATACCTATACCTGCATACTTTGTACCAAAGATTGCTCTCATGTGACTGTCCACCTTAGCATAAGAGATCTCTGCATATCCAGTATCAGTAATGGTATTATGTTTGTAATGTTGTCTGTACCAAAGAGTAATTTGCTTATTTCTTCTTTCCTGTTCTTTTGGAAGTTTAGTAGCCTTGTCATAAGGATCTCTTATGATGTTTGTAAGTGAAAGAGTAGAGATATCTCCTGGAATTTCTCTATCTACACCCAGGGCTACTGCATAGTAATTTGAATATACTTCATTTGTAAGTGGATTATGCACAGGAGTACCCAGTATTACAGTATTATCTACAATACCTGTACTGTTATAATCTTTAATGGTATGACCCTGCACAATATGTCCAAGTTCTTTATATGTCCTTATAGTTTTAAAGAGATCCTTATTTATATTTATAAGGCTCATTTCTTTCTTATATCTAAGAACACCACCATCAGAGTAGACAGAATATACACTACCATCTGCTGACATTACTATATCCCCAGGATTTTTAGGTGTACCATCTGGATTAAATTCTGTAACAGGATCTCCATCCTGTATACCTGTGGTAGATGTTACTGTAACATGGTTACCCCTATCTCCTTTATCTCCTTTATCTCCTTTTCTTGTAAGTCCTGGGATTCCTCTACTACCTGTGTCTCCTTTTTCTCCTTTGATACCTTTATGCATGTAGATTTGCTCAAAGTTGTAATTGAATACTTCAATGAGTTCTGCTACAGTAGTATCCTGTGTAAGTCGTTTGAGAGCCAGATTTGGGTAGTGTGGAAATATTAAATTTCTTTTACTCATATTCTGTGTAATTTTATTATAGTATAAATTCTTAGATTAGTTCCAGACTTAATAGAAGCCGTTATTTCTCCTATTTCTGGACTTTGCCTTGTATGTATCTTGTACTCAGTGTAACCAGCGTTCAGAATATCCTCGAACCCAAGTTCTGCTTCTATTTCAGTATCTACACTTTCAAGTCCATAGATGACAGGAGTAACTTTGTAAAGTCTAAGTATATTTTTAAGTATATCTTTATCTTCAATATCAAGCATTCCTTGTAAGATATTTAGAAAAGAATACTTAAGTGTAATTGTGTTTTCTAAGTGGTCAAGTATTTGTGCCATACCAGTACTTTCAATTTTTATGTTTCTCGGAACTTTGTACCACTTAGAACAAAGGTATTCTCTTTTCTCTACTACATCTATATTATCCTGCATAGTAGGTATTACACTGGTCTTTTCAATAGAATATTCTCCAAGTTCTGGATAGATTCTTTCTATAGTTTTAAAATCTTTTCTCATAGATTTTCTGTATTCTGTAAGTTCAAAGGTCTCCCCAGAGGTTACCTCTGTACCTTTTACTTTACTTAGAAGATCATTCCAAGACATAGAGAAAGTTTTCCAATTTTTAACCTTTAAAGTACCATCCAAGTGTTTAAGATCATTCCATGAGAAATCTCTATCTTCCTTTTTAAAAGATACTATTTCCTTAAATTCAGGGATACCCCATCCTGACACTCTGTTTATTTTTATGGGGCTTATATCTTTGCTTTTAACTTCAAAGTAAGAAACTGTGGTAGAAAGTGCAGGGATAAGTTCACTCTTCTCCTCTGTAAAATATTCTCTTTTAACTTCCATAGTGTGAGCAGGAAAGACTTCCATTTTTATAGGAGAGATAGGTATACTTTCTCCACCTGATATTTTATAGAAATATGAATAATCAGTTTTTACTCCAGATGTTAAAGCATCAAGAATAGCACTTGCAGAGATAAGTTCCATTATCTTTGAATAATATTCTTTACCTCCACTTACCTGTATCCACTTAAGTTCACGAAGATCTATACTTCTTTTAAGTTCTTCAAAAGTAGAAAGTCTAAGTACAGGGAATGAGAAATCTGATATAAAATAAAGATTCTTCCCTGAGTAATCTTTTGTAATAATTCCTGTCTTTTCTACAGAAGTAATCATAGGAAATTCTTTTCCATAATCAGATTGGATTCTGTACTTATCTCCAGTTTCTGTATTATCATTAGTACTTACAAGAGTACCTGTATTTGTATATCCAATTAGAGTACCAAAGTCTTTATTGTCATTCTCTTTTACACAATCTTTAATTTGCAAAGGAGAAGAAAATTCAAGAAATCCTGTTGTAAAGTTGACTCCTGTTACTCTGTTATAAAGTTCCACTCCATAAAGTTCATCTTTACCTACGAAATCTACACCTCCTGTATTTGATATTCTAAGTTTCTTTCCATACTTAATCTTTCCATCAGAGTGCTTAGTTTTTAAAGATTTAATCATATAGAGTAGACTGTAAGAAAGTCCACTCTCTACTTTATAATCTTCAAGAGTAACTTCTGAGAGTACTTGTATTGCTCTATCATCTTCATTTATAAGAATAGAATGTTTAAGTGGAGAAAGAAGTTCATTGTTCACTTGCAGAAGTACAGAAAATTTATATCCTGCAAAATTTTTACCTACATTTAAGTGAACACCTCTGAAAAAGACATTACCATCTGAATCCACTACCGAATATCCACTTGTTGCTTTGTTCTTTAAGTAATAATTTTCAAAGTATCCAGGAGTCTTTGTAAAATCCAGAATTGAAAATTTATCTGCGAAGTATGATGCTCCTTTATGTCTTGTACCTCCCAAGTAGTACCATTCATGTGTATGAAGTTCTGGAGTGGGTATCTTTGTAGTAATTGATGGAATACCCATAGATACACCATGTGTAAGGTTTGTAGAAATTCTTGGAACTTTATTTGTAGAAAATTCAGAGGTTTTAATATTCCACCTACAAATATATGGATAAACTTTATTTTTATAAAGAAGTTCTCTAAGTTTTCTCTCTTCAAGAATTGAATACTCAGAATATTCTATGTGTCTGCTTTTATGCTTATCTCCCTCTATTTTTGAAAGTCCAGGAAATGTTTTAAGTTCAAGGTCGTTATTTGTAATTTCTGGAACTACTGTTGGAGTACCCTCAAGTACTCGGTACGCAGTATATCCTTTTACTCCTACAAAACTACTACCTGTCGAGTATCTTACTTTGTTATAAGCAATCGAACCATTTCCAAATACAAAATATCTCTCATTTTCTTTAATTTCTTTTATGGCATAGAACTCTGTATGTTCAGTTCTTAAATTTTCAGTATCTTCTGTTTGGAAGAATGTAAAATCTACTATCGAAAGAGGTTTAAGTGTACAAATTACAGTTCTTGGTCTTCTATATGGAGTAAGAAGTCCTTTCTCATGTATTATTTCATGACCCTCTACTGCATAATATATGCTGTCCTTTTCATTTTCTATAGATATAGCAACTGAATCTACTATTTTTATGTCATTTATGCTATTTGTAACATCTATAACTTCTGAGTATCCATCTTTTGTAAGCAGATAATCATCTTTAGAGATTTTTGTACTGTGTTCTACTGGAATAACTACTCGACTTCCATCATCTTTTCCACCACCAGATAAATTTACAATTTTTATATTTTCAGTTGTAGAAATAATCTCCCACTTATGTGTAGAGAAGTAGAGTTCTCTAATGAGAATATTTTCCTTAAGTTCTACAACTTCCAAAGTAGAATCTTCATCAAGTGTATTTCTTATAGCCTGTGCTATTGCTTTTGTAATATCTGATTTTGTACCTCTATGATTGAATATCATATCGGTAGCCTTACCCTCTGTATGTTCTTCTACAAGTGGAAGATCATCTGCCACAATTTCAGATATGATAGTACCATTTTTTCTAATATAAACAGAATCTCCATAATCCAGTTCTCTGGTAACTTCCAAGAATCCAAAACTACCTTTTGCTTCATCATACTCGGATGGTATACTTATTTTAGGAAGTGGAGAAATATCCATTGGTGTTTCAAGTACACAGCTTCCATCTTCATTTTTATAAAAATCATAGAGTAAATCATCTTCACTTTTAATGATCTGTATACCCTTTTTCTTTTTAATTTCATTTCTAAATACAAGTTTGTTTACTTTTTCAAGTCCGAAAGGCATTATATTCTTTGTATGTGGTATTTTTAGATTTTCAAGAGTCTTCTCTGTATCAATTACAACTTCTTCTACTTCTTCTATATTAGAATAAACACCAAAGTATATCCATTTCCCTGTATCATCACTTTCATCAGAGAATCCAAATTCAAGATTTAGAACAGAAGTAGAGATAAGTCCAAGTCTTTCAAATCCAGATATAATATGTTCATCATCAAGAGTAACTATACCAACACTGTCTTTAAGTGGTTCAGTTTTTGAAGTAAAAATACCTGTCTTTGTGTCTATACCAAAGTATGTCATTTCCTTTGATTTAACATTAAAGTAAACAGGAAGTTCTTTTCTATCTTTGTTATGTGTTATAGAAGAAAGATACTTACCAAGAGATCCAGATGTGAGATTATATTGCTCAATGAGAGTGCTACCTTTAATTGTTTCATAAAGGTCTTTGTACATTACCTTACATTTATAAATCAAAAAATACTTTGGAAGTTCTTTTTCTACCCAGAGTGGAGCAAATATTCTAAAATCATCTTTGATTCTAAAATCTTCATTTCTCATGCATCCATAACTGTTTGAAAGATATCTTGTATCTGACTCTGTTACAGGAAGTTCAAGTTCACTTTTTCCAAATGAATGCATTCCTGTATGTCCAAGAATTTTAGATAAGATAGAGACATCCTGAGGAAATGAAATACCTGCCTGTATACTTTCTGATCTTTCAAGAGAATCCAAAGTACCTACCAGAAGAGTACTCCCTTTATCTCCAACAGTTATTTTTATATTACCACTAAGTTTAATGTTTGTGCGTATCAATGCTTTCATGAAGTATTTACCTATATAAAAATTGGGAGATGAAATTTCTCTCATCTCCCAACTGTTAGTTTTAAATTATTTTTGTAATGAAGTTTAAAAAGTTTTATATTCCTGTAATATGTTTACTTCCTACAATAAGAAGTTTTTTACTTCCATTAAATTCTACACATTGTACTTCAATGTAGCCATCTCCTTTTGTAGTATCAAACATTGGATTACCTTGAACAAGTTCATATCCTGTACTTGTAGAAACATTTAAAAAGATTCTATTTGCCACAGGGTTTAGGATTCCCAAGTTTGTATTTGTTCCATTTTTTTTATAAAGTTGGAGTTTAATAATCTGATTTACTTTAATATTATTTACATCCACAGAAATAAGAGCAGTATTCCCTGGAGTAAGTTGTGTATTATTGTTGCTACAATCAAGCATCACATAACTTGCTTGGCTCACATCAAGTTTTGTACTTGCACTTTCTCCAACATTATTTGAATTTACAGAAAGTACAACAGGTGTATTTCCAATAGTAATAGCACCATAATCCATTGCTCCAGATATGTTTATATCTTCAACTTCAAGTGTCTCAACTTTAAGTTTTTTAATTGTAGATTTTTCATTTCCCTCTATAATGAGTACAGGTGCTTTAATTGTACCATCATGTTCAATAGAAAGAACACTACCTGAGATATTGCTATCTCCACCTGGTAGAATAGAAAGTAGAGTACCTTTATCTCCTGTAATTACTGTTCTCCCAGTAATTACACTATCTCCACCTGGCTTACTTACAGATGTATTTGTACTTATAACATTAGTTTCGTAATTTACCACATTAAGAATCTTTCCAAATTCTTTACTTACCAAGTCAAAATTGTCATTAATCTTCCCTGGAGCATAGTATGGAGATTCAGTCATTTCAATTTTTTGAATCTTTAAGGTGCTCATAGACTTTTAAATATTTCGATTATATATTTGATACATAAACCCAAACATTTCGGATATATGGACAACATTAAGAAAAATTCCATAGATACGCTACTTACAATGATGCTCAGAACTGATAAGAATATTATATCTACACTTTCTGGACTTCGTAGTATCTATACAGAATCTGATTCTGCACTTACTGTGGAATTTACAGATAACTCTGGATCTACAACAGAGTATAAGATACCAAGTATTGCTTATCTTATAGAAAAAATTAAAAAACTTGAACATAGTTATAATGATCTTCTTGGTATAGAATTTGGAACTACTGTAATTAAAACAAATGGTGCTGTTCCAAAGACACTTTACCTAAGTTCTCCACCTATAAGTTTAGAGAGCAAAGCAATTCCAGATGTTGAGTATTTTTATACAAAAGATAAAAATGCTCTTTATCAAAAACTTGAAGCAAATCCAACTTATATAAGAATCCCTGTTCCAGATGGTCAAGATTCTATGCTTATTAAAAAATATGAACTTGATTCTCAAGGAAGTGCACCTGTCCTTAAATCCTTACTTTCTACTAAGACTCTTTCAGAAAGTGACCTTTTAAATGTTCTTTCTGCAAATGTTGTACCTTTTTCTACTTCTGAAAGTGTAGAAAATATAGAATATAGAACACTTAAGTACTCTGGAGAATTTTCTATCCTGGATACTAAAAAAGATTCTGTACTTATTGGAGATACTTCTGTAAACAGACTACTTTATAAGGTAAACACTCTTTATTTTATAGATCAAGAAACAGGAGGAGAAATTAGACTTTCTGTTGGAGACAAATTACATTATACAACAGACACGCAGAATGATATATTTGAAGTATCGTTCATTGATTATGATAACTCTTATATTGCTCTGCTTCCATATTCTGGTACAGGCTCTATTACTGTAAGTGTTACACACAAACTTAAACTTTTCAGTACTGTCTATTCTAAAAATTATATTGAATATCCTGTAAAAAATGGAGTAATTGTACTTTTTTCAAAAAATATAAATCCATCAGGAAGTATAGCAAGTAATGAGTGGAGTGTAGGTACTGTAATCAATGTAGATAAACTTAGAAATGGAAGTAGCACAGAGAAAGAGACAATGACTTCTTATAAAGGAAGTTCTCCATCAGTCCTTGATACTCTTGAATACCTGACAAATGAGAAACTTGTTCCAACTTCAAAATTTGTACCTCCTGCTGTCCCTGTTCTTGACAAGGATAAATTTACAGTTTCTATTATAAATTCACATAAAGCATCAAAAGATAAAACAGACCAATTATCTAGACAATATAGCAATAAACTTAAACTTGAACAGGATCTTAAAGTTACAGAACTTGCTCTTACTACAAATAGAACAAAACTCTTTCTTGGACAATATTCTTCCGATACTGAATATAAGACTATTACCACAGAAATTGCTACTCTTGTAGAAACTAAGAAATCTATTACAACAGAGATTTCTTCTATTATAGAAAATATTCTATCTGCCAATATAGAAGATATAAAATTCTCTCCAAAATACCATATCAAAGGATTTATTGATATTCCTGCTCCAAAAGAAACAGAAAATGGAGATGAAAGTAAAAAACAGGAAATTATTGGATTTGAAGTAGAATATAGATATCTTTCAAGTACAGATACTGTAACTGATTCATACTCCCCAACTACCATAAACACAGGTACTGGGACTACTACTGCTGTAATGAGTAAGTGGATATCTCTTCCTACAAAAACCAGAGATAGAGATACAAATGGGAATTGGATCCCAGAAGATTATTCTTCTGTAGACAACATAAATTCTAACCAAGTAGAAATACCAATCACTAAGGGAGAAAAAGTAGAAATAAGATGTAAGTCTATTTCTTCTGTTGGATATCCGACTACAAAGACTACCAGTGAATGGAGCAAATCTATTGTGGTAGAATTTCCAGAGTCTTTAATTGGAGAAACAGATACACTACTTCAAAACATCTCCAATGAGAAAATTATCTTACAACTTAAAACTCAACTTGCTAGTCTTAAACTACTTGATCATGCAACTGACTCTATAAATATAGGAGAAAGAGATTACTCTCATTCTGCAGATACTATTTATACTACATTTAGAACACCTGAGAACAAACCAAAATCTGTTTCTGATATACTACTTGACCATTCTACAAACATAGAAAAACTTATGTCAATTATAAATCAGAAACAAGGACAACTTAAAGTTGAACTCTTATCTTCTGATGGTGTTGTTCTTTCTACTGTAAGTAACAATACTACAAATAAGATATTTGCTGGATATTATACAGATCTTATTTCTACATCTTCTATAAAGAAAGGAGAGATTGTCTCTAAACTTTATTATATTAGACTATCTAATCCAACAACTACACCTATAGAACTTGTAAGTTTTGTACCAGGTGTAAATTCAGATAGACTTCCAGATGTATCGCAGACTCCATATCCTGGATATTTACATTCTAAGGAAGAATATACTTATTATAGAAAATATTGGACAGTACCTGTTCTTATGACAGGAACACTTAGAAATTCAGATTTCTATAAAGATTACAAAAATCAGAATCCTACACAGGTGGATTCTAACTTCCAAACTCCACAGACTAAGGGACAAATTCTTTATTCAAGAAATAGAGATATTACCCTAAATACTGAACTTACTGTAGTAGATCCACTTGGTGGAAATATTCTTCCAGATTTCTCTTCTGGAAGTACAGAAGAATCATTTGTTTGGAATGGTTCAAGAAATGCTACAAATCTTGGAGGAGGTAAACTTACTTCGTTCTGTATACATGTGAACCACCCAGATATTCAAACTATTGTTCAAGATACCACTGGACTATATTATGGACTTTCAGACAGTACACCTACACTTCCTAAGAAGACAGTAAATTCACTTTCCAATCCAAGTGCTGTGTACACTCCACCATTTATACTTTCCAAATATATGGCAAGAGATACTGTTCAACTTGGATATTCTCCATTTACTCCAGTAGAGAACTCAGCAACTCTTAAAAATTTCCCAAAGAAACTTGGATTCTCTGCTAACGACAAATATTTAATTGGAGAAGATACTTGTGGTGCATTCCTTTATCTTGCACCTACAACACCTGCTACATTGTCCTCTGAAAGTATTGTTTATAACTCAGGGAAAACTCTTACCTCTGAAACAGAACCTATTCTTATTCCAGTTATTTTCCAATGTAGAATGACTGACTACTATGGAGCAGGAGATGATGGTATAGGAAGAATTGGAGGTACTACTACAAAATCTAATCTCGTATATTCAAAAACTATTGGAGTGGATCTTCTTCTAAAGAATGTTCCAGATCTATTCTCTTTTGATATCACAGTAGAAATGCAATATACTAAAACTACAACTGTTTAACTCTTATGACTACTACACCACTTATACAAAAAATAAAAGGAGGTACTATGATAACATTTCAAAGTGCATATGAAGATATGAACTTGAATATCACTAGTGCCACAGATAGAAAATTTAAATTTTCAAATTTTGCACTCCTTAATCTACCTGCTATTGCTCCATCTACATATCTTAAAAATGCAATTACTCCAGATAACATAGAGGGAAAAGCAGTACAGGGTAGTGCTGTCGGAGTAAACCCACTTGATACAGACATTATAGACTTCTCAGAAACTATACAGAACTATCTTCTGAATCTTGAAGCTTTAATCTTATCATCTGATGAATATAAAAGAGATGAAGTAAGAACAGTATCCCAGAGAGTCTTCTTTAAATGGCTTAAAGAACTTGGTGCTATCAGATTTATAAAAGCCCCAGATTCTATAAGAAATAATGGAAATAAGTTTATAGAAGAACTTGACTCAGATACTTATTCAAGAGTTGTAAAATATATTGGACATATCGATATGGTAGGTTCAAATTTTGCATCTTCTTCATCATCTACTGAACTTTATCTGCATGTTCCAAGTGTAAATGGCTCAACACCTACCATACTTTTTAGTTCTGTTTCTGATAAAAATTATTACCCAGGAATGACTATTATAAAGAAGTCAGCAGGTATAGAGTATATCAGTGGTAGAGATTCTGAGACTACAGGTGTAAGAAATGGAGTTTCTACACAGGCAATCTATGACTCTGATGTTCCAGAGGGAGTATTTAAGTATACAACTAAGCCAGAGAACAAATTTTGGATAGGAAATAGAGCATTTGTAAGAACAAATGCATATTTTACCGATACTGAATTTTCTGATGTTTCTACCATAGAAATTACAAGAGTAAGAAATAGAAAATCCACTACATTCAAGCGTAGTAATCTTGATGGTATAGAACTTGACCTTGATATTAAATCTTATGTGAGTTCTCTTACAAATGATGCTCCACAGAGTTTTAATGATCTTAACTCATCTGGAAATGCTACTTCTTTTGAATATAACACAGTTGCTATCTTCTATGATATTGTAGATTCTCAGAATAACATTCTTGCTACAAACCTTTATGGATTTGTTATTCTTGAAGATATTGTTCCAACTGGCATAGGTATTTCTACTATTGCTACTACAAAGAAATACAAATCCTCAGATGTAACAGGAGATCAAGGTAATGGAATAGGTATCCGTGTCAATATTAAACTTTCCAATGATACTCGTACAATTACTCCTATCTATGAGGTTTCTGTAAATGATTACAATACATTCTCTATGGAACTCTTTGAAAATTCCATAAAGGAGATCATTACACTTAATAAAACCTGTAATACTTTACTTGGAGACAATATCAAACTTTTCACATATAATGAAAAATTACAGAATATTGCTTCAGAGATATTGCTTAAAAATGATGCATTGCAGAAAGAAGTAAACGGGCTTAAAGATATTATAAGACAGTATGTAGATTCTTCCACGCTTTCTGAAGAACTTGTAAAAATATCGGATTCTATAAGAGACAGCAGAACCATAATAGATTCTATTACACCTACTGGGGAGAGTAAACTTCGTAATCATTATGCTACTTTCTCTATTGGAAATACAATTACTGATCCTGTTACAAATTTAGTACCTGCAACTTCAAGATATGTCATCCATTCATCTGAGGGAAAAATTAAACAATCTTCTTCTCCTCTTATTATTACCATAGATTCTACAAAGGCATCTATGGAACATAATCAGATGATGGATATCTTATTTAAAGATAAAATTAGACTTAAAGATACAACAGTAGAAGTTTATCTTATGCAGGTAGATGGACTTGGTGCACTTTCACAAAAACTACTTTATTCTAAGTATTATTCTCTTGGTATAGTTGATAATATTTCTATACTATGTTTAAATCCAATTACCAATGAATACTATTGTAAATAACAAATTTTATAAGATAAATCAAGAATTTACTCTTAAAATTCTTTCTGTACTTGATGAATTTCCTATAACAGAGACAGAGCCTTACTACTCAGTACTCTCTTCTCAACTTGCAGAGAATAACTTTATGAATAAACTTACTGTTTTACAGATTAAGAAATTCCTAATGTCATCACTTCCAAGAAAGAAATCTATTAATTTTATAAGAGAATATGATAATTTTGTAGAAGAATATAAAACCTCAGAAAATAATGAGGTAAATAAAGATACTAAGGAATAAGAATCTTTCCTTATATTTGTTCTAATTAATATGTGTCTACTTAAAAGCCCAAGTCTATAAGGATCTTAGACTTGGGCTTTGCTTTAATTAAAGTTTATGTTTAAAAAGTAATATTCTTATTTAAGAAGTGCTTTTATATACACTTTTATAGGATCTCCAACATCTTTTGCTTTAAATGGTACACCAATTCTACCAGCTGATGTTGTTATAACCTTTAAACCTTTAATTTCTGTCACTGTTCCATTTCTTTGAACAAGTTTAAATTCAAGGATTTCTGCTATATTTTCTGTTCTTGGGAGTCCATATATTGTTCTATCATTATCTCCATTAGTCTCTCCTATAATATTTAAGGCAGTAGTCCAGGGAAGTACAGTGTCTATCATATGGTCAGATACTCCCAGTTTATATTCATTTAGGTGTGGAACCCAATCTGTTGCTACATTTCCAAGTTCAATTTTGTAATTTCTAAGATCAACTGTTACACCTGGTGTATCACAATTTATTCCCATCCAGCCACTTGGTGCTGTAAAATTCTCTTGTTTAATTCTTACCCAAGAACCAGGAGGAATACTTTTACCCCAGATGGTAATATTTGATGTGTGCGAATGTCTAACATCTATACTTCTTGTATGACTACCCAGATTGCTACCTGCAAGGAAGAATCCATAATTAGCAACTACCTTATCTGGATCTGGCGTATATCTTACAAAAAATCCTGTCTCATCTTTCATTACAACAGGAAGTCCCAGACCTGTATTATTTGGTGTAAGTTTAGGAAGTGCAGAATTTTCTACAAGGTTTGCTCCACCTATAATAAGTTCTTTTTGAGGGGAAGTCTGACTGCTACTCGTTCCACCTTTTGGTAGACTTTTAAATTTTTCATCTACCTGTGCCTTTGTATAATACTCATTGCTGTCAATTGTTCCTACTGTACCAAATTCAAGAATTTTACTTGCTACAAACTTTCCAAGAATTTTATGACCATCTTTATTTGGATGCAGTCCATCTATATAGAACAGTTCATGATTGTAATTGTTAATACCTATTTCTCTTGTATCAATATAACTTGTTCCATAAAGTTTAGCAAGTGATATTACAGCTTCTGCATACTTATCAGATTCTGGATTTCTGTCCACTTGTTCTTTTGGTTTAAAACTTTTAAGTGGAGTCATAAGTATTACCTTAGATTTTGGATACTTAGAAAGTAATTTTTCAAGGAAAAGTTGATAAGCACCAAAGAAACTTTTAAAATTCTCATTTGTAATTTTAAATTCTCCAAGTGATCCCTTTTTGGCTATTTCTCCAAGTTTATAATCTCCATTACCCATGTTTCTCTGATCATTAGCACCCATAAAGATAATAATGTAATCAGTATCTTCTGGTATATCATCTACTCTTGGTATTGTAATATTATATGGACTTCCATTGTGCATTATAGCCTGAATAGCTGTACCGGGCTGTCCATCCATTTTACCTTTTACACCTCCTGTAAGAGCAAGAAATTTTCCCATCCAGGTATCTTCAAATTCATATCCAGTATCTGAGTTATATTCTGTAGAATTTGTACCCCATGAAGTAATTGAATCTCCTATAAAAGAGATCTTCTTTCCAGAAAGTTTATTTTTATCCTGTGGCTCTAAAAGTCCTGGATTTATATTTTTAGGTGTTCTAAGTTTAAGAACTGATCCTACACCATCAGTAGCATAAAGGTCAAATTCTTCATTACTTACTTGTTTAACTATCATACTGGTTTTAATTCCCATTTCATCAGTAGGAACAGGATCATCAGTGTTTCCAAGAACATATTGGAATTTACTTGCTATTTTTGTATCGTAGTATGCCATACTCTCTTATTGTTTTTTAAAATTATTACCTTTTACTGTATTACTTTCTTCAGTATTTGAAGAACCTGATCCACCTCCTGATGATGATCCACCTCCAGAACTTACATTTTCTATTTTGTTTTTAAGTTCATTTATAGCACTTACAATTGTTTTCCCTGTGGTAGTAAGTTCAGATATTTCCTTATTTTTAAGATTTGTTTCTATCTCCTGTTCAAGCACTATAAGTTCTCCACCTGGTTCTTGTATAATTTGGCTACCATTTAGAAGTTCTACTTTGGTTACAATATATTGATGATTTTTTGGGATAGTTATAGTTTCTCCAACAAATTTATATTTTGTACCAATACCAACTTGACTTTTTACAATAGAAAATTTGCCATCTCTTTCTGCTCTAAGCATCATCATATCTCCTGCTGAGAATGTACTTGGAAATGTAAGTTTAGAAAGGCTGTTTATATCTTTAAGTCTTATTACTTCTTCTGATAGAAGTTTAAAATTTTCATTTATAATTCTTCTACTACTTGAAAGATCAGTATCTGCTCCAACAAGTTTTATTTTTTGTCTATCTATAAATCTTTGATTATCTGTCATATCATATCATTTTTATTTTCAAGTAAGTATTGAGTAAAGGATTCACTACTAAGTACTGTTATGAGATTTTCTCTCATCTTTATATTTTCATTACTATTTCTGTCTCTTATAGAACATCTTACAGAGTACACAGCAGGTGTTATAAATGTATAACTCCAAAGTTCTGTATCAGATGAAGCAATCACTTTATCTCCTACGAGAAGTTCCCATTTAAAATACTCAGGAGCAACCATTGAACTGGCATCTACTGTAAAAAACACATTTGTAAGTGGAGGAATTACACTGCTGGATTGTCTAACTATCGTATTTGCTCCTGTAAAATATCCAGGTCTTGCAGTTGGTTGACAACTTTCAAAAAGAATATTCCAACTTAGATTTTCCCAGATTTTCCAACTGTCCCAGATGTTATAATCTTCCCAACTACTTCTCTTTTTATCACTTATTATACCCAAGAAATCACTACCCCAAAGTATACCATTTTTACCATTATCATGAGTAGTTACTATAATATCTATAAATTCATGTCCTTGATCTGCTTTTCTGTAATTAATTTGTCCTCTTATGGCTTCTTCAAGTCCTTGCTCTCTGAGGTACAAGGCTAAACTTTCAAGCGAAGTAATATCTTTTGGAACATGAATTAAATGTCCACCGAGCATAAGATGTCCACCACCAAGTTCTATAGAGTCTATTATTATTTTTTGATGAGTAGAAGTGTGGAAGAGACAATTTTCCCAAGTTAGATAAGTTGTTTGATTCCAAGTAGATTTTCCAAGTTCTTTCCAAGACACAGTCGTACTATCTTCGAGCCTTCTGTCTCCTACAAGGGACTTTGAGTACGGTGGGAGCGTAAAACTCCAAGAAGTAACCTTTTCTGCGTCTTCAAAAATACCTCCGTTGTTATAGATGGTCTCGAAGTCTCCCTCCAAATCTTTCCAAGTAAGATTTTTCATTCCTTGCCATCTTTGTAGATTCGGATCTACATATTTGTACAAATGGTAAAAATCTACTTCTGGAACTCTTATTTCTACATAATCAGTTTTTGAAAGAATAAGACCACCATACTTGAAGACTTCACATTTTATAGAATAAGTTCCAGAATATGGAAGAATAAGTTCAAGGGTATTAATTGTCTTTATTTTTTGAACCTCTTCATATTTAAAGTTTGTTTTTGTCTTTCCACCCTGCATAAGAACTGTCCATTTAACCTCATAATAATCACTGATGAACATCTTTTCCCAAGTAATGTCATCTTCTCCTTTAAATCTTTCCCAATTTATATCAAAAAATGTCCAATTTTTATCAAATGTAGTATGTAATACTTTAAGAAGATGACCGATTATTACTTTCTTATCTTCTTTAACTTCCCAAGAATTTAGATTTAAATGCGAAAAATGACCAAGTGCTGTATGGCTTCGAGGATTAAAACCTGTACTTAGATCTTTGTCCTCTCCATATGAATATTTAAGTAGGTCATTTCTAAGATCTTTTAGATAACCAACTTTTCCAGATAGGATCTCCATTTTTACATCTTCTCCCTCATCAATTACACAACTTCGTGTTTTATCCACCCAAGTACTTACAAGATTTGTACATGAGAAGTAATGTTCTCCTACTATATCGATAAGTTTACTTGCTCCACCTATACCCTTATTTTTGATATACCTCCCAAGAGCAAATAACTTTATTATAATTTCATCATTTGAGAAAGAGAAATTCTTCTTTCTCTTTTCTGTTCCAAACTCATCAAAGCCATCTGGAACTGTTATATCATAAAAGAGTCCAAACATAGATGTCTTCTGTAAGACACCACCTATTATATTCTTTCCATGTTTTTCATAACTGTCTACTGCTTCATAACTACCAGTTCCAGTTTTTATGTTCTTAAAGTATTCTTTTACTCTAAGATCAGAATAACCAAAGAATTTAAGTATATTTAGAACACCTTTATAACTTCCTATAAAAGGTTTTATGTTATGTGCTTCAAGTAAGAACTCTTTACGCTTAGCATTTAGTTTTTTAAAGTCGATACCTGCTCCTGTTATATCAGTATCTCTAAGAATTTTATATTCTTCTTCTCCTATATTTTCTCCAATATTTGAAAGAAGATCTACAAGTCTGTCATCTTCTCCTACAAATTCTGTATGTACCGTAAGAGATATAAGGATATCATCTATTTTTATAAAGATATAATCTGTATATACACCAGCCTCTTTACCCTCTATAAGGTAATTTATACGGAGAGAAGTACTTGGAAAAGATTCAACAGGAGATAAAGTTTTGTTATCCGAAAGTTCTATTTCAGAATTTCCTTTTACATCATAGAACTTAATAGCAGAAAATTCTGTACCTACTTCTATATCTTCTTTGCTCTTTGGATAACCATAGTTTTCTCCTATCTTCTGTACAATATGTAAACTCTCAGATGCTACAAGACCCACAGAACTACTTTCAAGAAAGATTGTACCTGAGTAGTAATCTTTCTTGTCTGTGGTACTTAAGTGCAGGTGTTCTCCTTTATTATTAAAAAATAGTAACTCTTTCATCTTTTAATCAAATATCATAAATCCAGCATCTTCCTCTTGTGCTTTCCATTTCTCCTCAATTTTTTCTGTCATACTTTCTCCCTCACTACGGAGATCAGATATTTCAAGAGAGAATCCACCAAGAAGTTTAACATTACTGAATCCTATTACTCTACTTATATTCTTTTTAAGTTCTCCAACAACATAATCTTCGAAATCTACCATAGAATAAAGATACTCCTGAGGAATAGTTACAGTTATCTCTGCTACAAGATCTCTACCTGGAAGAGTAGCACCTCTTACAGTAAGTGCTTTTGTGTATTCATTATAGTTATAACCGATTGTATCCAGAATGAATCTGTTTCTAAATTCTTGAGTACTGGCAAGTGCCACACTTGAAAGCATGGAGTCTGTGTTACCCCAGATCATACTTGCATAGAGGAAAGATTGTGCACCAAAGTCTGTGTCCCAGATGATATCATTTGCCCACCCTGGTACAGCATGTGAAAGTTTAGTCACTGCAATTACACATTCTGGAAGAAGTATCTGTCTTTTTTGTTTATATAGACATGTAGATAAGAGATCAGGCTTAAGAATTAAGAGATCTGGATAACTACATCTGTCATCATTGTCCCAAAATCTTCTGGCTACTGTATCTACAAGTTTTTCAGCATATTTCATGTTACTGACAGCAGGAAGTGAATATCCATCCGTAGCCATCAGTATACAATGTTCAACAAATTCTTGTTTTGTCATCGGAAGAAAGTTTGGGATATGTACTTTGAATACATTAATTTTTCCTCCACATATTATTTATAAGAATATTTAAAAAATAAAAGCATATGGCAAAAGTAAAAAATTTTACAGGTAACCATACTGATTATGGACAGATAAATGATCACTTGTCCAGTATCGGTATTGATGGTACTGTTCTTGAAAATTATAGGGAGGCAGGAATTAAAGATTGGATACACACAGGTTGTTATCTTTTTAATGCTCAGATTGGAGGTAGTATTTTTAAAGGTATTCCAACTGGGAGAATTGTAACTATTGCAGGAGATCCAAAAACAGGGAAGTCTTTTCTTACCTTAAACATAATAGCAAATGCACAGAAAGAGGGTTATTTTGTAGTTCTTTATGAAACAGAAAATTCTCCAGATAAAGATAGATTTAAAAGTCAGCATGTAAATGAGAAAATGCTGAGAGTTATACAGCCCGAGACTCCAAATGAAATTACAACATCTATTGTAAAACTTACAGAATCACTACTTCAGACCAAAGAATCTGGGAAAGAGATTCCAAAAATAATGATTGTTATCGATTCTATTTCTGCTCTTGTATCAGATAAAACTCTTAAAGATGCTAAAGCAGGAGATATAAAAACAGATATGGGATCTCTAGCCAGAGAACTTAAACAGATGTACAATATTGCAAGTAAGAGAATAGGAAAACTTGATATACCTATGATATGTACAGCCCATGTTTATGAAAGAGACTCTGCAATGGGTAATTATAAAGAGACTGTGGTAAATGGAGGACAAGGTACAATCTATTATTCTTCTTTCATCACATATCTTAAAAAGAAATTTGAAAAAGAAGACCACACAGATGAACATGATGCTTCCTTTAAAAAGAAGACAGGAATTATTGTAACTTCCAAGAATATAGAGGGTAGATTTACCAAACCTGTTGATATCTATATGAAAATCGATTTCTTAAAAGGAATGAATCCATATCTTGGACTTGAACATTTTGTAAGTATAGAAAGATGTGGAATTGGAAAAGGTAGACTTATGGATTACTTCTACATTCATAAAAAACTTGTAGATAAGAAAATTCTTAAAGAAGATGAACTTCTTTCTACTCCTTTCACTTTCAAGCAGGTATATGATGTTATTAATAAAGATGAGAAAACTTATGCTATCAGAAACTTTGAAAGAGCAATTGAACTTGGACATATTGTAGTGGTCGATGAGGCAGATGGTCTTCCAGAAAACAGAAAATATATGATCTCTGATTCTGTACTTGAACTTACAGATCTTCCTAAATACTACATTGGTGTTCCAAATGCTTCAAGTCCAGCATATGCTGTTGAACATCTTGGAAAAACAGTTAAATTTAAAGAACTTTTCAATGATGTTGTATTTACAGATGAAGTACTCCATAAACTTGACAAATATATTGAACCTGCATTCTCTTTTGGAGAAGATGATAAAATTGATGAACATCAGGTTTTTGAAAATGATGATGATGATGAAGACCTTGATTATATTAACTCACTTGAATTTTAAAAGATGACAATAGCAGATTATTTTAAAAAATATAAAACACTTATCGATGTAGAAGATATAGAGAATTTACCTATGAAATTTACTACATCATCTGTGATTGATACAGAGCCAGATTCCATTCTTTACTTTGGATTTTATAAACCTAAAAAGAAGACAGTAACTATGGAATTTTTAAGGCAGGTATTTCCTGCTTTTCCAGATGATGGAATCTTAAAGTCACTTGATATGCTCGATACTTTGGGCTTTATTAAGTACTCTGAGGAGCAGGAGACATATTCTCTTGCTTAAAGAACAAGACCGTTCAATTTTTTCTTTTATATGCAGACTCCCAACCGAAGAATAGTAAGTTGGGAGTCTTTTTTAAATTCAAATTTAATAACAATGAAAAGACTTATCTATTTCCTTTAAGTCTTTCTTTAAGTTCTTTTATTGTTACAGTTTCTACCTTTACAGGTTTCTCTTTCTTTCCAATTTTATAATCTGGATTCATTGCTTTCTTATACAAATAATAAACTTCTTGAATGTTCTTCTTTTCAAGGAATTTATTTGTAAATACACAAAGTTTCCACCAATCAGTATATGTTATTATTTCTGGCTCTGTTTTTATTCTTGATGGAATATAACTACGGATAGCAAATTCCCAACCAAGATTTCTGGCTATCATTTTATTAACACTGTAAAACAGGGGAAGAAGTCTCTGTCTACCATCTTTACCCTCCATAAGTTTCTTTATATTACTTCTTATTATAAGAGTATCAAATTTTTTCCAAACTATGTCCAAATATACAAGTCTGATCTTTGGAGGCATAAAAGTAAGATTTATGCCAATTGGATTTACTTTACCATCTTTTGTCTTTCTATGACCTATACAGAGCATTATAGGAAGAGCCGAGTAGAAATCAAGTTCTTCTTTATACTTAGGATCAGAGTAATCAAATGAATAAATCTTTCCCACTTGAAGAACAGCCCCAGATGAATCCTGTTCAAAAGGTTTTGTTTTTCTCTTTACATAGGTATCTGTAAACCATTTTTCAGAGGCACTTCTGAGTGTACTGTCTGAAATGCCTCTCCCTCTAAGTTCCTGTAAAAACTCAGAGGGAGAAAGTATGTAATTTAAACTTCGTTTCATATTTCATGTTTTATAACAGTGGTTTGGCTATTTCAAAGAGATCTTTATATGAATTGTAAAATGTGTATGCTGTTTTATAATCTGGGAAAACAAATGTAGCATTTTTACTTTCTGTACTTTGAATAGACACTATATTCTTAATTACACAGATGATATATTTTTCTGTTTTATCTGTAAAATCTGGACTGTAGTCTTTATGTTCTTTAAAGTAATATTGAAGAAGTTCTGATATGCTTAGACTGGCTTTTGCAAGTTCTTCTGTTGGATAGAAATTTCTATTCTTTAAAGAAGCCTGTTCAAGTTGCAAGACTTTTACTATATCTGATGTAACACTTATGTAACATCCAGCAATTTTTCCAAGTTTTTCTCTTCTATCTTCTTCTTTCTTTACAAGAACAATATTTTCAAATGTAGACTCTTCCTTGCAGATTTCATATCCCTCAGGAATGTCTACTTTTATACTTATCTTATTTTCTAACTTCATATCTTATTTTTAATTTTTTATTTAGAGATGACTACATAATTATCATACAAAACAGGCTCAGTACAAAAATTCTCATGAAAGTAAGTTTTGTTTATTGACCATTGGTCTGTTATTGTATTTTTATTAATTGCTATCATATCTCCAACTTTGGGATTGCCAGTACTTAAATCTGCATCACTAATTGAGACTGTAAAAGATCGAGTTTTATCTATGTATATCACTCCATACTCTCTAAATTCATCTATATCTTCCTGCGAAACTTCTCTTAGATAAGATGATTTGATTTTTCTATCATATTTTTGAAATATGTGTACTTTACTGTTTATATTAAATTTTCTTTATCTTTTTCTATAAGTATCATATTTTGAATCCTAAAACTATCTGCAGAAAGTTTTTTAATTACACCACCTATTTCATCTGCTTTTTTCTGTAATTCTTCCATTTCTGCCTTAATACTTCTGAGTTCTCTGTCATAAGCATTATAAGAAAAATCATTATTTCTTTTAAGTTCAGTGAGCATGTATAATTTTACAGTGTCTTCTGTACTTTTAAGTAAGAATGTAGAAAGTTTTCCATAAACATATTTGCCCTCAAGATCAGTTACCCTCCATACAACTTCATCTCTTCCTGTATTACAGACAGTAAATGATCCACCTTTTACCTGTTTTGGAAGCATGTCTATTTTTGTGTAATATGCAGGTTTTTCAAGATCTTTTGTAATCTCATCATGTATTCTTTTAATTTGGGAAAGTTTATCCAGGACAAGTTCACTTTCCATCTTCTTGTATATGTCATATCTTCTACTTGTACTCATTTCAGGTTTTTTATAAAGTTAATAACTATTAAACATTCTTCGCAGGTAACTTCTTTAAGTTTACCCTCGTAAGGTTCTCCATCTTTTTCAAATCCATTATATTTAAGATTTGAAGAGACTGTATCAAGTCCACAGATTGTGTACTCTCCACTACTCTGAGCAGAATTTATAGCATGAATTAATATCTCATATTCAGTTGGAGATATCAGTTCATGCTTCATTTTTTGAAGTTTACTCATTGTACTTAGATATTAAAGAATTTACAATTTCAAGATCACTTAATAAAACTTCATCTTTTGAATGTTTAAGTCTTTCCTCGTATCCTTTCTTAAGTTTTTCAAGAATGTAAAGTTCAAGTTCATCAATGTCCATTTCAAGAACAAATTTAGGAAGTTCTCCATTTACTACATGTCCAAGAGATATAATAGACCATTTTATATCATTATCATCTGCTCCAGTTACCATAAAACTTTCTACTTCATGATGTTCTGGAAGTCTGTTAAGTATCCCGAAGTATGCAGGACTTTGAAGTTTTTGAAATACCCAAGTATGGAATGCAAGTATCTCCTGAAGTCTCAAAAGAGTAATTGGAGAAAGAGATGCTAAATTGTTATTCATTTTCTGATTAAAATTTTAGATTTTTAAAGATTTTCTTAATTATAATGTACACAAGCAGGTATTTAAATATCTTTTTTATCATATTCATCACTTAAATATTTAGATGTGTAAACAACTCCAAGTAGAAAACCTACCACAAGGCACACGAACACAAGAATTGAAATATAAATGGCTACCATGATTTAAAGGAATGGTTTTGCTTTATAAAGTAATTCACTTTGTTCTCTTACAAATCTTCTTGCTGTTTCTTCATTTACAAATGTAAGTGATGAGTAGCAATGATTTGAAGAACCTACTTGGATATCATATTCTAAAGATTCTACATGATTAAAATGAACATACCAAAGTTTTTCATCATAAATCTGTCCAATTTCAAATTTTACACCTTTGTTGTAAAAGTTACGAAGATGTAAAAGTTGAGCCATAGCCAGAGAGGCTTCTGCATCCTGGTAAGTAGGAAAAACACATCTTGCGTTGTTGCTTGGTTTTTGTTCCCTGTACTGTACAATTTCAGATTGTCCATTAATATAATAACCCTCAATAGAGTCCAGATCTTCCCATCTCATTCCATTGTCTTTAATTAGAACAATGTTATCAGGTGTAGAACTAAAGTAGTCTATTTTATAACCTGGTAAATTTTCAATAGCAGACAGTACTTGCTCTCCAAGTCTGCTTTTAATCTGTCTTTCTTTAAATGTACTCATTTCTCTCAAATTTAAAAAGTTAATATTTATGTTTTATCTGTGTCTTCTTTTAAATACTCTATAGCACAGGCTACTCCAAGTATAAATCCTACTACCGAAGATAATAGACAAAGTATTATTATCATTATTACAGCTACCATCATTCTTTGAATATTGTGTCAAATTTAACATCTTTGGTATTGTAAATTTCTTCAAGAATCTCTCTTATTGCATCTTCAAATGAATCTGTTGCAAATTCTACCATTCCTCCTTTACCATCATATGCTGTACCTGTATATGAAGTAAATGAACCTGCTCTGATGATTTCATATTCTTTAAGTTCAAATCCAGCAGTGTTGAGTATTAGTTCAATAATTTCTTTTCTTCTCATAATTTTATTATTTCTTTTTCTTATTTCCAAAGATTCCTCTTACAAATCTCTTTATAAAAGATTCTTCTTCTACCTGATAAGTGATCATAGCACCATCTCCAAAATCGATTATTACTTCACTTGGGTTACCTCCCTCAGTCATTTCCAGAAGTTGCTTAAGTGTAATGCTTTCATTACTTACATTTTGAATTGCTATTTGTCTCATTTTAATAAAATTCTTTTGTACATATTCTATCACTTGGGTATATCCATATGTTTCAAATATCCATAGCATTGGACTTTGGTAGATATTTAAAGATTTGAGTAAAATATCTAAGAACCTAAATCTTTAAAAGAGTACATATTATTAAACTTTTAAGTAATGGCAATTTATAACTTAGATACATTTGTAAATTCACTTCCAAAGAGTAAATTAAATCTTGACTATATTAAGCGTATAGCAGGACTTTCTACTGATTACTCTACCTTACATAAACTTGCAGGAGATACTACTGACCTTGATGCTTTTATTAATAAAGCAGATAGACTTTATGAAGATGAATCTTACAAAGATATGTCGCTTAAAGATAGAATCAGATATATCAGAAACATATCCACAAACAATGATTTGGACTGGATTATTACAGCAGTTACAGATGATGTTATTGTTTATGATGATACAAATAAATTCCTTGATTTTTCTATTGATACAGAAGAATTTACTGATTCGCAAGAAACATTTATAAAAAATTCATATAAGAAGATACTTACTATGCTGAATTGGGACACAGACAATGTAGCATGGGACACTTTTAAACAATTTCTTATAGATGGTACTATTGCATATGAAATAGTTTATGAATATTCGACTAAGGAAGAAATAGAAAAACAGAAACTTGAAATAACAAAGAAAATCAATGGACTCTTGAATGAAATTAGAATCCTTAATGAAAATAAAGATGAAAATCTTAAAGAGAAGCAATCTGCTCTACTTCTTGAAAAACAGAAACTTGATAAAGAGAAGAGTAGACTTGATCTTTTTATAAATAATGATTTCACAAGACTTACTTCATCTTCACATTTCAAACATAAATTCTCAGAAATAAGTTTTGACAACCGTATCCCAGTTGGTATCCTGGCTATAAAGCCTGTCCAAGATGTAAGTAGACTTTCAAGAGTTTATTATAACGATCCATCTGGGAAGCAATATAAACTTTGGAAATATACTTTTGAAAGTGGTAAATTTAATATTCTTCCAGATAATGCTATTGTTATAGTTTCTTGGAACTCACTTCAAAATAATGAATCTCCTGTTATCATCTCTTATGCTGAAAGACTAATAAAGAATTACAATATTCAAAGATCTCTTGAAAATTCTAAGGTAGCCTGGACTATAATGAACTCTCAATTTAAAATGAAATTCATTATCCCAGTATCTGGAACTCTTACAGATAAGGTAAAACAGAGACTCAGAGAAATTTCTGATGAGAATAAGCAAGAACTTCAAATAGATGATAGAAGTGGAGAAATTAAGATAGATGGTAAGCGTAATATACCCTGGACAAAGAATATTACAATGCCAAACCGTAGTGGTAATAGAACAGAAATTGAAAGTATAAAGAATGATGGATATGATATGTCGAATATGGAGATAGTTAATCACTTTTATAGAAAACTTAAAAATGACTCTTTGATTCCACATAACAGATTTGAACAAGAATCATCTTCTATTGTCTTATTTAAAGGAGATGGAGTTCCTTATGAAGAGGTCTCTTATTACAGATTTATCAACAGACTCCGTAATGGATTTAAAAATATAATCTTAAAACCACTTTTACAGGCTGTATCACTTCAGTACCCAGAATTTAAATTGGATTATGCTCTTAGAGAGAAATTTAAATTTAAATTCAACTCTTATTCTTACTATGAAAGTGCAAGGAAGTATGAACTTCTTTCTGTAAAAATGGATATGGCAGATAAAATGTTTAGATTTACAGATAATAACAATGACAGACTCTTTGATACTAAGGCTATCTTTGTAGATTATCTCGAAATCTTTACAGAAGATGAATATAAAAAACTGACAAAACTTGATGGAGAGTCTAACGAATAAAGTACATTATACACTTAAAACTCTTGATCTATACTCAAATATCCAATCGGTGCAATCTCTTAGAGAAAGCACCGATTTTGTTATCTTAAAATTTAGACTTCATATAAATACTTATCTTACTTTTGCTATTCATAAGAGGGTAGATATGATAGAAATCAGAATCAGAAATTCTGTTATTCCTATTTATAAACCACTTACTCTTGTAAACATAGATCTCATAAGACTCTTTAAAGATTACTTCACAAGGCTTAGAGAAAATAATGTAAATTACTACAAAGAAACACTTTCACTTCTTCTTGATATTATTTATAAAATATACCAAAGAGATACTAAAAGATATAAAATAGATTATCTCTCACTTCCTGCACTTACTCTTGATTGTTATTTTTTCAGAAATAAACTTTCAGATGATGAAGTAAGTGAGGAAATAGAAAATAAAATGAAGAATCTTATAAAGACAGTAAATGCATTATGACATCAATAGAAAGTTTTGAACATCATATAACCAGAAAAACAAATATAAAAAGTGAAAGTATAAAATTTCCTCAGAGATATACCCCAGAGCATACACAGATGATTGGAATCTACTACATGGAAAATGGAGATCCATCACTTGTAACTATTTCTGTTGGAAAATATACACTCACTACTGGGGACACTCTTTCAGATATTATTGTTCCTATTTTTACACCTATTGATGATATTATTCGTATAACAGGAAATGGAATTGATTTTAATCTTTCAAGACAGTCACTACTTGATAAGGTAGACACTTGCGACCTTTCACTTCTTAAAAATGATGTATTTGAGCAAGTTCTTCTTTATAAGACTCAACTTACCTTGCTTCTTGAAATAATACCACTGGCTTCACTTGATATTCTTCCAGATATTCTATCTTTCAATGGACTTTATGGCAGCATACTTTTCCCTCCTGGAATGGATCTCCTGCATGAACTCTATGTAAAACTTCATACAAAGGCACAAGATGGTATATCTGAGCATAGAGATTTTGTTTGTCACAGTATTACTCGTGATCTTGTTTCTACTATTGATACAGGTAGCCATAAAAACATACTCTCTATGTCACTTACTGTTCTTAGAAGATATCTTTTTGAACTTTGTACCCTTTCTGAAATCTTAAAATATGAAAATGGAAACTGATATAAAAACTTACTCAGAAAAACTTACTAAATTTCTTGGAGATCCTTATGTTTCACTCGATCTTCTTTCCTTTAAGGAAGATACTGAAACTTACTCTCTTAAAGTAAATGGACACATTGGTATAGGTATAGAATACCAAGATATCTTTTATATTTTACTTTATAATGGAAGTCTCTATAAAATAAAACTTCCAAAAGAGACACCAATTATCTCTACTGATATTCTTTCAGATGCTAAGGAGAAAATAGGTAACAGATGGAACATTGATACTATTGTTGTTTATAACACAGAAACCAATGAAACTAAAGAGATTACACTTCCTAAGCCATTCAAAGAATATAACAAGGGTATTCGTGCTATGAAACTTAAATCTATCTGTAAAGAACCAAATGTTCAAGTTCTAAACAGAGAAGCAATAATGGAATTTTAATCTTTAATTTTTAAATAATATAAACAAAAATAATATGGTAGTTAGTATACAAAAACTTTCGGATAAAGAATTTATTTCTAAGTATTTTGATTTCAAAACTGTAGAGAAATCATATATGCATTACAATCAACTTCTTGAAATGTATAAGAATTTGCATGATATTCCAGTAACAGAACTTGCACTTCTTTCAAGATATAACACAGACAAACTTATTGAAGTTCTAAGAAAATATCAAGAGAAGATAAACTCAAATGAAATTCTTTCTTCTCCTGTTCTTGAAACTTTTAAAGTAGAAAGTTCAAAGATTTATAATGATCATTTAGTTCTTGGAGCAGATGGACAACCTCAAAGAGATGCAAATGGAATGCCAAAGATAAAGAATCCAGAGTCTTACACAATGCAACTTGACAATCTTAAAAAGAAACTTTCTACAGAAGAGCAGTCCGTAGATGACCTTATTCAGAAAAGTAATGAAGAATTTGGAAAGATTTCACAAGAAATTATCCCTACCGAACTTGCAACTCTTGATATTTCCAAACTTCTTGAAAGAAATGACATTACAGCAGAAATGCTAATATTTCTTACTCAAATGGAGAATTTTATTTAAAAAAGAATCCTTATTACTTATTTCAATCATCATTTGTGCTTATTTTTTAGGAGATTGCCCAGATTTTTCATCTTGGGCAATTTTTATAAATTCCCTTTTTACGCACATAAGTATAGTACGGATTCCTGGTCTTTCCGCAGGATTGTATTCATATCCAAGTCCAGATATCATATAATTTCCAGAATATAGTGTATTTATACTTTCCTGAGAATATCCATTTCCTTTTAAAGCATCATCTCCGTAGTTCAGTATAGAATCTCCACCATTAAACAGGAGAATAGGTACAAGCTGATAAAGATTTACTTCTGTACAAATTCCACTCAGTACTACTCTTAAAGTAATCTTTCCATTTTCTCTATTATTGCTTCTATTACTAAGTTCAGAAAAATTATAATTTTCATGTACATTTTCTGATTGTAACTGCTTATTTAAATATCTTACATTCTTTGTATGATCATCTTCTTTTCTACCTTTAAGAATAATAGCATTCTCATCTTTTGAAGTTATGGTTTCATGGAAAAATTCCTCCATTTTCTTCTCTTTCTTATTGTAATAAAAGACTACTTGTCTATGTCCTATTGATGTACTTATAGAACTTGAAGAATTTATAAGATTTACTTCCTCTATTCTTTTATTTGTTCCGAGAAGATATGAGTGATTGGATAGGAAAAATTCTTCAAGTACACCCTCATCATCTTTTCCTCCATTACCAAAATGATGATCTTCTGTCTGCAAGATATTTGTGATCTTTCTCATCTCTTTTACAGTAAGATCAGAATGTATACTTGATGGTTCTATAAAATTTAGGTAGTAATGGAGATCTACAGATGATGTAAAATACTTATCTTCTCCCAAGTATGTATGATCATGAACATCCGAAGAAAGAAAATCATAAGGAGATTTAAGTGGACATATCCAAGTCATCTTATCCTGTGTATCTCCCTCTATATTACTACTTATTCCAAGTCCAAGTTCTTTTGCTACTTCTTTAAAAACTCCAAAAGATGACATTTCCTTATAACTTTTTAAAGTAGGAATATGGATACCCTCTACTCTAAGTTCTGCTGTAATGGTAATTTGATTTCCATATTCTTTTACAGTAAGTATGTTATAATCTCCTCTTATATGTTTAAAATCTGGATTTTTACTTCTTATATAAAGTGAAAGCAGATCTCCATCTTTTGGAAAATACTTATTTCTAAATTCAGAACTTAAATCAGTAAATGTAAGTGTTAAATTTGGTAAGAAATCTACACCACTTACTACCTTAAAATATGAAATATTTGGTACAATATATCCAAGAATTTTAATAAGTGGAGATAAGTATCCATATTTAAGAGTATCTAGATCTTCTGTTTTTACAAGAGTACCTGTAGAGAAATCTGTATCTGGAACTGTAAGTTTTTCAAGTTCAATTGTAGGGTCAGAGATTACCGAGACTATTTTCATAATGTTATATATGATAGTTGATATATTTCCAATTCCAAAAGAGTACATATTCCAAAATTTAAGAAATATGTCAGATGACCTGTATTCAAAAGCAAAATCATTTGCTGGATTTAAATATTCAATGAATCCATCACTTAATAATGATAGTGCAAGACATGTGGATTGTTCACGCTTTGCCAGTGCTGTTGTTGGAGTCCCCCGAGATACCAGTGAGGGACTTTATGCTAAAGCAGTTAACAATGGTACAGCAAGAGATATTACAGGACTCACAGGAGCATCCAGTGGTCTTAAAGAGGGAGATATGGTATTCTTCGATACTGGACCCAGAGGATTTGATAAAGGTAGAAAATATGGAATAGATCATGTTGCTGTAGTTGTTAAAAATCCAAATACTGGAAAACTTGAACTTCATGAAAGTGTAGGGGGTAAAGGAGTTATACAGAGAGACCTCGATACTGCACTTGCCAAGTATAATAATGGAAAAAGACCTACAAAAGTTTATGCAGGTACATTCAATGGAAAAACTCCAAAAGTAGGTGGACAAACAGTATCTGATCCTACTGATAAAAATACTATTCATTCTACATATAGGCAATCTTCATCTGTTGGACTTGGTAAAGATCAACAATTTTCAAGAGCCACTGTCCGCAAGAGTTCTATACAGGGAAGACATGAAGTAGGTAGTGAGGGTTATTCAGAAAAACATAAAGTAGACAATTTATCCAGAGATAGTGCTGGACACAACTTTAAAACTCAATATGGTGTAAAATCCAGATTTAATTCTTATGCTATTCTTGTCCACCCAGCCAGTGATGGAGAAAATCATGCAGAAGACTACCAACTTGGAGAAGATGGAATTTATAGTAAAGAAGCCAGACAGGTTACATTTGCTAAACTTCTTGAATATGGAGACAATAATCCACAAGAACCTTACTCTGCATATGACTTCCTGTTCTGTAAATATCACAAAATAGCACCTATCAATAGAATGGTTACTCTCCGTAGATATCCATTTGCTACATATGATGATCTTGTATTTCCTATTGGAGATATGGGTGTAGATTCTATACCTCCTGTTGCACAGGCTGTCACTTACTTTGGAGAAGGTACAGACAATTTACTTAAAGACATTCTTCCTGTAACTGGACAAATTACTTGGGAAGAGATTACAGCAAAAGTACATGATCACGATCTACCAAGTAATCCAGGAATAGAATCTGATTTCCTGGGTAAATTTATACCATCTCCAATTGCAAAAGGTGTAGCACTTCTTAATGGAAATTCTGGAGGAGATCTTGGAGGTAGAAGTAATGCTTCCACTGATGCACAAAAACAAGGATCTGGATTTGATTATACCAATCATCAACTGGGTCCAGTAAATGTCATTAATAAAGTAAATGTTAGAGGTACAGGAATTGGTGCTGAATACTCGGCTACTCTTACATTTGAATATAAACTTAGAACATATGATGGTATAAATCCAAGAATAGCAATGCTGGATCTTATCTTCAACTTACTTGCCTTATCTTTCCAAAATGCTAAGTTCTGGGGAGGTGCAAACAGATTCTTTGGTGGACATAAACCACAATTTGGATTTATGGGTGGAGATAAAGCCAGACAGGCTATGTTCTCTGGAGATTACAAAGGATATTTTGATGCTACAATGAGCAGTATAAAAAATGCATTTGGTATAGTTGCAGATACTTTTATGAATGTCATCAATGGACTCCTATCTGGGGATTTTTCTGCTCTCAAAGGTGTTATCTCTGGAGTAGGTGGAGCAATGATAGAAGCCTCTACCTATAACAGTAGACCAAAGCAGATTGCTATTCATTCCTTACTTTCTGGACTTCCTACTGGAGAATGGCATCTAACTATTGGAAATCCATTGCACCCTATTGCCAGAATTGGAAATCTTATAGTAGAGGAATTTTCCATTGAACTTGGAGATGAACTTGGTATGGATGACTTCCCTACTGAACTTAAATATACAGTTAAACTTAAAAGTGGTAGACCAAGAGATAAAGCAGAACTTGAAAGTATGTTCATAGATGGTGGTGGTAGAGCATATAATCCTCCACATGGATTTATGGATATAATTAACCATACTTCTGCTACTTCTTCAAATGCCAATCCTGTGGTAGGTAAAGACAATATCAACAGAGGTGGAAATTCTGCAAGGAGATCAACTACTGCTCCAAAGAGAGAAGCAGGTGGCACTTATAATTATGGTGTAGTAAGTTTAGGTAAAGTCTATTAAAATCTAAAACTATCATTTACTCAAATTGTTATTATTTATAAAAGTATAGACAATGACTGATTATAATTATGACATAGATGATTCTTTTGAAGAAGAAAATGAAAGTTCTTTTGAAGACTTTGGTATAAATCTTGGTATAGACTCTAATGGTGTACCTATTCTACCCACTGTAATTAAACATACAGAAAGTGAACAAAGTACTGAATCTACAATAGCATACGCAGATGCTGTACAAGTAAATGTAGCACCTGTCGAAGAAATTAGAGAAATAGAAAATGCTTCTACTGTACCACAAGAAATTGAATCTCCTATTATTGCTATTTTAAATAAAGCAAATAAAGAGATTACAAGTGTAAATATTTCAACAGAGATAGAAATAGCCCCTGTTTCTTTACTTACTACACTTCGGGATACACTTGACCCTGAGGAATGTGAAAGTGCTTTCCTTTCTATTATTAAATCTAATATAGAAAGAAATATAGATAATATTGCCAGAGATATTCTTAGTACAATACTCAAGAAGACAAGAGGAGGTACACAGAAGAAAGTTAAAACTCAAGTAAATACTGAAAGTCCGAAAATAGTCGAAGATGGCTACAGTGATGCTTCCTCTATTGAAGATTAATATAATTGTGATGTTTTTGTTGTGATTCATTTTGGAGAGTAGATTTTTATGTGTGGTCTACTCTCCTTTTTTACAGATATATAAAGTCACTTTTATAAAAAGAAGAATGGAACTTCCAATAATAGAACCCTCATTTTTTGAAAGAAATCTAAGAAATATAGATACCCCAGATGGTACACTTATAGATTTTGCATATAGAGATATGATAGTTGATAAAGATGACACAACTATTATGAGTTCTCCTATTCTTGTTACAAAGGAATTTGATGGAAGACCTGATCTTCTTGCACTTGCTATCTTTGGAGATCAATCTAAGTTCGATATTATTTGTGAATATAACTCCATTTCTGATCCTTTTTCTATTACAGCAGGAGATATTCTTTTTGTTCCTACATCAGAAACTCTTTCTATGAATAATAGAGTAATAGCAAGGGGACTTTCTAATACAATAGAAAAAGATGATACTTTAAAAGGAAACATGAATCTTCCAAATAAGAGTATGCAGGAACTAAATTCTAAAATACAGAAGATTGATCCAAGTAGAAGTAAACTCAGAGGTAATGTTTCTATTACCCAGCCTATTCGTACACCAAATATGACAACTGCTCCACCTACTACATTTGTTAAGAATGGAGAAATTGAACTTGGTACAAATCCAAACAGTAAAGTTTGTAAAACAGCAATGACTGATGCTCAATCACTTGCTTATAGTATAAGAGAAGCGGTTCTTAGAAAAATAAAAGACAAAAAGTAAAAGTATTTTTCATTTTATAGATTATTTTAGTAAACAGTGAAGCCTGTCGAGTTTTAAAACTTGACAGGCTTCATTTTATGAATTTAATCAAAAATGAGACTTACTCTATCTATTAGAGTTTGAAAAGTTTAACTCCCAAAGTTACTACAACTTCAAGTTTTGGATTAAGTGGATTTACACCTACCCCAAGAAGTGCATTATATTTAACAATACCAAGACCTATACCTCCTGTTTTTCTACCATCTGAGTCAGTTATTATACTGCTACCAAGTGTACTCCATAGATATAGTCCATTTGATGATGCTTTCTGAGAGGCTCTTACATTGTCTTCTGTACTCTTTACTTTATCTTTAAGAATACTTTCAAGCACTTCATGATCTTTATTCATCTTTTCAAGAGTACTTGCTTTATCTTCAAGAGTACCAATAACTTTGTTTTTACCTTTTACCACATCTTCAAGTTCAATAATCTTACTTTTAAGAAGTTTTACCTCTCCTCTAAGGAGTCTTTCATTTGTGATAATCTTTGCAATTTCTATCTTCTTATTTCTATCAAGAATGATACTACCACTCGGGTATGAACCTTGCGTTTGCGATGATAGAGTCTGCTTTCCTACCATCAATATCATTAACAATGCTAATTTTTTGATCATAATGCCTTTGGATTTTTGCGTTAATATCTTCAATTTGTTTTTCTTTGATAACAATCTCATACTTCATTACTGGAAGTTTTTGATTCAGTATTCTTAAACTGTCTCTACTTTCCACTATTCTACTTTCCACTACTTTATCAGCAGTAGTGGTAGTAGGAACTTGAACAAGTGCACCTGGATTACTGTGTCTTGTTGTAATCCAGTTCACTACAAGGATTACTGCTACTGTAATAAGTATTCTACCTACAGCAGTACCCCAACCCTTAAATCCTTCTGGTAGTTGTATCATACTTTTACTTTTTAAAATTTGTTAAAACTCAGAAATTAAACAATATGTGAAAAGATTTTGACCTTTTGTATAATCAAGGAATTTAACAAATTTTTCCACATCATTAGTAACTTGACATCCTGTACTCCAACCACCTACTATCCAATTCCATACTCTACTTGAATAATTATGTGTATTTGTATGGAAGTTTATACCGATTCCATATTCCCAAGCAGGTTCTCCACTGTCTCCACTTTTCTTATTCTTATTACCATCTCTGATAATTTTAAATCCACCAGTTTGTTTAAGTGCTGGACTTTTACCTTTATGAAGACCCCGTGACCATACTCCATAATACCATTCATCACTTTTTACAACTGCTACTCCTTTCTTATTCCAAAGAGAAAAATTCATAAGACCATAACTACCTGGATTTGTAGTTCCAGTTAAAGTATCAATAAGTGTTTCTCCTTTAAAGATATAAAACTTATCATCAAATACATCATAAGTATCCTCCTGACTACGGATACCAAGAATCCAATATCCAGTTGGAATACCTTTAAAACTTGACAGACCCTTTACTTTATTTAAAAGTTGAGTTGTCGTGTAATCTCCTACTTTAGTGTATACGCTCATATTTTAGATTTTTAAAAATTATCTTTATTTACCTATTTTAAAAAGAATTAGACATCCCAAAGTATGAGATGTCTAACTTTTACCAAAATTTTTATATTTCTTTATAGAGGTGTGCCATCTGGAAGATCTCTTCTCTGTGTACCCTCATCATACTTTCTACTATTGTAAAGAGGTCGAGCATTATCCTCTATTATTACAGTACTTACCTGTGGTACTTTATCTGACATGAAATAACTTCTTTGATGTTTTGTAGGTATACTCTTGTTAAGAACTCTTATATTTGTAAGCTGTCCTACTCCTGCTGTAATATACATCATTTCACTACTTAGTACAATTTCATCTCTTAGTGGTATTTCTTTTTCAAAAGTAGGAAGTTTTTTATTTCTTTCCCAAATATAAAGACCCAAGAATCTATGTTGATTGTTAAAGTTGATTACTACAGTATACCAAGTTTTGGGTAGAAGATTTACATCCACAGAGTAAAGAACATTAAAATTACTGTCAAGAACTTCAAGAACTTTACCACTTATTTGAATACTTAGAATTTCTCCGATAGTACCCAAGTTCAAAGTAGGTAAAGTATGAAGCATTCCACCAGATGATCCATTTGTAAAATATTTTCCATCTTCTTCTTTTGTAATAAAACTGCCATCAGAAAGTTTTGTACCTACACCAAGAAGTCTATGCGGGTTTGATTCTATGATTCCATTTTCTGCTTTCACTTCCAAAAGTTCTTCTTCAAATCTTAAAGTAGCACTTATGGAAATACCATCATTTTTAGAAAGATTTATCCCATTTTTATACATTACAAGAACTTCTCCAAGTGACATTTCTTTCATGTCATAGAAATGATTAAAAAGTTTAATCCCAGAATTCATAAGTGTTTTATCTTTTATAATTACTTTACCAGAAAGTATACTTCTTTGAGAATCAGTAGTTTGGGTAAATGTATGATCATCTGTTGTACCTCTTGAATCCAGGAACTCATCTTCTATCTCTTTGGAGAAAATCTCCTCTGTACTTATTAGAACATTTTCAAGAGTCTCTGTTACACCAGGTTCATTTATAATAGATTTTTTACCCTCATAAGTAGAAAGTTTGAGTGTATAAGAAGTTGGCTCTCCTGCTACATCTCTTTCTGTAAAGAATGAAAGTACAGAGTACATTCTGTTTATAGTTTTTATATAGAGAAAATCTCCAACGGTAGGTGTTACACCTTTACCATAGACATCTGAGAATGTTTTTACACTTATTTCTATCTCAAAACTTTCCCAGTCCAATCCCCATTCTTTATATTCTGGTTTCTCCGTAGGAATTATGTTATCTTTAATATGAACACCAAGACAAACTCCCTCACTTCCCTCATAAACTCCAAATTCATTAAGAATTACATCTCTTGAAGTATCCACCCCAGATATTTTAAAGTATGTCACGGGAGTACTTAAAGTATTTTGTATCCAAGAATTTAGTTTACTCTGAGTTTCTTTTACAGCCTCAGTAACTTTTTCATTTAAATTGTTTTCAGATTTTACAAAGCCTACTGGATTAATTTTCTTTTCTCCTTTATCTTCGATTACTACTTGATGAATAAAAATCTGCTCATCTACATAGTAAGGATTCTGCATTTCATATTCAAGTATTACCCAAACTTTAGTATCTGTAGGAATTTCAAGGAATTTACTTCCAGACATTTTAATTCTCGGGGAGTAATTTTTGTCATCTTTGCTCCAAGAATAGTATTTCATGTATCCAACTCTTGGAGTTATCCCAGTTATACTCTCTTTTACAATTTCTACCTGCGAAATATCACAGGTAGAAAATTTTCCAGTTACTGAATGTAAATTAGTAACAAGATTTTTATTCTTTATTATTTCCATAAAATACTAAGTATTTCTGTAATATCGGTTTTATATATCCATACCAAGATTAAAGATCCAAGTGTTCCAAGAGTTTTAAGTGCACTTGACCATTTAAAGATTGGACTATATTTTACATAGTAGACATCGTACGAAGAATTAAAATAAACATCATATGACATTTCTATAAGACCATGCATTCCACTACCATAGAGAACATAATTTAAATCTTCAAGTTCTCTCGAAAGACTATCTTCTGGTACACTTCTTACTCCAATAGGTAAAAGAATACAAAGATAAAGAGTACCCCAGAAATTTACTTTAATATTTTTGTCTTCTACTTCTGGTATTCTATATCTCTTTTGAATTACATCATTCTCTACTATTGCTCTGAATGATTTTTTAATTTGAAAAAGATTGTATACCTCCACAAATGTAGGTATGATGTTATAAAGTGTTTTGTAAATGATTCTCATTTTTATAAAATTTTAAAAACATATTTAATTATAAAATAATATCATTTTTATAAAAAACTTGATCATTAAATAGAAAAATACCTAAATTTTAAACTTTTTGAAATATGATAATAAGCACTAATACAAATCTGGACAAATGTTGCTCTGGATGTGATGAAAGTAAAAAATCTATGCAAGTAGGATTTCAAAATGGAACATGTACTTTTGGAACACCTGCTATAAATATTCCACTCTGCTCAAGTCTTTTATCTCTTCCAGAGGGTACAGATATATCAGGTGGAACATCTACCCTGTCTCTAAGTCCTGGAGAATATAAAACACTTTCACTTTGTGATACAGGAAATATACAGGTTATTCAAGTACCTACTGGAATGTCTGTGTATTGGAGGTACAAAACTCCAAAAATAGAATATCCTTGTTCTCCAAAGAATAAATCTTTTGATTACTCTTTTAAGATTGTTTCTATTACAAATATACTTTCTGACTTTCCAAAAGTAACATTACAGCTCACACTTACTCATAAAAATGAACAAGATGGAACTGTGGAGGAGGAAATAGGAATGTTTGATGTTATAGGTAAGAAGATAGGTAAGGGACTTGTAAAAATAGAAAGTAACTTTAATCATTCATATAAAAATAGAATCTTTAATTTTACTATATCTGGACTTGAGTTACTTTTTGTCCCAGATTCTTTAAAAGATAAAATTTCAAGGATTAAAGATATAAATGATCTTTATCTCCCTCAGGATGATACAAGAGAATATATTTTAAAGTATTATAAAGAAATACAGACACTTTATAGAGAGGAAAATCTTGAAGTTTATAAAAACATTCTTGATATCTTGAACTCAGAAGTTCCTGGACTTTCTGAACTTGACTCACTTGGTAAAGTTCCAAAATTTGACCTTGTAAAAGTACAGATTTCTGGGGATGTTAAAGCAACTACTGTTTCTATATCTTCATCTACAGTTGAGTATCAAATCTCTGATTATTTCTTTGAGGCATCTCCTATGGTACTCTTACAATCAAAAGATCTCTTCTATGAAATAGAACTTTACAACCCTATGAATGTAAAACTTCCTGTTACTGTTTTCGTTTTAAAAAAAATAAGAGAGAAAGACAAAGAAGAAGAGAATAAAAATGTTGTTGCAAAGAAAATATCTCATGTTTTTGGAACTACCATAGATTACATGGGAAACTAATATACACTTAAAATTATAACATTTTTATAAAGATAAAAAATTTTATTAACTTAAAAATTTCAAAACTCATGACAAAAGATGAAGTAATCAGCCAAGTTGCTACTGAAACTGGCTTTACAAAGAAAGATGTTGCTTCTGTTATAGCATCATTTGGAAATGTGCTTACTAAGGCACTTACAAACAAAGACAAAATTGCTCTTCCAGAACTTGGAACTTGGTCTACTAAGGAAAGATCTGCAAGAAAAATTAAAGCACCGAATGATCCTACAAAAATCATCGATGTACCTGCTACAACTATAGTAAAATACTTACCTGCAAAACCTATCAGAGATGCAGTAGCAGGAAAGAAATAAAGGTCATTTTATTCTTATTTAGTTAAATCGTGTTCCCACTTAAGTTCCCACTTGGTGGGAACATTTGTATTTTACAAGTGATATTATTTTCAAAAATTTAAATCTTTAATCTTTTATAAAAATGGATACATTAAATGAACTTTTTATCCCAGGTAAACTTACTGTACTTCTTGACCAATCAGCAGGAAGTTCTGGGAAAGGAAAACTTGAAGAATTTATCTCTGCAAGTTCTTCAAATATTGATTTTGTAGTTAATACTTTCATGCACCAAGCATCACATATTGTAGATGGAGAGAAAGTAGATGGTACACCTTTCACTTATTGTTATAAAAATTTAAATTCTAATGCACACAGACATCAGGAATTTGAGAAAATGTATATTACGCAGGGTGCAGTTATAAACCTTGAATCTTTACTTAAAGAAATAGAAGATTCTGGTATACCAAGAGAGAAGATAGGTATTTCTCCACTTGCAGGTATAACAACTACACTTGATAAAAATTATGAAAAAGGACTTGCAGGTTTTGATGGCGAAGAAATTGATACAAGTAAGCACTCTGTGATTTCATCTGGTACAACAGCCTCTGGGGCTGGGGCTACACTTGGAAGAAAGATAATGAGAAGAGGAAATATTCTACTTGCAAGAGATGTTCCAGAACTCGCAGACATGATATGTAATACAACAGAAGAAATTCTCGAAAGATTATCAAAAGGTCAAAGTGGACTTCTTACAGTTGCACAAGGCTTCCAACTTTCACTTGGACTTCCAGAGTTTTATCCTTATACAACCAGTAGAAATGTAACTGTGGTATCTGCACTTAATGATTGTATGCTTCCAGCAACTGTACTTGGAAATGTAATTATAAATTGCCGTGCACACAATATAAGAATAAATTCAAAGAAATATGTTCTTTCAAAAAATGAAATTCAAGTATCTAAGGAAGAAGTTGATTACTTTAAAGAACATAGACTTGTTGACCATATAAAAGAAAATGAAGATGGTACATTTACAGTTTACCTACATAAAGGAGAACACCTGTACTTTGAAGAAGTTAAAAGTGAAAAATTCCCATACCAAGTGATAGAATCAAACTCTGGAGGTGGATACTCAGACCAAGAGGAGATTACTTGGGAACAGGTAGAAAAAGAAGCAGGTATTCAAATTCCTACTGATGCTATAATGACCAGCCTTACAAAACTACCAAGAAGAGTCTTTACTTTCTCTAAACTTGGACTTTCTCAGTGTATCAGATACAATCAAACTCCTCACAAAATTTATCTTTCTCTTAATTTTGTAAATTGGATAGATGGTACTATGGAAGGTATAAATAATGAAAAACTTAAAGATCTCCCTGGTGTATCTCCAAAAGTTAAAGATTTTATTTCTGAATATATCATTCCAGTAGTTGAACCTTTTGAGAATGTAGAACTTAAATTCTTGGGAACAGGCAGACATCTCAGAGATATGATAGTACTTTAAAAAATAATTTAATATATGTACATACTTGTAGATTTTAACTATATCTTTTATAGGATACTCTTTGCCAAGACTACTGGCTCTGCATATCCTGTAAATGATATGGACAAACAAGAACTTAAAAGAGATATTCTCTCATCTATCTTATCGACTATTATACAATATCCAGATCTTAAAGGTCTTATTTTCTGTGCAGATGGTGGAACAAGTTGGAGGACTTCCATATCTGGAAATGAAAATTATAAAGCAAATAGATCAGATAGACATTCAAAAGTTGATATGGAGAGTGCCATGTATGTCTTCTCAGATATCTTGAATGTTCTTAAAAACTCTGGGATACCAGTTCTGAAAGCCTCTACTATAGAGGGAGATGATTGGTGCTGTTGCCTTTCTCATCTCCTATATAAACAAGGAGTTTCTTCTCTTATACTTTCTGGAGATAAAGACCTTTTCCAACTACTTAGAGCAGATGATGACTTCTCTAAGTATGTGGTAATATACAATCAATTTGATCAGATGCATTATATTCCAAAACCTATTCCAGAGACAGCAGTTGATATCTTCTCACTTGATAAAATTGGAAATCTATCTGTTTTCTCTATGGCTCACACTGTTATAGATCCAGAGAAGATTTCTTTTGTTAAAATTCTATCTGGGGATAAGTCTGACAATGTACCAAGTGCTTACACTTATACTACTAAAAGTGGAAAGAGTACATTTGGATTTACAGAGAAGAGAGTTGAACAACTTCTTGAAGAGAAGAGAAAATTTTTATCTCTTTCAAAGATTGTAGAAAACCATGTAGATAGAATATCACTTGCAAAGAGTATGGTAGAAATTGTAAGTACAAAAGATGACCCATCTGATATGGAGGTACTCACGGAGATTAATCAAGGACTTGAAAGAAATATAAAAGCCTGTTACCTAAGTCCATCAGTTTATCCACTCCATGTAAAGACTACAATTCTTAATGTTATAAAACAGGTACTTTCTGCCATACCTAAGAACAGAAGTTATACATCTATACTTTCATCTCTTGTAGGAGAATATTCTACAGGAAATGTCTACTATAAAGATGTTTAAAATTTAAAAAACCTAAAGATTTATGGATCTCTTTGAATATAGAAATGTAATATTTGATAAGACAAAATTTTCAAAAGTAGAAGACTCTATTAAAAAGAAACATTATTTTATGCTTCTTAGATTTTTCTCTATAAGATATCCTGTGGAAGCCTCACAACTTTCACTTGTTCCCTATTCTATTGGTACAAAAGTTATTCATTCTGTTCTTTCAAGAAGTTACACAGGTAGACTTCCATCTTGGGTCTATACAAAAGGTAATTCTTCAAATGAAGACAAGAAAGACCCACTTTCTTCTATTTCAAAAGAGGCTAAGGACTTGTATGCTCAGAAGATAGAAGCAGATACAAAGGATACTATTTTTCTTTACTCAAGTCCTACTGAGGAAAATATCTGTAAACTTAAGAATATTCAGAGTTATCTTGATAAATAAAAAATAAGTGATTTCTTTATCATTTTATCTGATTTTTTAACTTTTTCTTTAAATACTTATTTAGAAATTATGGGCGGAGTCCTTGCCACCCTGTCCAACCCAAGTTACCGAAAGCCTTGTCCTTTCGGTAACATTTTTTAAAAGAGTACATATCAGAAAATTTTTCATAATGACAGAAAAATTGCTCCTCGATATAAATGACTCCATTGGAAGAATAGAACTTATTATGCTTCAACAAAAAGGTAAATCAAGTTCTCCTACTCAAACCGTAGATTCTTCCACTATAAATGCAAATTCAAAATCTAAAAATTCTAAGAAGACAGGTGTAGAATCTCTTGACCCTGCAACATATGACAGTGTAGCAGGTATGCTTACTGCAATGAGTAAAGTCAAAGATACTAATGCTTCTGCTATTGGAAATATCACAGATACACTTTCTAAACTTACAGATGTAATTAAAGATGTAGACATAAGCAAGATAGATTCTGTATCTTCTACAATGTCCAGTATATCATCTGCACTTCTTGGATTTGGATTTAAACTTACACTTGCTACTCCTTTACTTGTCACAAGTAGACTTGCTCTACCTATTGCAGAGAGTATAATTAAAAGTTTATCTTCTCTTCCTAATATAAGTAAAGATTTATCTGGTACAGAAAAACTACTTTCGGATGTAAGTTCTATAACTTCATCTCTTTTCAAAGTAGGTGCTACACTTACACTCCTTGCTCCACTTATGATAACTTCTGTACCTGGACTTCTGATGGCTACTACTGTGGTTCTTCCACTTCTTTCACTAATGGCAATTACCTCAGTTGAGAACCATTCTAAGTTCCAGGGAATGCAACAGTCTATGAAAGATCTTTCTATCGGACTTCTTTATCTTACAGGAACATTTATGCTACTTTCTGTGGCTTCTGAGTATGTTCCTGTTACACCTACTGCTATCATTATAGGATTTGGACTTCTCTTACTTTCAGCAGGTGCAATGTCACTTATTGGAATGCTTCCAGAAAACAGTATAGAAAGAGGTGCTTCTGTAGTTAAACAGATTAGTCTTTCTATGCTCATTTTTGGTGGCAGTATGGCTATCCTTTCACTTGTTGGAGAAATGATAGTAGAAAGTGCCTCAGGTGTGGCAGTTGGACTTTCTATGATGGTACTTTCTGGACTTGCTTTTGCTGGTGTAGGACTTCTGGCTCCACAAATTCGGCAGGGATCACTTGCTGTTGCTGTAATGGGACTCTCCTTACTTGTCTTCTCTGCTTCACTTGTTCTAAGTTCTGCTATTATTCAGGCTATGCCAGAGGGTACAGCATCTGGACTTCTTGGAGTAGGTCTTGCACTTATTACTTTTGGAGCGATTTTCGCCCTGGCAGGTCTTGTCTCTTCACAAATTTTACAGGGTTCACTTTCTGTTGGACTTATGTCACTTTCATTACTTGTTTTTGGATTTACACTTGGATATTTAAATGAGAAATGGGCAGATGTACCAACTGATTTCCTTTGGAAATTTCCACTCTTCCTATTTGGAGTTGGAGCCGTATTCGCCCTGGCAGGATACGCTTCTCCACTTATTATGTCTGGTGCACTTGCTTTTGGACTTATAGGTGCCAGTCTTTGGGTAATTGGAAAAGGAATAGAAAGTATTGTCTCTGTTGCAGACATTGATCCACTTGCTATGGATAATATTGGCTATCTTCTAAAAAGTATGGTAAATGGAGTATCAGGTGCATTCTCAGATCTTGGTGTTAAAGATGCTCTGCTTCTTCCAGGTAAACTTACTGCTCTTGTAGGAATGGCAGGATCTATGTGGTTACTTGCAAAAGGCATAAGAGCATGGAAAGATATGAATCTTTCTCCTGCAGTTATACAAACTCTTCAATCTAATATGACTGCTGTTCTTTCTACTATACCATCTGTATTTGCTCAAATAGGTAAACTTGATGCAGGAGGTAGTATAAAACAAACATCAGTACTTTCTATACTTGGTATAACAGATGGATTCTCTAAAGGAGATGTTGAAAGAGGTATAGATGCTACAATGAAACTTGGAAAGAATCTTACAGAACTTTCAAAAGGAATTACAGCGTGGAAGACTATGAAAATTTCTCCCGCTGAACTTATGGCTATAAGAAATAATCTTGTGGCAGTTCTTTCAACTATACCATCAGCATTTGCAGATATAGGTAAACTTGAATCTGGAGGAAGAATAAAGCAAACTACTGTACTCTCTATTCTTGGACTTACTGAGGGATTCTCCAAAGGAGATGTTGAAAGAGGTATAGATAGTGTATCAAAACTTGGAGATACACTTTCATCTCTTTCTAAAGGTGTAGAAGATTGGAAAACAATGAAAGTCTCTGAAGAAGATATCCGTGCTATCAATACCAACATACAGGCAGTACTTCTTACTATACCATCAGCATTTGCAGAAATTGGTAAACTTGAATCTGGATCCCAGTTCTACTCTCCAAGTGTTCTTTCTGTACTTGGATTTACTGATGGATTCTCTAAAGGACATATAGAACAGGGTATTTCACTTGTTTCTGATCTTTCTGGAACACTTACTAAACTTAAAGATTCTATTATTGTTTGGAATGATCCAAAACTTTCGCCTACAAATCTTAAACCTGCACTTGAGTCTATAACTACCTTACTTGGAATTTTACCTACTGCATTTGCTACAATAGGTAGAGCAAATGAAGATTCAAAAAGTACAATCGGTATGTTTGGACTTGAAACTACTATCGGAGATGGAGACGTAGATAGAGGTGTAGAACTTGTTACAGAACTACTGCATCCACTCACAAGAGTAGCAAATATAATCAAAGTACTTTCTTCTATATCTTCAAATCCTAAGGAAACTATATTTGGTGTAGGATATGGAACATATGCATTTATGCACTTTACAAATAAGGGACTTAGACTTATAAGTAAAGATACAGTAACAAAATTAAATTCTATTGTTTCTCCACTTGAAAGACTAGCAAAGATCTTTGATAAACTAAATAAAGGACTTAAAACACACAGAGATTACTTAAAAGGAATAGATCCTGCTACTCTTAAAACTTGGGAAAGTTGGATTACTGTCCTTGACAAAGTTTCAAAAGTGGATACAGCAAAACTTGTAGAAACTGTAACTGCTTCTGTAAATTACAGCCGTGCACTGGCTCAAACTCCTCCAGATTCTATTGGTACAGTTATCACACCACCTGCTCCAAGACAGGAATCAGAGGGCAATATAGTAAGTAGAACAATAGATGGTATAACAAATACATTTAAAAGTTTATTTGGAGGTGGAGATAAACCTACTCCAAAGACTACACCTGCTACTTCTTCTACTTCTACAAGTAGAACAGTTACTTCAGGAGGTATGGATACTGCCACTGCACAGGCACTACTTTCTGCTATTGAAAAACTTAATTCTATACTTGAAAAGAAAAATTCATTATAATGGGACTAAATTCTATAAAACCATCTAAAAATTCAAAATATAAACAAGGGTACTATACACCTACGCATCCATCAAAGATTGTAGGTAATCCTTATGGAATTATTTACAGAAGTAGTTGGGAACTTGAACTTTGTAAAGATCTCGATTCCAATCCACAAATTTTACGCTGGGGATGTGAATGTATAAAAATAAGATATATTTCTCCACTTGATGGAAAATCCCACACATACTTCATTGATTTCTACTTTGAAAAGAAACTCCCAGATGGCACAATTAAAAAATATGTAGTTGAAGTAAAACCCAAAACTTATATTACACCACCTGTAAGAGGTACGAACCAGAAAGCGTACCTTGAAAAACTTAGGAGGTATTCTGTTATCAAGGCTAAAATGCAATACGCCACTAAGTATTGTGAGGAGAGAGGTATGCAATATGTTTTTGCTACAGAAGATTATTTTAAAAAGAAATGATATAAAAATTAAAACTTTATGAAGATACTTGGTATAGATTTTTCATATTCATCTGCAGGACTTACTCTCTTTGATGGTACAGAATATAAACATTTTGCACTTGTAAATAAAGCAGTCTTTTCAAGAAGTAAGACAAAATCACTTGATGATATTTTTAAAGATTCTAAACTTCTTTCTACTTTGAAAGAATATAATATCTTTTTAAAACTTGTAGATAGAGAACCTATTTCTATTCCTCCAAAAATCATAAAAGATAAAGAGACTAAAAAGAAAATACAAAATCCTGCACACAGGTGGGACAGTATAAGTGAATGGTATAGAAAACACCACCAGCAAAGTAGAGAGTGGAGCCAGGCTCTTATGGAAATTATAGATTTTATGGGACTTCTTCCAGGAGATAAAATCATTATAGAAAATTATGATTTTGGAAAGAGAGGTAGTACAGATAATATTGTACAGATGGTAGAACATACATATGCTCTTAAACAGAGAATCTTTGAAAAATACGCAGAAACTGAGTTCTTTCTGGCTTCCAGTACAGAGATTAAAAAGATAGCAGGTAGTGGGAACTTTACAAAATATGACATGTACACATCTTTTATAAAAGAAGATATAAAATCCTCACTGCTTGAGTTTCTAAAAAATGAAGATAAGAAACTATTTATAAAAGGAGAAGATACTATTCTTAGTCCTGTAAATGACATAGTGGATTCCTACTTTGCTGTTAAGTATTTACAGGATAAAAACCTAAAATAAAAGTTGTTGTCATTAACATTTTATTTTATTATTTTTTGGTTATAGAAAACCCACCTTATTTTGGTGGGTTTTCATTTTTTAAAACAGTGCAATACCTTTATCTTTTCTTATCTTTTCAAGAAGTTCTCCAAGTTTATTATCTCCTTTACCATTACATATACCCCAATAATAATCATACCAATGATTAACTTCCAAAAGTTTAAGTTTTCCAGTAGCCAGTAAAAGATCTTTAAGTGTAGGAATATCAAATTTCTGTCTAAGCAGATTTTCCATAATTAAAACCTTTTTACTTGCAAAGTTTTGGATTTCTCCAGGGAGTGTTCTTCCCAGAGTTTTGGCTTCTCCTGGATTTACTTTAAGTATTCTCATTTTTGTCTCTTTATCCTCAAACTTCTGACTTTGATAAAGATTTTCAAGATATGAAACACCATATCCTGTAATAGGATCTCTAAGTACTTTATTTTCATAAACATCAACTGGCGACATGTTTGAAAGGAAAGCAAATTCATCTCTAAAATAGTCAGTTTCCATTATAGTAGGAACTTCTGCCATAGTTGTGTAACACCTATTATACTCTAAAAGAATTTCCATATGTGTACTATGTGTCATCTTTCCCTTGTTCCAAAGAACATAGCCACCAAGTGAAGTCTTGTCATCTCTCCACCATTTAAGTTTAGTCATTTTAGTGTCTTTACTCTGTGCAAGTCTAAGAGTTGTTACATCTTCTGGAGTAAGAAGTCTATATTTTATCTTACCTATGGGAGTTTTTAGAATATTTTCTACTGTAAAATCTTTCATAAAAATATTATTATATGGAAAATATAACAGTTCTCATATATATGACAAAGTGGCAGAAATATGACAATTCAACCATTATAAAAATATGACAGTTCTGTCACTTTGTCATACCTGAGTATCTCTTTTGCCCATTCTTTTGGACTGGTATGGTATTTGTATTTTATAAAATATAACCAATTAAAATTTATAAAAATGACATCAATTAAAGAAACAGCACAATAGATCAGAAAAGAACTTAAAGAACTTGGATATGGGATAGACAAGTTATCAGTAAGAAGTGGATATGCGGGTTACTCTGCTTTTATAAATGTAAATATTAAATTCCCTGTTGATTGTTCATTTAAAGAATTTAGAGAAAGAGAAGATATAAAGAAAATCAAAAGTATCATCAAGAAATATGAAAGTATTGACAGATGTGAAGTGACAGGAGAAACTCTTATGGGAGGAAATACTTACATTACACTTGGATACAATGGATATACTGTTTAATGAAATACTAAAAACAGATTATAACAAGAGTTGGGAGTGGTCAGAAATGGTCACTCCCAACATTTATCTGGTATGACACACCCAAACATATCTGCCATATGACAGAATGACAGAAGTATGACATTTTTGTCAGTTCTTGGTGTGACAGAAGTATGACAACTCTGCCACTTTGTCATATTGAAATGTCTCTGGTATCCATCACAACGCCCTGGCACGGCATTTGCATTAAATAAAGTATAAAAGATTGAAATAAGCATTTAAAAAATAAGATATAATTTAAACTATGAAAGCAGAAGAAATTAAAATCGGAGAGAAAGTGATAAGAGCAAGAGGTAATAATGTAGGACTTGTGGGAGAAATCATTGACTTTAAAGAACCAAGAGCATGGATAAAATGGGAAGATTCTTCAAGAACTTGGGTAAACATTTCACAACTTGAACTTGAAAAAATACCATATGAAATAGACATGGCAAATGTTGGAAGTTTTGACAAGTACGGTAAACTAATAAAACCAAAATACAGAAAACTTTAATAAAAATATTCACAAATAAGTTTAACAAATAAAAATTTAGAAAACATGGTTAAGTACAAAAAAGGAATGGACATTCAAGAACTTGCAAAAGAATTTTACACAACAAGAACAGAAACTGCATTTGTAAGACTTTACAAACAAATTTATAATCTTGGTTATAGAGTATCTTATAATATACTTAAAAATCATGATGATGCAGTAGACAATCTCAATGTCTGCTTCGTTAAACTCTATGAAGACAAAAAATATGTCTTTGATGAGACTAAGAAATATGTAAGTTATTTCATGGTGGTTGTAAAGAATGAAGCCCTAAGAACATACAATAAAAACAGAATTAGAAACTTGGGAGATGATGAATATACAGCATCATCTGGAAATAGAAGATTTATCACAGAATCTTCTATGTTTACAGAAAGTAATGGAGAAGATAATGATGGAGTTTTCCAAATGCTACTAAATGAAAAATATGGAGGAGAAGAAATGGACATCTTTACAGGAGAAATTCCTTTTTATGAAAGTGAAAAAGCAACTGCTTCAAGAATAGATGATATGATAGATTCTATGTTCCAAGAGGGAGAGTATGATGCTGAAATAATGAGAAAACTTCTTTTTGAAGATGCCTCAGTATCAAAAGTAGCAGAGTCTTATGGATTCCCAAGTAGAATTACAATCTCTTCAAGAAAGAGAAGAGGACTTGATAGACTTAGAAAAGTTCTTGAAGCAGAGAAGAGATTTGAACAAGTTCTTGATGGTTACTCTGATATAAATGGAACTATCAGAAAAAGTCATAAGGGACAAGTAGAAATGGAGGGACAAGTAGTAGATTCTAAACTTGATGGTATGATTAGATACTTTAAAAATGGAGAACTTTATGTAGAATGTGAATACTCACTTGGAAAGAAACATGGAATTTATAAAAAATATATCGATAACAAAATGGTACTTAGAGGATTCTATGAAGATGGAGAACAAACAGGAATTTGGAAAGTACAAGGAGTAGAAGTTAATATGGATAGCAAAGTATCAAACATGGGTATTCTTGACCTAATGTACAATCTGCTAAAAGCATAAAACAGATTTAAATACTTCATAAAAGCGAGGAGGCTACCTTTTGATGGGTAGCCTCCTCTATTATTAGTGAGAAAAAGATTTTTATTTTATTGGAAGATTGGATTACTCTTTACTCCATTTTCGATACCTCTTTCTATATCTTTTGCAAAGTCATGAATGGCATCTCCAAGAGAATCTTTATATTCTTCAAGTTTCTTATCAAGAATTGTTTGATATTTTTCTCTAATAGAAGCCTCCTCCTTTTTCTGTCTTTCTTTGAGATCTTCGATAGAAGTAGCCTTTTCAAGAGAAAGTCTTTGAAGTTCCTCATCTCTTTCTGCTCTAAGTTTATTTGCCTCAGCCTCAGATTTTGCAGCCTGGATGTTTTTAGAATATTCTCTTTGTATCTTCTCTTTTTCAGTAGAATATTTAAGGATAACATCTTCTATTGCTTTATCTCTGTCTACAATAGATTTTTTAAGTTCAGTAGCCTTAGCCTCTTTCTTATCAGCAAAGAAGTTATCGAGTTGTGCTTTCAGCTTCTCTTTTTCTTCCTTAGATATTTTAGGCTTCTTATTCTCTTCTGCTTCAAAGAAGATATCTCTTCTGCTTTCATTTATAAAACTGTTTAATTTATCAATCAAGTTTTCTATTTCTTTTTTGATATCTTCATGAATAACCTCTTCAAATATCATATCAGAAAGTTCTTCTGAATATGCTTTATGACATTCTTCAACAACATCTACATTCTCAGTACTGTAATCAGAAAATTTATCTTTGATTTCTATATCAAAGAAGTATTCTGTACCATAAGGGAACACAACTGAATGTTTTTTAAGGATATCATTTACTTTACTTTCAAAACTTCTTTGTTCAGAGTCCACTTTTGTATCTGTAATCTTTGTAAAATCTTTACAGAAAATATCAATAGCAGAAAGTATATCTTTTTTATAAGATTCCAAGAATTTCTTATATGTTCCTCCATTTTCTGCTTTTTCTGTATAATCTATGAAATTCTTTTTTAAAGTATTTATATCTGTTATACTTTTAGCATCATTTTTGAGATTATAGAAAATAGGTAGGATACTATGCTCTGCTACTTCTTTGTATGATTCTCCATATCTTTCAATTTTACCAAGAAGTCTATCTTTCGACTCTTTTACCAAATCATGACTTTTTATATCAGTAAGAAGTTTATCCTTACTTATATCCACTCCATTTACAGAAAGTGCTATATTCCTTAGAATATCAGAAGTTACTCCTATGGAGAAGATATCATCTTTAAACAAGAGATCTCTAAGATGTTTTTCAAGTTTCTCACTTCCAGAAGCAAATTGCATATCTCCACCCCAGATGTGATTATTGATTATCTCTTCAAAACTTCTTCTGTATTTCTTCTCATATTCTTTACTGAATGATTTACTTCTTTCTATATTTTTAACCATAGTTAAAATAGAATCAATAAATCTTTTTATACCTTGCTCAGCAATTTCTCTGTCTGTAATGCTTCGAACACCTCTGATACCTGCTTTAAATCTGTTAGAAGCATTGATACAGTTACTCTTGAAAGCATTAAGACATCCTGCTACTACTATGTTAAGTTCATCACAGAAGTCTATGAACATAGAAGATATTACTTTCTCTTCTTTATCAAAAGCAACATAGTCATCACTTGACATTATATCATGAAATTTACTGCTTAACTTCTCCATGAGTTTCTTAAATTCATCTTCAAAGTTATCTTTCATGTCATCTTCATAATCCCCAAGAAGTTCATTTACTTCTCCTTTGAAAGTATCAAATACCTGATTGATTTTTTTAAGTGATTCTCTATCTTCATTCAAAAGATTTTCATTTACAGAATTTTTAAGTTCTTCCAAGATAGAATAAAAAACTTCTTCATCTTTTGAAAGTTCAGAAGTTATGATATTTTCAAGTTGCTTTTTGTATCTTTCAATAATACCTTTTATTTCATCTTGTCCATCAAGTATAATTCTTTCTGCTCTTGTACGCTCTATTCTGTCATTGTAGAGTTTATAGTGTTCTGTCATTAGGTTTTCTACACCTTTAACATAATTTTCAAAGCATTTTTTAATAGAATCAAGTAGATTATCTATATTCTTTTCATTAGATTTATCAAGATCTTTTCTAAGTCTTTCTAAGTCTACAGACTCTCCTATGATTTCTCTTCTTTTTTGAATATTATATCCATCAAGAAGTCTATCGCTATAATCTATATTTCTATCTACATAGGCTTTACCGATTTCTGCTATTTCAGACACATAAGAAAGTAAGATTTCTCTATCTTTTTCAAAAGTATCAAATACTTGCTTTATAATATTACTTTTTAAAGTATCAAAAAGTTTTCTTTGCTCAGTATCTACAAGATGTGGGAATTTAAATACTTTATCCTTGTAATTTTTAACATTACCCAGATAAAGATTTCTGAGATCATCTATCTTGTGTATTCTATCTATATTGTTCTTTTTTATAAGATCAAATGATTTTTTGAAAATTTCAAAACTGTTTTTTGTATATTCTATATTGTTATCTCTTACAAGTTTATTATATTCAGATGCTGTAAAGATGGGTTCTCCTTTTCCATGAAGATCCATACTTAAAAGAGTAATATCTAATGATGCATAGTTCATTACTTGCAAAGCATCTGAGTAACTTCTTATTTTACTTACTTTTGAAAGGTGTCTTGAAAGAAGATCTCTTGTATTGATATCTGGATTAAGTTTTCCAGCCTCTACGATGAAATCTTCTATAACCTTTTCAAAAGAAATATAATCTTCTTTATCTGCAAAGTATCTTGCATCTTTTTCAAATCTTCTTTGAAGATTTATAAGTTTTTCTGTGTTTTGCATAAAATTATGGTTATTTTAAATTATAAAATTTTTCGATTGTTTCTTTAACTACTAAAGGTGTAGGCATGGACTTAAATCCATTTTCTATAATTACCTTCATATTTTTATTTCCTATTTTTGTAAAAAGTATTACATCTTCCTTTTCATATTTGATATCCTCAAGTACTATACTTTTTCTGTCAGTAATGCTATGAAGACTATCCATTGTAACATACTTAGTAAAAGAGTCTATCTTTCTTTCAAAAAGGTATTTTGGATTTACCCTGTATCCTTTCTCAGTAGGAAGTATTACTTTTGTCATCAGAAGTCCAGATATAGTACAAGGTAGTTCTGAGTATTTCTTTGCTACAGATAAGATACTGTCATCTGAAAGATCTTCATTTGGCAAAAGTTCAGAAGCCATCTTCATCATAGAAAGATATTTTGAATTTATTGCAACTGGAATAAATCTTGTATTTCCAATTCCTCCAAGTTCATTTCCAACCTCTGTGTTCCAATACCAAACATATACTTTATCTATACTCGAAAGTCCTATGCCATAAATCATACCTGTATTTTCTTTGTAGATAAGACAAGTACCATTTTTATACCATCTTACTTGTAGACCTGATGACATATGAAAAAGTTTTTCAGGTGTAGTACTTAGTGTGCTTACCTGTGCACCAAGTTCAGTGATATCTTTTATTATGTTTTCTATATCAGCCCTTTGATATATGCTACGGTGCAAGTTTATAAGTTTATTTTGTAAATCCATATATTAAAGTTCTTTTTTAAAGTAATTACCATGCAGGTTGTAATATACTGCATTCTCTACAATAGAAATAAATCCACCTTTAAGTTTTGGATAAACTCCTTCACTTATCAGATTTTCAAGTTTGATATCTGTGTATCCTTTTACTCCATATGTTCCAAGAATAACTTCTGCTGTAGCACTAAGTGGATTCTTGATAACATAATCATAAAGATCTTTTGCTTTATTCAGAGAGTACTCAAGACCTGCCATCTTTGAAAGAATATCCAGATCAGTTTTATCAAGTTCAGTACTTATAATATGGTTAAGAACTTCTGGATTTATCTTTGCAGATTTCATATAATTTTTAAAGAGTTCTCTTCTCTTTGAAATATTAGTTCTTATAGAAGCAGGAATATCTCCTATATTTTCAAGTAGACTCTCCTGCACAGATGTTCTTTCAAATGGGGAAAGATAAATGAGATCTTCTGGGGTATCCAAGAGATTTACTCCGGTATCTTGTTGTGTTCCAAGCAAGATTCTTAGAAGATCATCTTTTGTAACATCCTGAGCAGGTATAACATCTATATCAAGAAAATCCTGCACAAGAGATACAAATTCTTCAAGTGAAATCTCTGGTATATTTGTTACTGGAATCTTTGCATTTCTTTGAAGTATTAAATTATGCTTCTGTAAAATACCCATATCATGAGGTAGGAGACTGTAAAGTTCCGAATACTCAGAGCCTGGATATAGAAGAAGCGTTTCTAAATAGTTATTCATAATCTTTGAAATTTTGAATATGTACTTTGGAAACGCTTTCTCTTTGGGTATAAATAAAAATGTCAGTTCTTTCTCTTAATAGAAACTTTCAAGTGGATTTTCTACTTCCTCATCATCTACTTCCTCACTTTTGTTATCTACAAGTTCTACAGCATTCCCAAGTGTAGGATCGTTCTCATCTTGAAGTTTAGGATTGCTACTCATTGGTATAAGTTCAGAGTTATTTTTAAGGTGCAAATTAAGTTCATGAAGAAGTTGCATTCTGTCTCTGGTAGCCAGACCTCCTGTTGCTGTCTTCACTTCTTCATATTCTATAGTTTCTGTATCATCATCAAGTGAATCTTTAATTTCCAGGATATAACTTCTGATTTCTTTTGTAATCTCATTTTGATATTTTGTAATATCCATACTGAGTCTTATAAGTTGAGCCAGTGCTTCATATTGCTTACTTGAAAAATTGCCACCACTTACTTCCATATCTTCTGAAATATTGTAAATGGCTCTATTCACTGTATCAAGTTGCATGAAGATATTGGAAAGTCTATCACTATCAAGTTCAAGTTTATCTTTTAAATAGTGATCTTCAAGAGGTATCTTCTTTCCACTTAAAAGAAATGTACTGGCTTTATGTAAGAACACTTTTGCTTTAGTAGTAAAAGCAACTTTCTTTGCTTCAAAAGTGCTTCTATGTTGAAGTTTGATAGCCAGAACATCTACTTCTTCTGGATTTTCAAGTAAATCCTGTCTTGTGATTTCTTCAACTTGCATAAGTTTTTCAAGTTTAGCAGTTGAATCCTCAAGCATTTGATTGTTCAGTTCATCTATTCTTTTAAGTTCTGCTTTTTGTAGTTTAGAGTAATATTTCTCGGCATCAGCCAGTCCTGTAAAACTTTTGCTATCTGTCACTGTTCCCTCTTCTGTTGTAACTTGGACATGATAGAGGGTAGTTGCCATTTTCTTATATCTCTGTATATCTTCTTTACTTGAAAATCCTCCAAGAAGATATTTAGTATCTCCAATAGTAACCGAAATAGACCATGTTGTAGAACTATCATTCATGGCAGTTTCCACAGGTTTTCCCCACTCGGGAGCAATAATCGGTATACTTTTTACAGGAGCAGGTATTCTAATCATACTTATCTTTACTTTTTAAAATCTTCCTGCATTAGGTTCTGCACTTACTATAATATTTACAATAAGTTTGTCAGCAGGATTATATTCTTCTCTTTTAGTACTGAATTTCTTTTTAGTAGAATAAACATCTCTAATTCTATCTGCTCTCATAAGTCTCCATCCACCTCTCTTGTCACTTTTCGATACACTTCTTCTTCTCATGGAGAACTTCTTACCTCCTTTGTAATATCTTGTATCTGCTATTACAAAAACTCTTAAGTATTCATCATCTTTATGTCTTTCACTTCCAGAATAACCTCTGCCATATGTATATGGCTCTACAAGTCTAAAACCAGCAAGAACTTTCCCAGTATTTGTAGTATCTTCGTAGTAAATTCCCAGAATTTCTCTATTTCTTATTGCTTTAATAATTGTATTTTTATTCGCCTGGAAATTTTCATTTTCATTTTCTGATAAATCTTCTAAATATGTTGTATCCTGAAGATTTAATGCTAAATTTTTAATTCTTTCATATACTTTCATATTTAAAAATTTTTGTGTAAATGCTATATATATCAAAACATAAGAAATAATGGACATTGAAATATCGAACATAGAAGTACTGGGAAACATGGTACTTATAGAAAGATCAGAAAATGACACATCTCTTGGAGAACTTTCACTTAGTGCTTCATCTTCTACACCAAGAAGTTCAGGTATAGTACTTCAAATAGGAAAATCTTCAAAGGCTAAAATAGAAGTTGGAGATCTTGTTATTCTTGATTCTACAAAGATAACTGTAATTGAAGTAGATGGTAAAGAATACATCTGTGTAGATTCTTCGTCTTTAATAGGAAAAGTGAAAGCAGGAGAGATTTTTCCACTTGGAAAGAGAATACTTGTAAAAAGACAGGAGTCTGATACATCTCTTGGAGAACTTATGCTATCTGATTCTTCACTTACTAAAAAATCAACAGGTACTGTGCTTTCTATTGGAGATGATATAGAAGAACTTTTACCTGGAGATTTTGTCATCTTTGACAAATATGGAGAAACTTCTGTATCATATGCAGATGAAGAATATGTTGTAATCTCTCCAGAAACTGTAATCGCTAAAATAAACCTTTAATATATTAATTTTTAATTATATGAGAACATCAGTATCGATACACCTTGATGATGACTTCCAAGAAAGATTTCTTTCTGGAATTAAGAAAACCTGCACAGCAATTGCAAAGACATATGCACCAAATGGAGATAATGTAATTATAGATAGAGGCAATTATCTTCCACATATTACAAAAGATGGTGTAACAGTTGCAAAATCTATATTCCTTTCAGATCCTGTAGAAAATATGGGTAGTCAGATAGTTAAAGATATCTGTAATAAGACTATGGTAGAAAGTGGAGATGGTACTACATCTGTAAGTATACTTCTTCAATCTCTTATAGAAGCATATAGAATCTGTACACAAGATTTGAGTATCAATAAAAGAGAATTTTTAAATACTCTATCTGAAGCCACAGATTTCATTATTAAGTATCTTGAATCTATTAAACTTGATGTAACTTCAGAAGAAGAGTTAAAATCTATTGCCACTATATCTGCCAATAATGACTCTGTAATAGGTGGGCTTATAGGTAGTCTTCTTCATAAAGTAGGTGCACAGGGAGTAATAGACATTAAAGAAAGTACAACTGGGGAATCTTACTTTACAGGAATAACAGGAGTAAAAATTCCATCTGGATTTGCTTCTCTCCATTTTACAGAAATGTCTTCTGGAAGAAAGATAGAATTTGAAAATCCAAAAATCTTTGTAACTAATCACAAAATCAGTACTCTTAGAGAAATCAAAAATGTAACCCAATACTGTCTACTTGAAAATCTACCACTGGTTATCTTCTGCTCAGACATTGCACCTGCTGTTCTTGTAGACCTTATAAAGAATAAACAAGAAAATGGACTTCAAGTTTGTGTAATTAAAATTCCAAAGTATGGAGTAGACAAATCTACTATTTCATCAGATATTGCAACTATTACAGGAGCAACTCTTGGAGATAAAGATTTGGATATAAAACTTTCAGATTTTGATAAAATAGAGAACTTGGGTACAATAGAAAATATTACTATCCAAAGAAATTATACAACACTTACTTATGAAAAACCTACAAAAGAATTTGAAGCTCTTGTAACTTCTCTTAAAGAAGCAAAAGAATTTGCAGAGACTGAAGTTCTTAAGGAAGCATATTCTCAGAGACTTTCATTCCTTACAGGTGGTGCTTCTATTCTTTACTTACATGCAAATAGTGAGGCTGAAATGACTCAACTTAGAGACAGAATAGATGATGCAATAGAGAGTACAAAAGTAGCAATTACAGGAGGATATCTTTATGGTGCATGTAAAAGTTATGTTCTTTCAGCAGATAAACTTGATGAAATGATGGATACTTGCACTACACCAAGTGGAAAAATTGCTATAAAAACCTTACAAGGTGCACTTAGAAAAATGCTTGAAATTCTTATCCGTACAAATGTAGGAGACTCAGAAGACATTTCACATTTTCAAGAAGGATATACATCTGATCTTGAAACAGGTTACAATGTACTTACTGGAGAACTTTGCTCTCTGAAAGAAGCCAAAATTATAGAGCCATTCTCTGTAAATAAAAGTGTAATTAAGAATGCAGTTTCTGGATTTAAAGTTGTAATTACTACTACTTGTGGACTTTCAATAGATGAAGATATAATCTAAAAATTCTCATTTCTTTATGGCAAATTATATTGAAAAAGAAGAATATCATAATCTAATGATTGATGCTAAGAGACATGGTAAATTTACTCAGAGACTCATCGATCTGATATATTTACACTGTAATGAAGTATCTAAACTTTACAGATTCAATTATACGCAGGATAAAGAAGATGCTATTGGACTTGCTGTAGCTGATATTCTCCAATACGGTATTAAGAATTTCAAAGATTGTCCACTTATACAGCTTAAATTTACAAGAAATTTTATACCAGGAGATACTATAATCCTCCAGGTAGATGATAAAGTTTTTGAATATACAGCAGTAGAAAAAGTTCAGAAAGAAAGAGAATTTGAGATTGGAGATACTATTAATAAAAGTCTTGATTTTCTCCTTGAAGTAATGAGAAAGGGACATGAAAGTTACCTTGAACTTTCCCTGCATAAAGTGACTATGAAAATGAATATTATGAACATAAGTTATAGAACAGACAGTCCTATACTTATGCATATGAAAGTTCTTGGAATAGATGAAAATCTTCTTAAAACTCATACAGGACTTCAAGAAGTAGATCTTGAATTTGAACCCAGTCCACCATCTTTCAATATGGTAACAAGTATAATCAGAAATGCATATGCCAAGTATTTTAACACTTGCCATCCAGTTCCTACAAGAAATGGAAACAAGATAAACTTTTCTGATATAAATTCAAAAGATGGTGGTATATTTAACATTTAAAAATCCTTTTAATACAATGGTAACAGATACGCTTAAAAGACTAAAAGTAGAACTACTTGAAGACTACATGTCTCAGGAAGTTACTAATCCAGAAGAAGTCTCACTTAAAAATTTGAAGATAAGAATGCTTGATGCTGTAACAGATTCGCTTCTTGTATTCGCTTCAAAGAAAGGAGAGGAGATTTCTTCAACTACAATGACAGTACAGTTAAAATCTGAACTTGAAATAGCAATCCAAGATAGAGATGAAAATCCAATAGATGAGACAAATGTCTTTGTAGAAATCTTAAATTATTATTTTACAAAATTCCTTGAACTAAGTTCAGTTGAAGGAATTAATTAAAACCTTATAAAAACTCAAAAATTTTATGTCAGAAAATACAGAAAATACAGGAAGAGATGCTCTCCTTGATGGAGAAGTACAAGAGCCTACTTCTAAAGTAGAAGTTCAAGAAAATACATCCCCAGAGCCTAAACTTGGATCTCTTGGATTTGGATATACAGTCCTTGACTCTGAATCTAAACTACCAAGTAAAGGTCTTTTTTGTCCTAAATCTTTTATTTCTTCTATTAGAAGTTTAAATGTAGAAGAAATGAAGTATTACTCAGAAATGAACGAATCTTCTATCCTTGATATAGATGAAAAAATCAATTTCATTCTAAGTAGAGGTATAAAAGTACAGGTAAATGGAAAGGCTGGTAGTTATAAAGATATCTCTGTTATAGATAAAATCTTCTATATCTTTGCTCTTAGAGATATTACAATGAAAGCACAACAGAGAGAAGTTAAACTTACTCAATCTGTTACAAATCCAAAAACTGGGGCAGTCGTAGAAATTGAAATAAACAATGACTCTTTTGATTATCATTCTATTGATGAAGATATTATGGCTTTCTATGATGCCGATGAAAGAGGATTTGTCTTTGAGGATGAAAGTTTCTCTGCACCTATTAAACTCTATGTTCCTACAATAGGTGTAACCGAGTATATCGGAGAATATGTTCGTAGACAGGCTGAAAAGAAAGAGAAAGGAGAAGGATTCATAAATGAAAATTTCATCAAAACTGTCCAATTTATGATTAAAGATTGGAGACTTCTTGATGATAAAGACAAATATATTTCTTCACTTTATGAAAAATATCAATCTTTTACCTATGATGAACATATGCTTATTTCAGAAGTAAAAGAAAAGATCAATCTTGGAATTAAGAATACTATTCTTGTAAACTTTGGAGAGGGGGAAAGTGCCTTACAGGTGCGAGTACCGATCAACTTTCGAGGAGGGTACAAAGGACTCTTCAATCTATCGAATATTTTCGATAAACTTAGGAAATCTCGCTCAATGCATTCAGTATCTGATCCTGCATAAGAGCATACCTCCAGATTCAATCTCCAAGATGAGATACTTTGAATATAAAGATCTTATCGATACTTGGATACAGATGGAGAAACAGAAAGAAAAGAAACAGAAAGAGCAAGAAAAACAGCAGTATTCAAAAATGCCAAACTATTCTTCTCTTTCTTCTCCTAAACTTCCAAAAACACCTAAACTTCCAAAGTTGTAATGACTTTGGAAGTCTATTTTTGAAACATTTCCATTTCTGGAGGTATATTATTTTTGTAAACATTAAATATTTAAAACATGTCAGAAAATTTAAACTCAATCTTCGACCTTAAAGAAGAAAATTTTGTAGTAGCTGGTGAACATGGTTCATCTGGTGAATTTCAAAGAGATCCAGATCTTTATCAAGTAGGACTAACTGGGGAACTTGCAAAGAAGAATAAAAAATATTCTTCTATTATCAGATTTTTACCTAATCCAAAAGATCCAGTTGGAGGTAATATTGTAGGAAAATACATTTACTTTCTTCCAGATCCTAAAAATCCAAATGCCAGAATCCAAGTAGATTGTCCAAGTAATGCAGGGAACAATAACAACATAATGAGTGTTGCAAAGATGACCCTGAATAAACTTACAAATCCGATTTACAAAGCAATTGGTAGACATTTTACAAGAAGATTTTACTATTGGGCACTTGTTCAAATTATTAAAGATGAACATCAACCAGAACTTGAAGGTAAGATTCTTATTATGAGATTCTCTAAACAAATCAAGGAAAAAATTGATCATCAACTTGAAGAAAATCTTGCAATCGGTAAGAAATCTTGTATTGTACAGGATGTTTTCAAAGGTAAGAATTTTGCACTTATTATGCAGGAAAAACCAACTGAAACAGGAAATATTACTTCTTATGAAAGTTCATACTTCCTTGATGATAGAAGTGGTATTTCTATTAATGGAGAAGTTCTTGAAGACCCTACACCAGAGAACAAGAAGAAAATCCTTGATTACTTGAGTACTGCTCCAGACCTGGATAAAGTAAAATATCAACCCTGGACACCTCAGCAAGAGGAACAATATGTAGAGATTGTTAAATCTCTTATAGATGATCCAAAACTCTTTAATTCAATTTATCAACAAGCATATGGAAAACCTTACTTCTCAAATTCTACTGGTGTAGCCACAACTAAAACAGAAGATTACAATTTGGAAAGTGATGCTGAAAATATTGAAGTTGAAGAAATGTCATTTGATTCTGTAGCAGAGAGTTCTATGCAATCTGTTGTAACAGAAACAAGTACTTCTGATAGTGATTTCTCAGACATTAGTCTTGATGATCTTGATGATCTTTAAATCTTTAATGTTTATTTACGGAGTACAACAATCGAGAGACCTTGCATTTTTGTAAGGTCTCTCAAATTTTTAAAACTTTGAAACGATGGGCATTAGAAAGGTATAATATTTATAGATAAAATTTTAATAAAAACTTTTATGAAAGAAATGCATAAGGATTTTGAAAAGATACTTTCAAAATCAGATATAATGAGAGAACATTGCATGAGAGTAGTAGAAAATCTCTCCACACTTGATGAAGAAAAATTATTTGATGACATTGAAGGACTTGTCCTGCATATGTGTTCAAGATTTATGATGATGTTTCCAACTTACAAAGATTTGCCTATTGAAGACATCATAATAGCAATGTCTCAAGTTCTTGAAGAAGATATCGACAGTTCTATCCCGGACTCTGATCTTATCAAAAGTTCTACATTTGCAACACTGATCTACTTTACTTACCTAAATGGATTTAATCTATTTGTAGAAACAATTAACATGCTTGAACAAGGACTTGACACAGAGAGCCATGCATAAAGATTTTGAAATTATAAGAAAGAGAATGTCTCACATAGAAGATAAAATGATGTTTATGTTTTCTATCTATGTAGACAATAAAAACAATGATATAAGCAAAATTGATAATGTCTGTCCAGATGAACTTGCTATATCATTTTCCCATATAATAAATTATCTCTATCCTGGAGAAGATGATAGAACATATGAAATAAAAACTCTTCTTTTTGCAAAAGTTCTGTATTATATTTATAAAAATGGTATCTCTTACTTTGTGGATGCTATAAAACTTTCGAACAGAGAAAAACTTAAACATCTAAACTAAAAGTATGATCAATATAGACCAACAGGGAGATACTCTTGTCGTGTCCACATATGATGCTTCTGGAAAGATTCTCCTTAAAAAGATTCAAATTCCTCAGAGAGAAAATTTTGAATGGGCTATCTGTGATTCTGATGATCCATTTGTATCAAGAGAAAAGAAATCACATACTGGACTTCCTGTAAGAAAGACAGGTGGCAGAGGTAGACTTTCTCTTACACGGATAATAGAACTTATGTCTAAACTTCCAAAGGCTATCACAGATGCTATCTACAATTCAAATGTTCCAGCAATGTATTCTCTGGATATAGAAGTATCTGCAAATGCAGATGGTACATTTCCATCTGCCGAACTGGCTCTAACTTCTATAACTACAGTGGCTATCTTTTCTCCTACAAATACATCATATGTAATGGGTACAAAGGTACTTTCTCCTGCCCAACTTGAAAGTATAGAAAAAAGAATAAAAGACCACTTTGGAGATATACCAGATCATCTACTTCCAGATGTAAAATTTAAGTACCTGTACTATCCAAATGAGGTGTCTATGCTTAAAGCACTTGTTGAACTTTGTAAACAGATGCCCTGTATTACTGGTTGGAATTTTATAAAGTTTGACTGGCAGTATATTATCAATCGAATGAAAAGACTTAATATAGATTACAAACCTATAAGTCCAACTAAAAGATTTACTTCTGTATCAATCTCTGACAAGTATAACAAAGAAGTTGTACATACAGCAGAACTTCCTGTACATAGATTCATTTTTGACTATATGGAAATCTATTCGCTCTATGACAGAAGTATAAAGTTTAAAACATCATTAAATCTCGGAGATGTAGGAACACAGGTTCTGGGAGTAAAGAAACTCGACTACTTGGGTTCACTTGATGATCTCTATTCTAATGATTTTGAAAGTTATGTTGTCTATAATGCCATAGATACTATTCTTGTAATGCTCATTCATAGAAAACTTAATACCTTACAACTCTTGCTCAATCTTTCAAAGATTACATGGACAGAACTTGCCAGTTGTGTTTATATGACAAGAATGGTACAGAATGATATGATTAGACTATTTCTTGAGGAGAATAAAGTAGTTATACTCTCTAAAAATGACAATGTCTATGACAAATATGAGGGAGCATTTGTACTTGAACCAGAAGTTGGAAAACATAAAAATATTCTTATTGCTGATTACGAATCCCAGTATCCATCTATTATGTTATCTTTCAATATGGGAGTGGATACAATGGTAGGTAGACTAATGGAAGATAGAAAAACTATTCTTACAATGGATGGAGATTATATTGAGTATGACATTTCAAAACATATTCGCACAGAGAATGATATAATTTATACATCAGAAAGAGATGGAATTAATAGAAAACTTGTTTCTGAAAGATTTGAACAGCGTAGAAAAGCCAAGTACATGGTAATTGATCTTGAACAAGATATACATTATTTAAAATCACTTCTAAAAGGATAAAAATCTTAAAAACTTATTAAAGAAATGGAAATGGAAATCCAAATAAATGAAAAATTTCTACTTGCAGAGAAAGGAATTGATGCTGGATATAATCTTCTTATTCTTGGAGTAGCAGGGACTGGGAAAAGTACTTTCCTATACTACATGAATAAGAAATTTGAAAGCCAGGGAAAGAAAGTTGTCTATCTTGCACCTACTGGAATAGCCAGTATAAATATGGCACAGCGTACAGGTAGTGCACAAACTCTGCATTCTTACTTTAAAATTCCAGTTGGTGGAGAACTTTCTGCAAACTCTGTAAAAGTTCTTAAAGAAGAAGAAGCAAAACTTTATAAAGAAGTTGATATTATAGTAGTAGATGAAATCAGTATGTGTAGAAGTGATGTACTTAACTACATTGATCTTTTTCTTAAATATAACACAGAGAACTTTGAACCTTTTGGAGGTAAACAAATGGTCTTTCTTGGAGATGTTCTTCAACTTGCCCCAGTTGTAGCAACTATTGAAGAGAAACTCTATCTTAAACATACATTTGGTGGAGATTGGTTTTGGAATACTCCAGGTTTTAAAGCAGGAAAATTTAAACTTGTCCAATTTACAAAGAAATATAGACAAGCAGAAGACAGCAAGTTTGCTCAGTGGCTAGATAAAATCAGAACAGGAGAAATTACTTCAGATGAACTTTCTGAACTCAATCAGATTATAGTTACTCCTCCAAATCCTCAGGCTATTACTCTTTGTACAACAAATGCAACAGCAGAACGAATAAACACAGTTGCACTTGAAAATATAGATTCTCCCTTGTATGAACATCTTGGAAAAATTAACAACATTACTGGAGATAAAATTGAATGGAGTGCTTTCCCAGTTGATTATAAATTTAGATATAAACTTGGCTGTAAAGTTATGATAAGAAAGAATGGAGAGGGTTACTCAAATGGATCAATCGGTACAATTATAAAAATAAAAGATGGGACTATCTATGTAGACCTTGATGATAATACAGGTGTTGTTCCTATTTCTACTGTCGATTTTGAACTTAGATCATACACATATACTGATGGAAAGATCGTGTCTATTATTACTGCTATCATGACCCAATATCCTCTTTCACTTGCATATGGAATTTCTATCCATAAAAGTCAAGGACTTACATTCCAGGAACTTAATATTCAAACAGGTACTGGATTTTTTGCAGATGGACAGGTTTATGTAGCACTTTCAAGATGTACATCAGCAGAGGGTATCCACCTGGATGTTCCACTTTCAAAAGACAGTATACTTGTAAATAAGTCAGCACTTGCACTTGTAAAAAAGAAATAAACAAAACAAAACTCTTTTATGAAACTTTACTATGATATTAATGAAAAACTTGGATTTTCAAGAAGACACAAAGAACATACCCTGCAAAAAGTCTTTGAGAAAGAACCAGATTTCATTTCATTCTGTTTAAAATCAGTTAAAAAATTTAGACTTTCCAAAGACCTTAAGTATGCACATGAAAGTTACCTTTTAAAAATGAAAGAAAAGGTATCTCCTTTGGTTTTTGATACAGAAGAGGGACTTGTACCTGCTCTTAGATTCCTGTGTGAAAGACATGATATCTCCTTGTCTTCTATGGATATAACAAAAACCCATGTTATCCTTAAAGCAGAAAATGGAGATATAAAAATAAAGAGAAAATCCAGTTATTGGATATGTGAACTTGAAGATAAAATTATTAAAGAAGATGAGAAAAATAGAAAGAAGACTGATAAGAACCAAGACTGATATTATAGATGGGACTGTCATTGGAGAAATAGGAGAATCTCTTATTATTGTAGGAACAAAACAGAAAATGGAAGTTGTAAAGACTCCAAAGAAGACAGTAAAGATGATAGAAGAAGCAAAACTTGATGAAAAACTTTTTCCTCTCTATAATCATGAAATTCTTTCTAAGTACTTAAATATTTCCTGTAGATATAAGGTAGAATGTAAGTATAATATAGATATGGATACTCTTGTAGAAATTGTAGAAAAGGTAGATTCTCCAAAAGAATTTAAAACTCCATTTCTGGACAATCCAATAGAAGATTATACACTTCAAGTAGTAGATTCTCTTTATATTTTTATAAGTGATAGATTCTTTCTTAAATTCAAACTTAGAAACATATGAAAGCAGGTAGATATATGTTCCTCATAATGGAAAATGTAGTACACTGGACAATTGGAGAAATCGATGAAAAAGGCGAGTATTTCATAGGAGGCATAAACTTTTGTCCATGTGAAATTTACTCTATAAAAGAAATTCCTTATGATATCAAGACTTACTTGCCTACTCTATCTGACATAAAAGATATTCTTTTGAAGTACAGTACAATTGAAAATCCTACACTTGAAAAATCTGATGTTATAAAGGTACTTGAAAACTCTACCATACTTACAAATACAAAAAATGGAATTGTAAACTTAAGAGATATCCTTTTTGATTCTCTTTATGAAAAACTAATAAACTAATGGAAGATAAAGTAAAGAAAATAATAAGTTACCCAGTTATAGAAGTTTGCTTCGGTATGGATTTTATTTCTGAAGCAAATAGCGTAGAAGAGTACGCAAAAGAACTTTACAGAGAACTTGGAGATGGTATTTTTAATCTCCTTGAAAATAAAGATTTAGGATACGAAGATATTCTTGAAGAAATTTATAAAAAGAATAAAATCCAAGAACCATAAATTCCTTTCATTCTTTATAGTTTTTATTATTTTTATCCAGGGAGGTCATTGTGTGCAACATTTGACCTCCTTTTTGTATAAAATTAAAAAATAAAATGGCAAAACTTAGGTACTCACTTAATATTAAAAATCAATATGGATATACTACAAAAGAATATGTGGTAAATTCTTCCACTCATTTTTCTAACTTACATACTAAGATAATTGGTAGTGGATCTTCTGTTACAGGAATATATCTTGATATAGAAGAAAAAGAAATTACTCTTTATCTTCCAAATAAAAGTATTTCATTTTCAAAAGGTATATTTTTTGTAGATTGGATAAATTTAGACCTGAGTGAAATAGACACATTACCTAAGAAGATTACTCTTATAAATACAAAAACAGGAGGCTATGAGGTTTATACTTATGAAAATCATAAAAATAAACTTGCTTTTTATAATTCTGAAAGTAAGAAAACTAAGTTACATATAAAAATATTTTAAAAGTCTATGATAGGAAAATATGGATCAATGAAGAAAGTCTATGTAAAGCACAATTTACAGGTCTTCAGAAAACTCAAAATTAAAGATAAAGAGGGAAAGATAAAATACCAAACTGTAAGATTTGAAAGTAGAAGACATAGACAGGGATATTATGACATTATAAGAACAAGTGGTAGTATTATACTTTCTGATGATATTCAGTTTGACAGAAATATAAAATCTGTATCTTACAAAATACAAAGTAAAGACTTTGATAAGAAAGAAAATATAATTACCATAACTTACTCAGATTTTCTTAGAGATACTGGATATGTTCTTGAATCTATTCCAAAAGAGATAATCCTTGAAAGTCCAACAGGTAGAAAAGTTAAATACACATTTGCACATGAAGATGATATAAGTGTAAGAATGGAGTATAACTACTCTACTTACATTTACAGAAGTGAAGAAAGAGAAATAAAAACAATTCTTAAAATAATAAGAGGTTGGTAAAACTTAAATTTCCAATAGAAAGAATGCACCCACTTAGGTTTGCCTGCCATAGACTTTCTCAATATTACAATGGCTACTGCTTCCTTGTGGGTTCACATATGAATCCTGGTAAAGAAAATCCAAGAGATATAGATATAATATGTGTTATCCCAGATGCAGAATTTGAAAGAAGATATGGTAAACTTGAGGATTGGGACTTTGAAACTTCTGGTTATGGTGGTATACTTTCTGAAAGATGGCTAATCGATATGTCAAAAAGAAGTAGAAGTTTTAATTTTCTTGAAGATACTTTTGTAGATTTTAAAGTCCACCCACTTAGTTTGTTCTTTCATCTTGCTTCAAAGTACAATAAAACAGCACCTTGCTATCAAATAGATAATAGACCAAAAGTAAGATGGGAAACCCTGGATGTTAAATTTTTGTTTAATTATCCAGAAGTTAAAGATTTTAGGGAATTTTTTCATGTTTTATAATTTATTTTTAAATTGAGAGAGGAAATCTTACTTTTGATTTCCTCTCTTTTTTATATCAAGTCTTTTTAAAGTAGAAAGACTGAGCGTTAAGTGTTCCATGTTCTTCTTACCTTGAAGAACTGCTCTACCTCCAAGTTCTCCAAGAATCCTGTACCACTTACCTCTCCAAAAGACTTCTCCACCTGTTATATCTGTGGGAGATATGAAAATTTTAAGTTCTATTTTATTATCATGTTCTACAATTTCTGAAAGTTCCATTTCCATACCCATCTTCTTTATAGTAGATGATATGGATGCTTTAACTATTGAAGATATAGAAGAGATTACAGTAGGTGTAAGAAATGAAGAAGTTGGAGGCATTATGGTAGAAAGATGATGTTTCTTTAAAGTAAAGTACTTATATCCAGTTGCTGTAATAGAATATCTAAGATTTTTATGCTTTCTTATAAAACCTTTAGATATTAGACTCTGCACAACAGTACCAATTCTATTTCTTTCAAGAACAAAGTCTCTAAGTGATGTTGTATCAACCTCCAAAGGAACACCAATAAGTTGAATATCACTCATAAGTTCAAGAGTACTGCTACCAAGTAGAATCCTTATGAGTTCAAGTCTTTCTATTTCAAGTTTAGAAATTGGAGAGTACAAACTTAGAGTATATTTGTCGAGTGTATCTCTGTATATTCTCCCAACTTCTTTATAAAGTTTAGATATTAAAATAGGTTCTCCTGCTTTAAGTGTAGAAGAGACTACTCCTGTACCTACGCTACCTGTAAGTACTACACAAGTGCTTTTCCATTTTATTTTTATCTGCTTCTGAGCAATTTCAAAGATTTCATCTGAAAGGAAAACACCTATATCTGAGGTACTCTGTTCAAGCACTCTACTTATTATTTCTTTGTATTTCTTCTTAGAAAGGATAATTGTATTCTCATTTAGAGTTCTTCTCATTTTTAATGATTTTTTTCATATTTCCTCTTTTCTTAAAATATTGATACTTAAATAAAAGTTTATCACATACTGATAAGAAAGAGACCTCCATCATATACTGATCTTCATGTAATAGAATTTTGTATGGTGGAGAAATTTTTTGTTCTTTTTCTGCTAAATATTGAAGTTCTTCACAAGTCATCTCTTTAAAGGTTTTGTTATCTACTTTCTACAAGGTGGAAAGATACGGTTTTTCCAAGTTTTAAAAAGATATCAAGAAGTTCTTCTTTATACATATTCATAGGTATCTTTTGATCCAGATTTTCATTTATGATAGTAACCATATTCTTTTTAAGAAGTTTGTTTCCTGTAAGAATAAATGACCAGGTACTTACATTTTCTCTGTAACTTATAGGAACATATCTGCTTATATTTAAGTTTTCTCCATGAACACTTACTTTTACTTTCTTATATACAGAAAGAAGAGATGAAATATAAGATTCAAGTTCATCTTGAAGTGATTCTCTAAACCATGCTATTCCTTTCGCAAGTTCTCTATCATCTACTTCTGTACTTTGATGACTTATAAAACTTGCATAACTTAGTCTATTCTTTAGGATAACTTCTGAAATTTTACCTATAACTACATATCTCTCCATAGAAGTTATACACTCTGGGATACTTTCCATCATCTCTGGGTAAGATATTACATTTGGAAGTACACCTTTTACAAGTTCTATATAGAAATTTCCAAGAGTTTTTGATTTTAGATAACATCTTGTACTATTTGTAAGGTAATAGTCTATCTCAAAATCATTAACCTGAGCATCCAGAAGTATCTTCTTTGTAATTTCTATAATGGTAGCACCTTTAACCCTTACTGTAGAGTCAGAAAGTGCAGAAAGTATCTCTTTGCTCTCTGAGAAGTACTCATCTGCAGAAATATTTTCTATAGGAGAACACTCAAGTTCTACACCTCTTCTGTACTCCCTGTCTCCAATTACAATCTTTGGTATATTTCTTGGTACAACTTGTCCATATAGAGACCATTTCTGTCTGTCATTTGGATGTCCATGTAAGTGTAGCATCCCAACTGGATCAAGAATCCTTGCCTTTTCCATTTCTCCATTTGGTCTAAGTGCACGACCTACCATTTGTAAGTATAAGGCAAGAGACTGGGTAGGTCTACAAAGAAGTACACACTGACATTCTGGGAGGTCTATACCCTCTGTAAGAATTTCTACACAGATAAGAATTTGGATAGTTTTTGAAAACTCTGAAAGAATCCTCTGTCTTTCATCTTCTTTAACTTCTATAGAAAGAACTTCTGCCGAGTATCCATTTTTTAAAAATGCTTCTTTTAAATTCTTTGCATGTTTTATACTTATAGCAAATACGATAGTACTCTTATTTTCTCCATATTTTTTAAAAGATTTAATAATCTTCTCTGTATTGCTTTCTGTATCAATTTTTTCTTCAAGTCCTGTAAGTAAAAATTCTCCATTTTTATTTTTCTTTATAGAGGAGTAATCGACAGGTGGAGAAGAAAGATAATCCACATCAAGAAGATATCCCTGCTTTATAAGTTCTTCTCTTGAAATACTGCTTTCAAGTAAGAATGTGTAGATATCTGAAAGAGATGTCCCATCTAGTCTGTTTGGTGTAGCAGTTACTCCAAGAAGTGAACATTCATCTTTGAGTAAAGTAGAAAGAATCTTCCTGTAAGAATTTGATACAGATCTGTGACATTCATCTATAACAACAAGAGTAGGAGAAAAATGGGAAAGTTTTTCAAGTCTTTTGTCTACAGAAGCACTCTGCATAGTAGAAAGTAAAACTTTATCATTCTCTTCAACTTCCTCATTTTTCATAAGAATTTTAGAGTCTACTTTAATATCTGAAAGTCTATCTTTCATTTGAGTAAGAAGTCTTTCTCTATGTGCAAGAACAAGAACTCTTCCATCTTTCTCAAGGTGGTCTTTTATGACATGGGTAAGGACAATAGTCTTTCCACCTCCTGTATCGAGTCTATATACAAGTTTCTCTCCAGATTCAAGGAGAGAAATTATATTACTGAGGTCTATTTCTTGGTAAGATCTAAGTATCATGGATAATATTCAAAAAGATTATCAAGTGTAAGTTTTTCTATTTTATCAAGTTCCATTTGCAGAAGAGAAATTTGCTCTTTAATTTGAGTTATTCTTGTCTGCTTCCTCACATTAAATGCTTCAAGAATTTCTGAGTTTTCATCTTCTATTCTCTTTAAATGTGCAGGATCTCCACCATCAAGACTTCTTATAGCAGAGAGTGTTCTCTTATTCTCTTTGTAAGACTCTGCAAGATGTCTAAGGTTCATTGAATAAAAGTCTTTATTTTTCATTTTCTTTAAGTACATCTAAAAAGTTCATAAAATTAAGGAAAGAATCCAGATATTCATTTTCTCCTGTAAGTTTAATCTTTGCACATCTTACTTCTTCATTCTCTATAGAATCTATAAAAAGATCAAAATTTTTATCCATCATATCGATGAACTCCTGAGATGAACCTCTTTCTCTATATCTTCTTAAATATTCATCTTTAAGACTTCTATCTGGGTAAACCAGGTAAAAATTAAGTCCAAGTTCAGAAAGAATCTTTCTGGTTTCCTTGTGAGAAGAGACAAAAAGAACATCTACTTTTCCAATTTGGTTTCCAATTTCTTTCTTATAATCTTCCCATCTGTTCTCTCCTTTAAAATTGCTACTTTCAAGGTCGAGGACTTTAACCTCATTATCTGATCTCTTTCCAAGATGTGATTTTCCAACTCCTGGAAATCCACTTATTATTTTTGTCATCATAGTATATTTCTATTTTTAAATTTAACCAAAGTTTTTCTATCTTATTTCCAAATTCAAGTAAATGAAGTTCTTTTATATCTTCTCTCTTGATTATTTTCTTCTCATCAAGAGAGTAAATGAGATATCTGTCCATAGAAGATACAAAAAGATAAGATGATTTCCTTTTATCTTCTTTCTTTTTTATAATAATCTTTTCTATTTTAGGTATAACATTTGAAAGAAGTGTATGTGTAATAATTTTATGCTTCTGTGTAAAGATTTCATCTACTGTATTTTTAAGTTTTCTTTCTGTAATAGAAATTTTCCTAAGTGGAAGATACTTTCCATGTCCTATTTTTGCCAGATATCCAATCTCTGAAAGATGTTTCATATAAGTGTAAATGTTCCCTCTTGTAAATTCTTTCTTATTGTCTTTATCCATTACAGCAGTTACAATTTCTTCTGGACTGAATACTTTATCATCTTTTGGAATAGAACTCCCTATAAGTCTAAGAAGTCTACTTATATCATATACGCTCTTTCTTATTTTTCTCATAAAAATATTATTATTTTCGTATTGTTTATGTTTTTATAAGTGAAACACTTTATATTTTACTCTGTATATTATTTTTATGAACTTTGAAATTAAACAGAAACTCAATCATTCTACTCTCAAAGAGGGAAACTCTTATACAAGAGAAGAAATAGAAAGGGAAATAGAAAGACTTGAAAGACTCCAAGTTGACACAAATAATGAGAATATGGCTCTAAAAATTTATGTCAATTCAGTATATGGAGCAATCGGATTCTTTAAATTCTTCAATTACAACAGAGATGTAGCCAGTTCTGTAACTTCTATAAGCCGTGCACTTATAAAATATACAATTGATGATATATTCAATCACTACTTTAAAGAACTGTGGCACAAAGATACAGAACTACATGAAGAACTTAAAAAAGCAGGTTATACTTTCAGGGAAGATCCAAAACCTGTAACATACAATGCAGTTAAGTACGCAGATACAGACTCTGTAATGTTTACAGTAGATCCAATTCTTGACTCTCTTGATATAGATAAAAGAGTAGATGATGTAATCATAAAAGTTACACTCCTCTGTTGGCAAAGTAGATTTAAGAAATATGTAGAGGATAAACTTGATGATTTTGTGGCATCATATGGAGGAATAAAGAATAAGCAAGATGGTTCTAAGTCTTTCAAACTTTCACTTGAACAGATTAATAAAGCCTGTTTTTGGACTGGAAAGAAACATTACATTAAAGATCCAATATGGGATGACGGAGTAATTAAACAGTCTATGTCCGATATTCAGATTAAAGGAATAGAAGCCAATAAACAGTCATTCCCAGAATTTGTAAGGAATAAAATTAAAGAGATGATCTCTTATGTTATGAGTACAGATGAAATAAAAGTACAAGAAATTCATTCTATGCTCAAAAGAATAAAAACTGAGTTCTCTGTAATCTCTATTGATCAGATTTCTGAGGCTGTCAGAGTTAATGGATATAACAAATATGTTATCAACGATACTACTGCTATTGAGTACACAGATAGAACACCAATGCATATAAAAGCCAGTATCAATTACAACTTTAGACTTCACAATTCAAATCATAAATTTCAATATACCAACATCAAAAATGGTACCAAAATTCAATACTTTCTTTGTAAAGATCAAGTTGGTGTATTTGGATTCCCTGTTGGAACGATTCCACAAGAAATACTGCCTCCTGTAGATACTGATGCTCAATTTAAGAAGATGATACTTAACCCTGTAAATAATATACTATCTGTACTGGGTATTCCGGAGATAAAACCTGGACTTATTATCTTAAATCCTTTATTTTAAAAAATATTCAAAAATGACAAGAACACAAGCAATACTTAGGTACTTTGATAAAGTTGGAGATGGCACTTTAGATGATGTAAAAGTTGGAACACTTCTGTATATAGAGGGAACACTTGCAAAAGTGACATCTATCGGGCATCTTTCTACAAATGAAATGAGTATTACTTTTAGAAAATTCTCTGGAGGAATTGGAACAGGACTGCTTTCAAAAGATATGATTAAAAAAGTTAGAATCTTGGGAGATGATTTGCAATGTGGTGTAAATCTTTCAGAAATAGAAATAGAAGACATAGTTAAACTTACTAAAAACCTTTAAAAAATGAAAAATAAAGTTAAAGTTAGAAAATTCCCCCAAGTAATGCTTGGAAGAAAATCAGAAAATGAACAGTACAGGGAGGTTGTGATTATAGGTAAAGGAGAAGAAGATGGTACATTTGTAGGTATCTTTGATGTTGAAGATGTACACAACATAGATATGAACTCAGATATTAAACTTGTTACTCTATCAGATATCAAATATCCAGATCCATCGCATTATACAATTACAGGTTACAAGAATGACAATACTCATATAAAAGGCGAGTATGAACAGGATGGTGTAACTTCAAAAGTAGAACTTAAAGCAGCAGAAGATTCTGTTTATTTCATTCTTGGAATTGAGGGTCTTTCAAAAGATGAAATCTATGATGAAAGTGGAAAAGTAAGAAATAGATGTGCTTCTACTTACTCTGAAGAACATGATGCCTTACTTACTAAATTTTCTGTAAGAAAGAGTACAGCATATATGCTCTATAAACTTCTTGGACATGCTCTTGGAGAAAATATCATAAATAAAAAATAAAAAACTCTTTATGGAAAATACTTCATATATAAGACTTGACACTGTACATTTCTTCTTTGACCTAAAAGGTTCTATGATTAAATCTGCAACAGTTTGTACAGAACTTAAACCAAAAATTAAACATATCATTGATTTAAATTTGGAACTGGACAGTATTACATATGACAATCTAAGAAACTCTGAGCATCCAGGTACAATACTTGACCAGGGTAGAATTTTTGTAGTTGTACTGGCTACAGAGGTCAGAGATGGAAAACCTTTAAATACAAAAGTAATGCAGAAACCAGGAGATCCTGCTTGGACTTGCTCCCCTGAGGGTATAAAAGATGAAATTTTCGAACTTCTTATACCAAAGATAAAAGATACTCTTATAGCAAGATATTATAATTAAAAGAAAAACATACTATTTTATTTTTAATTCATGTGGGAATATAAGTAAAATATTTGAAAGTCTTCCCACATTTTATTTTTAAAATTAAAATGAAAACATTCGGCGTAAAAGGACTTCCCAATAAAGAATATTGGGAAGTTATAGAAAAAGGTAAAACAATCTATCTCTCTCCACAAGACTATTACTCAGCATCTTTTACAGAACTTAAAAATCTGGGTCTTGTATTTAGCCCTAAGGAATATAAATTCTCATCTTCTACTTCAAAGAAGAAAGAAATAGAAGAAATTCTTTCTTTCTATACAAAGCAAACTGAGAAGATATCTGGTTCTTTTCTTAAAGTAAAAAGAGAACTTGAAGATAAAATTGGACATTTAGATATGCAAATTATTAAAGATGGAGAAAATATAATTTGTGTAGATCCTCATATGCTTGTAGGGAGCAAAGAAGATATAGAAAAACTTTCAAAAGATATGATTACCTGTTCACTTAAAGAAATAAAAGGAGGTGTTCGTATCATCTACTCTCCAAAAAATAAAACTACATTATTTTAATAAAGAAATTAAATATGGAATACTCAAAGATATATCTTGAATCCTGTATGGATACAATGAAGAGAATAGGAGATAAAGAAATTGACCTTATAGTAACATCTCCACCTTATAATTTACTTGGAAAAGTTGTAAAACGGTCGGAGGGTTCAGCAAATGTAATCACTAAGAAATATGCAGATTTTGAAGATTTTATGAAGCCAGATGACTACTTTAAGTTCCATTCTACTGTTATAAGAGAAATGCTTAGAATATCAAAGCAGGTTGCATATAATATAATGATTACAACAGGAAATAAAAGTAGTTTATTTAAAATAATTGGAGAGTTTGCAGAGGATATAAAAGATATAATTGTGTGGAGTAAACCAAATCCACAACCTGCTATCGGAGTAGGAGTCTTAAATAGAGGATCAGAACTTATCATTATGTTTGATTCGGTAGCCCCTGTAGGTAGAAAATTTTCAAATTTCAACTTTGAAAGAGGGACAGTAAATGATGTATGGACAGATATTAAAAATAACAAACAATATACAGGTATACATTCTGCAGGTATGTCTATCGACCTTGCTGTAAAACTTATTGATAGATTTTCAAAGCCTGGAGAACTTGTATATGATCCATTCATGGGTACTGGAACTACTGCAATTGCTTCTATTCTTACTGGAAGAAAATGGATAGGTTCTGAAATTTCTGAATCATACTTTACACTTTCACTTGAAAGAATAGAAAATTTTAAAAAAGAAAATGGAATTTAACTTTGATATAGAAGATTTCTCTACTGGGGACAACTCAAAACTTTATGAATATCTTGAAAGAAATCTAAGTGAGAAACTTAAAGAAATCTTTTCCCAAGATAAGGATAAACAAGATATTCAAAAGAGAGGAAAGAATATGAACTTTGCATGTCCATATTGTATGGACTCCAAAAGAGATTCTAAGAAGAAGAGAGGTTGGCTCTATTTCAAATCTTTTATCTTCTTCAAATGTTTTAATTGTAACACAGTAAAGAATCTTTATTCTTTTGTAAAAGATTTCTCACTTGAAAGGGATATAAATTTATCATTTTTAAAAAAGGTAGATTCATCTCTTATAACTTCTACAACTTACTCTTCATCATCAGGTGCTCCACTTTATGATATAGAAAAATACTTACCTACACTTTCTGAATTTTTTAAACTTACTTCTGGAATTTACCCAGTAGATCATGATATAGAAGTTCTTAAGTATTTAAAATCCAGATATATTCTCACACTCCCTCTTGAAAATTTTGCAACTGATAGATTCCACAATCTTTATGTTCTAAATTTACAAAGATCAGAAAAGAGAGTACTCTCTTTCCAAGTAAGATATAGGGAACCTTACAAAGGAATCAGATGGAGAAGTTTTTCCTATGGAATGCTAAATGAGAAATTCTATTATAAGGAAATTCCAGATGATATTCTTGAAAGACTTAACTATGCAAGTAAATTTTATAATATTTTAAATATAGATCCTTACCAGGATGTCTTCATTACAGAAAGTGCTATTTGTAGTACTCATTTTCCAAATGGAATGGCTTCACAAGGTACAGGAAATCTAATAAAACTTCCTACTGGACTCTATATTCCAGATAATACTACTCTGGATTCTGCTGGAAATAAACTATCTTTGCAACTTATGAATGAAAATCTAAGAGTTTTCCTATGGAGAAAATTTCTAAGTGATTTTCCAGATCTTAAAAACTGTAAAGATATAAATGAGATAGTAATAAAACAGGGAGGTAAATGGGACTACCGTAAACTTCTTCCCTATTTTTCTCAGGATTCATTTGATTATTTCTATCTGTAAATTTTATACTTAAATATGTTTAAAACCTTGAAACGATGGGTATCAGAGAGGTATAAAATTTAAAAATAAAATAGTTATGACAATAAAAACAGCACAGGATATAGTAATACAAAATTACTCTATCCGTATCCTTAAACAAATCCTTAAACAAAGTTCTATCACATCTGCCTACGCAAGAAAATACAGAGGTAAAAGTGAAAAAGGTATAGGATTCTTATATTCAAACTCTTACAAAACTTGGGAAGCAGGTAGAAGAGAACTTAAAACTGTAATCAGAGAACTCCAAAGAGGGCTTTCTCTTTTACAGGGAAACACACTTATAAATACAAGATCCAAAGATATCTGTGTACTTACAAGAAAATATAAAGAAATAACAGGTATTAAATCTGATAGTTTTAGAAAAGAGAGCATTGAAGAAATTTCTTCTGTCTTCTTACTCTTCTATATAAAGTATAGAATAGAAAAGAACAATATGGAAGATTTCTTGCACTTTTGCAATCCTGTACTTTCAAGAGTAAATGAATTTTTTGATGCAGAACTTACAGAAAATTTAAAAGCAAAAACAAAACAGAAAAATTATGAAAACTTTATACTTTAAAAGAGTTTATCTTTTACTTCTTCTTCTTACTTTATTTTTCCTTTCATCATGTAGGACAAAACTACCACACCAGGAAGTTAGAAAAGAGGTAATAAAAGAAATAAGAAATACTAAAAAGACTGATGCCAGACATCAAAATCCTGTAATATAGATAGATATAAGTTTTAGAAAAAATGATTATTTTTTATGAAAAGTAAATCTACCTACACAATTACAGAAAATGGTAAACTTCTTTACAAAGATAAAAATCCAGATCTTATCCTTGAAAATCCTACCCATCTTATAGAACTTGAAAATGATGTAGTTATTCTTTCTGCTCCTATTATTTGTAAATCAGAAATTGAACTTAAATGTAAAGCAAAGAAGACAGCAGTTACAGGTGGAGGTGTTGTACAGGATACATTTTATACAGAAGATGGTAAAATATATCCTATAAGAACACTTATTGAACTTAAACATAAAGATAGAAAATTTTTCAAATAAAAACCTTTTATCTTTATGCATTACAGAATAGAGAAGAAATATAACTCTAAGAAATGGGAACTTGATAGAATAGAACCTACTTTGGAACTTGCAAAGAGATGGCTCGGTCTTAAAAAACTCATGTTTGTAAAGATTTATGATACAGATAACATAGTACTTCAAGTTAAACATGTCAGAGTCTTTAAACTTTCAGAAACGAACTTAAGTTTTAAGATAGAACTTAAAAATAGAGTTATAGAATATAAAATAGTTAAAGTAAAAGAATAAAATATTCATTTGGATAGTCACTACATGATTTGTCTTCCTATCTGGAATTACATCTTTTTATACAAGGATTTGTGATAAGAGAAGTAGAAGATAGAATATTCTCTTTTATTATAATGTAGAATTTTAGATGATATATTTAGTAGAAAGACATATTATAAAGAACAATAAAGAATTAGATATGATTTGTTTCAAGTCTAAAAATCTTTATAATAAGGCTTTATACTTAATTAGACAACATTATTTTGAGACCAAAAATTATTTAAGTTATTATGATGTCAATAGGATATTGGTAGATTCTAAGGACACAGATTATTATTCATTACCCACCAGGATATCTAATCAAGTTTTAATGTTACTTGATAATAATTTTAAATCATTCTTTGCTTTGAAAAAGAAAAAGAAAGATAACAAATATGATAAACCTATAAGGATTCCCAGATATTTAGATAAACAAGGTAGATGTGTAACAATCTTTACCAAAAGTGCAATATCCAAAGTTTATCTTAGGAAAGGTCTAATCAAATTATCTTCTTTAAATATTCTTATCCCAACAAAGGTAACAGATTCCAATATAGTAGAAGTAAGAATACTTCCAAGAAATAATCATCATGTGGTTGAGGTAGTTTATAAGGTAGAGGAGAAAGAATCTAAACCTGATAATGGAAGATATGTTTCTATTGATCTTGGTTTAAATAATTTAGCAACTGTTTCATCTAATGCTATTAAACCATTTATTATAAATGGTAGACCACTTAAATCCATCAATCAATACTACAATAAAGAAAAGGCTAAATTACAATCACTTTTAAAAGGTAATAAGAGAACATCTAAAAGAATTAATAATATAACACTTAAAAGAAATAATAAGATCAAAGATTATTTACACAAAAGTTCTAAAACAATAGTGAATTTCTTAGTTTCCAATAACATAAGTACTCTTGTAGTTGGTTACAATGAGGAGTGGAAACAAAACATTAATATAGGGAGAAGAAATAATCAATCTTTTGTAAATATACCTTTTTACATTTTTATTAAACAACTTGAATATAAATGTAAGTTAGAGGGTATAAATGTTGTTCTAACTGAAGAATCTTATACTTCTAAATGTAGTTTTCTGGACAACGAGCCACTTAGAAAACACAATAATTATGAGGGTAAGAGAATAAAAAGAGGATTATTTAAAACATTTGAGAACAAACTTATAAATGCCGATTTAAATGGTTCACTTAACATACTTAGAAAAGTAATTGGAGAATTTCAGTATCCAATAGAGGTGTGTGGTACACCATTAAAAATTACAATTTAGTATTTTTTAAAAAATTCAAGATTTATATTGGATAACCATATTATTTTTAAAAGAGAAAATTTATGAAAAGAAACACATACTTTGTCCAATACCCAACAGGTGCATATGGCTACCTAAGTGACAAAACAGAAGATGAAATGAAAAGAATGAAGAAAAACAGAGAAATTGTAAATTTTGTAAAGAAATAAAATTTTTAAAACAAAACTGTTGTTGCTTTTTTGATTGATTTATTGTTAAAGTTGTTCGGCGATCCTACACATATAAGGATCGCCGAATTTTTTAAAAAGATTTGAGGAAGATCCTACCTTTTGGATCTTCCTCAAAAGTGTTTATAAAAATAACATCTGAAATGAAAAAACTTACTTACTTTGTGTATTAGTTAATAGATCTTGACCGTTTTCAGCAACAAATTCCATCTCTAATTCGTAGATATTATCTTGTGTTGAATCCAAATCAATTTCATTTGGTGGAGTCATTGGGAAGAAGATAGGGAATTTAATTGCTCTAATTAAAGTACCATCTTTTGCATGGATTTCTATAATACATTGTCCAGAATAATCTCTTTTAAGAGTTTGAGAACCTGTATTGTAAGAGTAGCAAAGACCTGCCCAATCTCTAAGAATATTAAGTGGATATGGAGTCCCATCAGGGGATACATTTATAGTAAACGACATTTTTGGATGGACTTTTGTGTCTGCTATTGTACCAATAAATTCTCTACTTACACCTCTATTAACTTGCTCTACTGGGTCTGGCATTTTATCAAGATTTAGACCTGTAATCTTTGTACATTGCTCAGTTAGTACTTGTGTACCATACCGAGATTGTAATGCCTGAGGTAATATAAAGGTAACTACAAATTTAGTAAGAAACAATGGTTCATCGAGGGATACACTGGTACGACTCCCACTGAAATGATATGATGAATTACTCATAATATTATGATTTTTAAATATTAATATTTTACTCTCATATATATCTTCTTAAAAACTTTTTTACTTAGGTAGGATAAAATTTGTATGGGTTTAAATTTTACAACTGATATTTTTATAAAGAGAGCAAAAGAGATACATGGAGATAAGTATGACTACTCTCTTGTAAAATATACAAATGCTAAAACTAAAGTAGAAATCATATGTCCTGTACATGGAAAATTTACACAAATACCATATAATCATTTAAGTGGTAAAGGATGCAAAGAATGTGGACACAAAGAAAATGGTAGAAATAGATCAATTACTCTTGAGAAATTTCTTGAAAAAGCAAAACTTGTACATGGAGATAAGTATGATTATTCAAAAAGTAAGATAGAAAATTACAAAACTAAAATAGAAATCATTTGTAAAGTACATGGTTCATTCTTTCAAACATCAAATAATCATTTAAGTGGTAAAGGTTGTAAAGAATGTGGTATGATGTCTACTCTAAATCACATATACGAAAATTGTTCATCAAGTACAGAGGATTTTGTAGAAAAATCAAAAATTTTACATGGAGATATTTATGATTATTCAAAGGTGGAATATGTAAATAATCATACTCAGGTAAAGATTATTTGTAAAGAGCATGGAGAATTTTTACAATTACCTCATAACCATTTGGCTGGTAAAGGTTGTAAAGAATGTGGTATACAAAAAGCAGGACATTACACAGGAACTTCTAAACTTGAAGATGATTTTGTAAATTTTATAAAATCTTTCTACTCTGGGGAAGTTATTACCTCAGTAAGAGATAAAATTCCACCTATGGAACTTGATATCTTTCTTCCAGAATTTAATCTGGGAATAGAAATAAATGGATCATACTGGCATTCAGAAAAATTTAAATCAAAAGATTATCATCTTAGGAAGTATAACCTTTGTGTAAGTAAAGGAATTAGACTCATTTCTATTTGGGAATGGGAAATCCTTAAAGATAAAATCAAGATAGAAAATTTTATAAGGAATCTGATATCAGAAAAAGTAAAATTTCAAGCCAGAAAACTTGAAATTAAAGAAGTAAGTATAGAAGAACAAAGAGAATTTTTAGAAAGTAATCATTTACAGGGTTATATCTCTTGTTCCTTAGCACTTGGACTCTACACAAAAAATGATGAACTCATTCAACTTATGACTCTTAGAGTAAAAAGTAAAAAAGATAAACTCTATGAGATAGGTAGACTTGCTACAAAGATAGGGTACTCTGTCATTGGTGGAGCAGAAAGACTCTTTAAGAATTTACAAAAGATGATAGATTTTCAGGAAATAATCAGTTATAACAATATGGATAAATTTACAGGAGAAGTTTATGAAAGACTTGGAATGAAATATGAAAGTCTTTCTATTCCTTATGGTTGGATAATTGATGGAAGATATCTTCCAAGATATGCTACTCAAAAGAGTAAACTTTTGAAGCAAGGCTTTAATAAAAATAAATCTGAAAGTGAAATAATGAGAAGTGAAGGATTTGAGAAAATCTACTTTACAGGTGTTTCAAAGTTTGTACTTGATAAAAAGGAAAAACCTTAGAGAAAAGAGTACATAACATCAAAAAGTAAAATTTTATTATGAATAATTTTAAATATACACCGAAAGGGAGGGATATCTCTATTACTATGGATGGAGATATTCTCATAGATTCGAGTCCCAAGATACAGGCACTTGTTACTTTAATAAATGAGAAAGATCCAGAAGCACTTTCCTATGGTACTCGTGGTAGAATAGCCGTAGAAATGCAAAATGCTCTATATGATGTTATTGATAAGTACAGTATCAGAGAACTGGCAAGAAACCACGCTGAAAATCTACTTAAAGAAAATCCAAGAATTAAAACTGATGATAGAGAAAGAGAGAAAGCACTTAGAAATATAAAGACTGGTGTACTTGCTCCATACTTAGAAAATATAGAAAAACAACTTAAAGAAATACTTGAAAATAATATGGTAAATGAAGCAAATATTACAGGAGGTGTTCGTGTAGATCCAGAAAACATTTATATGTTACATGATAAAGGATATAGTGGTGTAATGATATATTTTGGTAGTACAAATAAGAATTATGTACAAATCAAAACATTTAATGAAGAAGAACATGCTAAAATACACATGTATACAGTAATGAATCCAGAATATAAGAAAGTGTTCTTGGGTGCTATTCCTGGTCTAATAAATGAAACTATCTTGGATTTTGTAGAAATGAATGAAAAGGTTGGAAGATCTAAATTCTATGAAAAATATGGAGATAAGATCGTAAAAAATAGATTAAATGAGGAAAGTGGTAAAGATGAATTTGGTGGATATGATATAACACTTACTTATAAAAATAGAAGTGGAGAATTTGGAGTAAAAATTGGAGATCTTGTAGATTATAATGTTCGAGTAAGTGAACAGGAAGAGGCTGTTTTACTTAAAGCAGATAAAGATGCTTTTGTAAAAACTTTACACAAACATATTTACAACTATGTTTATACTTACTTTAAAGATATCTGTGTAAGAAATAACGGAAATAAACTTGTTAAAGATTATGTGGACTTTATCATCAAAGGAAGTAGAAGAGTAGGTGGTAGTTTAGACAGATTTTTCCATGATTTACTTAATGGACTTGAAACAAATACTACTGATTTGCTTCATGTTTATAAAAATGAAATTAAAAAAGAAGTTGAAAAAAGAGGAATAATTATAAATGAATCCGCTGAAAGTACACAGACAAGATATGTTGGATCAAGATATAGACCATATATCAACATGTATGTTCCAAAAGGAGAAGATACTATAAGTGTAACTCTTGATGGATATGGTACATTCATTTATAAAGCAGATGAAAAAGAAAGAGCAAATGCTGATCTTCTTGACTACTCTGGTATACATTATACACTTGATCTTACAGAAAAAATAGGACAGGTACTTTATGATGTGCTTCTGTCAATACCAAATTTACCAGGTGTAGATATGAAATCTATCCTAAAAGATTATGTAAAAGACATATATGATATATGGAAAAAAGATGAAGTTTACATGAAAAACTTTGTTGATATGCTTGAACTTTCAGATTTGGCATATTACAAAGATGAAATCTTGGTTGAACTTAAAAAACTTGGATATTTATATGAAAGTAAAAGAGTTAGGTATGTAAATGAAGCCAGATTTGATAAAGAAATTAAAACAGATCATGGTTTAGTTTTTGTAAAAAATAAACATGATGGTACTTATACTTTTGGTTTAGTTGGTGGATTCAATTCAGATTATGAACTAAGTCCAAGAGAAAAAGCAAGTTTTTTCCTACTTCTTAGAAATAGAAAACTTTCGGCTATTGTAGTTGAACAAATAAACAAACAACTTAAAAATGCTATCCAAGAATTTATCCAAAATATTGGAAGTATGCTACAGGTAGATAAAGTAATTAAAAACCATGTAAATTTCTTAACCAATCAAAACAAATATGGAGATATGATAGAAGTTGCTAAACCTTTTGTAGATTCTTATTATGGAGATATTTATAAAAGAGAATTTGCAAAAAAGGGAATATTACTGAGTTAAAAATAAACCAATTCTCATAATCTATTTTTTAGAGAAGAGCCTACCAATTAGTTTTTGGTAGGCTCTTTTATTTTTAATCAAGATATTTGTAGGCTTTAAGTTGATAATCTATTTCTTTTTGAAGTGGTTTATAGACTCCACTAACTACCATCTGGTCTCTCCATTTAAGGATTTTCTCTTTATCACTACCTGTTTCAATTTCTATCTTTGTAATAAGCCTTGCTACATGCATAGGTATAGAAATAAAATCTTTAACTTCAGAGTATGCTGTTTCTACTGCTTTTGTGATATGTACAGATATTAAAGTTTCAAGTTGATGGGAATCTACTTCTTTAAGCATATATGCGTACGCTACTTCTTCATTTGATAGATTTACAGCCAGTGGAGATTCTGTTTTTAAATGGACATTTGCCGTGTTCCCTGTAATTTCAGGTTTTATATCTAGACCATTATACATTTTTCTATAATTTGGAATGAACTTGGCTTCTGAGAGAAGATGTCCATATTTCTTTAAAAATTTTTCTTTACCATTCATAATATTTAAGGATTTTTATTGTTTTATTTAATACTTTAAATAAGAATTTGCCTACCTGTGGATTTAGGTAGGCAAAAACTCTAACTTTAAAATTTACATTATGAGAGATTAGATTTTATAAAAGTTTATCACCAATTACATCTCCATATCCTCTTCTTCTAAGTTCATCTTCGAACTCTTTTGTATAGACAGAAAATGTTCTCTTAGGTAGATCTTCCCTAAGATATTTAATAGTATCTTCCTTAGTCATTTTTTCATCTTTTTCTACTTTCACTACATTATCTACCATAATAGAAATTGCTTTCTTTACATCAACAGATTTTGCAGTATCTTTGATACAGTTTTCAATAGCAGTAGTTACAGCATTCATTACTTGTTCACCAAATTTATCTTTAAGTCCAAGAATGTCCAAAAATGCTAAATTAGCCTGTTCAGACTCGCTACATTCAAATTCAATACTATTTCCATCATTTATACTAATTTCCACATTGTCTATACCACGAAGATTATATTTTGAATCTTTTACATACAATCTTACATTAGATTTATTTCCAACCATCACTGACTTCTTAACAAGTCTTGATTCGTTTATTTTATACATAATATTTAAAATTTTATTTTTATAGGCTTTAAGAGATATATCTTCTTTTAATTTTCTTATTTTCTTAGGACTTAAAATATCCAAAAATTTTCTAAAATTTAAAGAAGATACCTTTCTTTTACTTCTTTTTATTTTCATTTACCCAGTCCATAAGCATACTATTTACAGTGGGATCTTTATGGATTTTAATTTCACTAAGATTCTCAGGTTTCTTATTCTTTTTATCAGCCTTTGAATCCTTAATCTCATTTAAAACTTCATTATTTACCTTAATTTTTAAAGGTTTAGGTTTTATAACTTCATCAAGTCTAAGACCTTTTGGACTTACCATTTTAACTTCAAAAAGTTTATCTTTCTCTTCCATTTTTATTTAATTTTATTTATAAAAGAAAGAGCAGGATTACCTTTGATATCTAAGAGATCTCTTTGTGTAGCCTTTCTTATTTGTTTTACAGAAAGATTTTTATCTACTCTTGCTACATAATGCAGAACTCCTGTACTTTCAAAGTAGTATCTGGTTTTATCTCTACTGTCTGTAAAAGTATAAAGACCATCTGTTTTTATCTCTTTTTCTAAACTTTCATTAAGGAAACCTCTTTCATTTACCTCAGCAGAGAATGGTTCAAGCCATTCATAAGAAAGTCCTGTATCCAAAGTACTCACTTTATCTTCTATTCTGTCAAAGATACTACGGTAAAGAAGTTTCTTCTGCTTAGGAATAACAAGAAGTTGCCCAGTTGTACGCATTGCATTTTCTCTACTGTCCCACCTAAGAGGATTGAATTGAGGTTCTGGATTTTCATTATATGTAGAAAGAATATCTATAATTTCAGAAATAGAATTTGCTTTACCTATTTTTGCTTCTACCATTTCCTTTCTAAGTTCTGTACTTTTTCTCTTAAATTCATCATCTTCTCTTCTATATCCAGCATCCTGAAGTAGTACACCATGATTACTTCTTACCACTGCACTGCCCACTACATTAGGAAGTTGTCTAACTTCTACCTTATATTCTCCATCATCTGAAATATAAGATTCTACAAGGTAGCAATCATCTCCATTTGAAAGAAGTGTATTTCCTATCATTCCCTTTTCAAGGAGAGTACCAATACAGTCTTTGATAGTTCCAGGTGTTCTAAGTGCACCTCTAATTGCTACACCATCTGGAGCATATTCTACTTTCTTTCCATAATTTCCAGTTTGTCCTTCAAGTTCATCTCTTGATACAAAGGTAGCACTGGAAATGATACCGATATTACTAGAATTTATACCCTCTCCATATTTAGAGTTCAGGTCATACATATAAAGAAGAGAAAGATCATCTTTCTCTCTATTTTCACTCTTCATAGTGATAGTTGGTCGATAATTTCTATCTCTATTCTTCATAAGTACCCAACCTTTATCTGAAAGATATTTTGCTATTATTACGCACATAGTTACTTAACTTTATTTTGTATGTATCCTCTTCTTTTCTCCTCTATTTCTTTTTCAAGCATAGAAATTTCCAAATCTATTCTTTTATTATGTTCGCATATAAGTACACTTGCAAGAATATCATCTACTCCACTAAGATCCTCTGAAAGTTCTTTAAGAAGTGGAACAGAAAGTTCAGAAAGCATATCTATAAGACCTGGAACTTCTTTAAATCTTGATATAGAATAGTGGAGTTCATGTAAGAGGAAGATATCATTCTTTAAAATTCTTTCAAAATCATTATTCTTATTTTTATCTGGAAGAGTTGTTGGAACTACACAGGGTAAAGTGTCTGTGGAAATGATAGAATCTTTGTACCAAATGTAAGGTGTAGAAGAAAGAACTTTTGTTTCTCTTTCTCCAAGTACAAAATCTTTTATTTTTATAGAATCTGTTGTATATGACATAGAATCTTTTGAAAGAATAAAAATAAGATTGTAAGGATCTTTCATTCTAAAAAGTAGAACAATTCCATAAGGAATCATTTCTTTAAAGTTTTTAAGATCAGTAAGCATTATTTCCTTATATCTCTGTGTAACCAAGTCTGAGGAATAAATCAGAGAATAAAGTTTAGGAAAATAGCCAAGTTTTATAATTTCTATATAGATGGCATCAATTACTGTACTTGGAAGATATTCTCTTTCTCCAAGACTATCTTTTGGAAGTACAGGAGTAAAGAGACATTCGTGCGTAGATACTTTATAACTTTCTGGGTCATCTGATGTCCATTCATCTCCTGAAAGATTATAAGTAGAGGGTTCTGTATTTGTTCTATTGTATGCATAGACAGAGTCAGAATTTAATCTATAAACACTATCTCTTCTTATAACAAATCCATAGGGATAAGGTCTTTGATTTATTGGATTTATTACAGTTGGAACAATTACAGAATATCCAAAAGGAACAAATTCTGTTATCTTTGAAGATGAACTGTGGGAATCTTCTTTTAAAGATAAAAGATTCTCTTCTGCGTAGTCTGATACTCTCATTTTATAATTTAAATTTTTAAGTTTATTTTTTAATTTTATCTTCTATGTTTTTAAGGACATAAGCACTAAGAAGAAGTATAAGTGTAGATCCAAGAAATTCAAGTGTAGTCCTAAGTGTAGGAATAAAAAGATTTCTAAGGAAAAGGAAGAAAACAAATATACCAATAACTGGAATTAAAATATTTAAGAGTTTTTTAAGTTGTAAAAGTGTCATTTTTGATTGATTTTTTAAATTGTTAAAGATTTTTTAAAAAGGTGCACCTCCTTTGTGAAGGATTTGGAGGCACACCAGTTATGAACAAAAAAGTTATTTTTGAATATTATCTTCTGAGAGTCTTTCTATTTCACTTGGAGAAAAATGAGAAAGGTAAGTGTAAAGGAATAGACTAAATGAAAGATCGAATTTTAAGATATCTTCAAGTGGTTCAAGATTTTCTATTTTACTTGTGGTAATGATTGGTCTATCTTCTGTGGAAATATTATCTCCTTTCTTTGTAATAATCCCTGTATTTCTTTCTGTAAGATCCAGTCCTATGTTTGATTGGAAAGAATTATCATCTAAAATAGTGATAATTTCATTTGTATAGAAAAGACCTTGATTGTTTATAACTACGGTAGTTTCATAAAGGTCGGTAGATTTAAAGATGAGAGAAATATTCTCAGGAAGAGATTTTGTGTAAGTATCAAGTTGATTTTTAATTTGGTCAAATGCCCATATCTTATCAAATACTTTATAAAGGAAAGGAAATTTAAGTTCTTTTATTACTTGGATAATAGATGAAAGAATTTCAATAGGAAGTGTCATTCTATCTCCCACAGAGTCCATAGAAAGTAAAGGGGAAACAAAAATCTGATACTTCTTTATATAAGTATGTGTAATATTGTCGATCCATACTCCTGCAGCTTTGTTAATAGATGACAAAGTTCCATTTTTATCTACATATGGAAAATTTGTAGCATTAAGTGTGTAAATCCCTGTACTTCTGATAATAATTCCATGACATCCAAGTTTGATGTTGTTATCATCATTTAAAGGAAGTACAATTGAGTATCCTTTTGGAACAAGTGAACATACTGGCTTTTCAAGATCTGTAATGTACTGTGTGTTGTAATGTGACATTTTTTATAAAATTTTATTGGTTATATTTTATAAAATACAAATACCGTGCCAGTCCATTCTTATGGGTACCAGAGACATATAAAAATGACAAAGTGACGGTCTAAGTACTGACAAAATTGTCACAGATTTGTCACTTTGTCACTTTTGATACTGACAAAACTGTCATCATTCTGTCACCATGTCATCATCCCATGACAGATAATCTTTAATCTTTAATTTCTTATCTTTTATAGTCTTTTCAAGGTGTGTAATTTGCTTGTCTATTTCAGTTTTATAAAGGTATTTAAGATCATCTGGAATACCTTGTAAATGCTTTCTTACAGTAAGAATATCAATATGTTTTACAATACCTTGTTTAATTTCATCTATATTTAAATGAATAAGATAGTAATATATTTTTGAAAGAAGAACAATATCAAAACCTAAGTATCTAAGAAGATTGTTTCCTCTTGGTATTCCTACCCATACAGCAGGATCTGTTTTTGTAATTATATGCTTTCCACTTTCTGTATAAATTCTTCCAAAGTTTATAGAATCATCTACTTGGATTCCAATTTTTGTATGGTAAAATTTTCCAGATAGTGAAATGTTCATTTTTGAATAAAGTATATCTTCTTTATTTAGAATAATATTGAGTCCTGTATCCATATAATTGTAAAGATGGAAAAGAATTTGGATACCCTCTGGAATTTCTTTCTGGAAATTCTCTATGAAATTGAGTATATCATACCTTATGGTATTTGTTGAGATATACTCATGAAGAAGTGGAAAGTCATATCCTGGAATTTGTCACTCAGGTACTTATAGAGTGCCTCTGTAATCTCTATTTTTTCTCCCATAAATTCTTTCTTTATAAATCCAAAAAGGAAGAATTTACCACTGTCAATTTTTGAACCACCTGTACTGTGCCAATTTCCGAACTGAGAAACATAGACTGATGGTACACCATCTTTAATAATTGTAAAATCTGGAACGCCAAGTTTATAGATTCCATTTCTGGAAATTACTACACCACTACCAGTGTAGACATTACTATCTTCGTTAAAGGTAACTACAATAAAGAAACCTTGTGGAATCTTTTTAAGAATATGTTTATTTACGAGATTTTCGTTCATTTTTATCATTTTCAAAAAGTTTTTCAAGTCTATTTTTAATATTTTTTTCAAGTTCTGCTCTTCTCTTCTATAAAGATTCTATATCTCTATCAATGCTTCTAAGTTCATATTCAATTTTTGCTTTTTCAATTTTTGCTTTGTCTATCTTCTCAAAATCTGAGGGATCAATAGAAGACAAAATGTAATGAACAGAATGTGCAAGTAAAATATCTGAAAAGAGAGGTTCAAGTTTTGTAACCACATCTGTGGTGCTTATTGTAATGATTGGGTGGTTTCTTATATCAAGTCTTATATCGGATGGAGAATAAACTCCATGTTTTGAAGTAAGAGAGTAACCCTCTCTGGGTTCTTGACTACCAAAATAAGTATGACTACCAAGAGTAATATTTCCATATTTATAGAAGTATCCCTCATTTGTTACAATAACACATGTGTCCCAGTTTTCCAAGTGAAAGATTACAGAAACACCATCAGGTATCTTATTTTTATATATGCTAAGTTCGATAAGTATCTTTTCTTTTATTTTTGGATCATTAAGTGAGCCAAGTAAAAATCCAGAATGTAAATCTCTCATCATATTATCTAAAATAGTAAGTTCAGAAGATGAAAGAATTTTTCTACTTCCTACATCACTCATTGGTATAAAAGGAGAAAGGAAGATATCAGATTTTTCAGTAAGTTCCCAGTCATCATTTTTGTAGTACTGGGTACTTTTAAGACCTACTGAGTTCTCTGTGATTACTTTATCTCCTATAAATTCATAAATTCCTGTACTTCTTATAACAAGTCCTCTTTCTACATTTAGAAATCCTGTAATGCTTTCTGTAAGTGGAAAGAATAAAGAATAACCTTTTTGTATGCTTTCTCTAATTTTATAGAGAAGACTTTCTGTACTGGTTTCTGTTGTTTTCATTTCATTTTTATCTTTTGGGTCATTAAAAAATTCATGTAATTTTCGAATCTGAGTATCTATAATTCTTCCATACTTAATAATTACTCTATACTTTTTCCAAGTATCATAGTTAAAATAATCAAAGATAAGTGTTTCTTGTTCATTCTTATCTGAATATTGGAGTAAAAGCACAAGTATTTCTTCTGGATCATCGAATCTATATCCCCATTCTTTACCTTTAAGTAAATGATTAAGATCTTGAATAGGAAATTTAAAACCACATTCGAGAATTATAATTTTAAGTTTATTCTTTATATCTGTAAAGTTAGAGTTATATTCAAAGTTTATTACTTGGTATTTCATTTTTATGATGTTACTTGGTATTCTTTATTCTTAAAAGTGTACAGGTACTCATCTGTATCTTGCTCAATCCAAATTTTTATGGCACAATTGTTGTACCAAACAGTATAAACTTTAAAGAATAAAATAAATTTATCAAGTGACATTTTAAGAGTACCATTTAAGAGTTCTTCTATTTGATTGTCTGAAAGTTTTACTCCACCAACAGTCGATATGAAATTTAAAGATTCTCTAAGTTCATCTATATTTTTCCCAGGTACTTCTATACTTAAAATTGTAATCATTTCTTGATTATATTAGTTTATCTTTATCAAAATCTGCGTAGTATATCTCTCCTATTTCTTTCTGAGTTTTTCCAGATGAATAGTATGTTTTATACCTTTGAAAGGTATCTTTGGAAAGTGTAATAGTAAAGAAAGTTTTATCTTTGTTCATAAGAGAATAGAGTTTAAAAAGTTTCTCTACTTCTTCTATTTTGTCTGTTTCATGTTTAAGAAAGATTATTTCTTCTATTTCCTTTTCAGTAAATGAAATATCAGTACTATCTATAAGTAGACTAAGTTCTTTCTTTATATCCAGATAAAAATATGGATAAAAATTTACAGATTCTACAATAAAAGTTTCCATATGGTTTAATATTGTAAAATGTGACATTTTCCATTTAGAAAACAATAACTATATCTTTCATGGTTATACAAATTGAGTACTGTAACCGAAATTGATGAGTCTACATATTCAATAGTTAAATGCCGAAGAAGTTCAGAAAGTTTTTCCATATCTGTTTCTGCTCTACAAAGTAAGATTTCTGCTATTTGGATTTCTGAAAGTCCTATATCATGCTTATCTGAAAGTCTTTTAAGTTCAGATTTAAGTGGAATACTATCAAAGTCTATGGTGCTGATATTTATAATTTTTACATTGTCCATTTTTCTACAAGTAATATGCTTTATAAATTTTTTCTACAAGTTCTGGATTATCTTCAAGTTGGATAGGTTCAAAATTATATGGCTTAATTTTCTCTATACTTACATGGCAAGATACTTTCTTATTTTTTGTAAGTTCTCCATCAATTATGAGATTTTTATCTGTAAAAGAAAATCCTTGACTATCCACACAAATAGTTATATCATCATCTTTTAAATAGATCAGAATAAAACTATCCAAGTCAAGTATTTCCTTTATCTTTAAAAGTTTATCCTTTTTCATATAAATTTTATATTATAAAGATTGGTGTAATTTCTATAGTTCTGTTTATACATTACTTATAAAAACATAGAGTATCATAGAGAAATAGAAAATAGTAATGATAATAAAAATGATCATCTTTGTAATTAGATTCCATCTTCTGATTTCTCCTATAATATCCAGAAGTTTTATTATTAGAACAAGTAGGATAAGCGACACATGTAAATAAAGTATTTGTATCATATTTTTAAATTTTATAAGAAAACTAACAGGAAGATGTATCCTGTAAATAGAAGACCAAGAATTAAGATAAGAATAACATATTCATAAGGAAAATCAGAAGAAATGCTATCTCTGAGTTTTATGACTATATTTTTTATTTTCTTTATCATAAGAAATTTTTAAGAATTTTATTACTAAGTGGTAAGTTACTAGGTGGTAACATTTTAGAACAGAAGTAGAAATATAAGTACACAAGACATGATGAAAGTAGCAAGTGAAAGCATACCTTTTATTTCAATTTGAAATTTTGGAGAAAATTCTGCTTGTGAAAGTGTGGCACATATAAAAATAAGTGCTGTAAGTAAAATAATTGCTGTCATTTTTATTTCTTTTATATTGGTTTTACAAATATTTTACCTACTTAAAAATCCCACAGTTTCAAGGTTTAAAAAATGTTGTCCCACTCAAGCAAATGAGTGGGACAACTATTAATTATGCTTAAGAAAGATTTTCCTTATACAAGTTTGTAAGAAGAATCTTCTACTACAAGTGTCAAGTAGTTAAGTTCTGGAGAAGAACCAGCACCAACCAATGCATATCTTGATTTAAGTGCTTCTTTAAATGACATTGTACCCTCTGCTACAGTAGAGATTTTTTCAGAAAGTAAGTAAGGACAGAATTTAAGACCTGGATCTTTTTCTGAACCTTTTCTGAAAATAGCAATTCTGTTATCAGTTAAGTCCATCAAAGCATCTTCGTAAACTTGGATACCTTTGAATTCTCCTGCATATTCTAGTCCATCTTCATCAGAAAGTGAATTAGAGAATGGAGCAACAGAGTAACCTTTGATATCAGAAAGAGCAGATCCGTGAGTAGCACCAAGAACGATAGTGTTCCCTTTACCTCTTCTACTTCTTACTTTAATTACAGATGAAGCGTAAGCAAGTCTTGTGATAAGTCTTCTTTGTAAAGATGACATATTTTCAGCAAGAACAGAACCACTAACAAGTTCTCCTTTTGTAGCAGCAATTTGAAGACCTGTACCAGGTGCAATACCTTCAAACTCAGTTGGATTAGGAGCATCAGTAGTATTAGCGTTAAAGTTCAAGTTAAATGCTGGATTTAAAGTATGCATGTTGTAGTGATGTTGCCATCCATATGCAAATACCTCAGACAAGATATGTCCATTGATAGACTGAGTAAGTTGATCTCTAAGAACTGCATCTCCAAGTTCAAGAGCATCAACATCGTGATCCATCTTCATATCTTGGATTTGTTCAGTTGTATACTCGATATCAACATGGAAAGTTTCAGCAGAGAAGTTACGAGACCACTGTCTAAGACCCATTGATTTATATGGAGTTCTTTCTCCATTTTCTCTGTTCATTGGTTTAAATCTTTGTCTGCTTCTGTTTGCACTCATGATTGGAGCAGTAGAAGTTGTAGCACCTGCACCAGAGTATCCAGCGATAAAGTTGTTAAATCCAGAAACATAATCTACTGATTTTGCAGTATAATCGATATCTATATCGATTTTAACTTGGTCAAGAACTTCTTCAAGAGATTTAGCCTTGTAGTCAGCCTCTTTACCAGTTTTGATAGCAGTAACTTCAAAGATATACTTACCTTTGATTCTATCTCTACCTACAAATTTAACTTTATCAAGAATTCCAAGACCACCTGTAACTGAGTATTCAGTGCCAATTTTAGAGTCAGCAAGTTTAGTTTTTACAGAAGATCCAGAAACATCAATCATGAAGATTACTGGTTTCTCTACATTAGTTTCTCCACTTATACCTCCTGTGTAGATAGGTTCAACAATATAAACAGAAATGTTAGATTTAGACATTGGGATAATTGGAATGATGTCCATACCTACTGTTGTAGCAGAAACATCAAGGAATACACCAAATAAATCTTGGAAAACTTCACCAGATCCTACTTCTGATCCACCAGCCATTGGGTTATTACCAAAAGCAAATTTACCTCTACCTGGTACAGAAGTTGTAGATGTAGCATTTTCATACATTTTTCTGATATGAGCCATTTCGGCAATAGTTCTTAACTTTGATTCTGAAATAGAAATACCTTTTGCTTCATATCTTTCTCTGAGTTTAGGTAACCAAGACTCATAGATTTTTGTCTTTAAATTATTCATAACAAAATTTTATTTAATTTTGGTGTATATATTAAAAATACAAAGAGAACCCATCGGTAGTGTGGGTTCTCTTTAATAACCAAAAAATTATAAAAAATGTTTATCTGTTATATCTACTTTAAAGAATTTGGAATATTTTCAAATGGAATCTTTAAGTATTCTATATCATAATTTGCCTCTTTAAGTAAAGTTTTACACTTCATCTTTAAGATAAGATACCAAGAATGTCCTATCACAACTCTGTCTATCTGATCTGTCTTCATATAATCAAGAAGTGAATGGACAAGTGTATATCTAAGAGCAAGTGCTTTAAGATTGGTAATTTGATTTGTAATAATATCTGGATAAAGATCCATATCTGAAATTCTACCTCTTTGTAAATCTTTTTTAAGTTTTTTAAGTTGATTTCTATATTTTTCAAGAATAGAAACAGAAAAATAAGTATTTACAGTTTTAAGATAAGTAGTCTGATCATTATTATAAAAACTTTCCATTGGATAGTACTTTAAATACTTATCAATTAAGGATATTACCTATATTATTATTTTGATTTCACTATTCATATTTTTCTTTTAAAAATGAAGTGAGAAAGAAATCAGAAACTTTCCCACTCCATACCTAAACTAAAAAATTCACAACTTAATTATTTTATACAGAAAGGTGGCAAAATGTTTCCACTTTACCACCTTTCATTATAGTAAATCACAAGTTATACCCTAAATGTTTATATCATTTATATCATATCCAAGTTCAAGAACTGAGGAGTCTACCCCTGTAGTAAGTATTTGAGAATCTATATCAGCATAAGTCTCTTCAAGTCCTACACTGTACCAAAAAGATACAACCTCATCTACTGTCTTTGGATTTTTAAGTTTGAAAGCAGATATGATATTTTCTTTTTCTACCTGTGGAAGCGCTTCCCAAGATCCTACAAATTCAGCAGGAATATGTTCAAGTGCAAAGACAAAATCAATCTTAGATGTACTGTCCTGTACTACAGTTTCAACTTCTTCATCAGAGTACTCAGAAAGCCCAGAGAAGATGATTTCCTGTCTGATTGGAGAAAGACATTCAAACATTGCCTTTGTTTCCTTACGAAGTCCTTTAAGTTTAGGGAATTTAAGGTCAAAAACAAGAGTTTTTGGATCTACATTTTCTGAAATATCCTTAGTTGTAGGAATAACAGAAGATTCATCAAGTCTTACATTTCTACCATCTTCTGTAATGAACCCATCTCCCAAGTATTTAACATATGTTCCTTGTTCTACTCCAGAATTTGAAGTTTTAACCATATAAGTTTTTCCCTCTACAAGTTGCAGAGCAGGTTTTCTCGACTCAAAGAGAGATTTGCTTTCTGACATCTTTCTTCTAAGAATTTTATTTTCTCTAAGAACATTTTCAAGCATACCTGTAAGAAGTCCAACAGATTCTTCAAGTTTAGCAACTTTTGAAAGAATATCCTCATAATTTGCTTTATTTTCTGCCTCCTCCTGAGTAATAATAGAAGATTTAAATTCTTGAACCTCCATAGTAATATCTTTAAGATAAGGATCATTACTATTTGATATTAAGTTTACCATATCATCAGATACAGATACTACACTTACCTGAAGAGTTTCCCCACCATATCTGATAGTATATTTGCTTCCAGCCTGTGGAAGATCCTCATCATTTTCACACAAGGTAGCACTTTCTGTAATGATAAATTCATCTTTATCAAGCACTCTATTTTTTACAAGAATATCTCTAACACTTTCAATGTTTAGTCCTGTATTCATTGTAATATAATCTATAACCTCCACAAGAGAAGCACCACCACCCAAGTAATTTCTGTAAAGTTCAAGCACTTGCGTATCTTCTGCGTTTGCTTCTGATACAAAAGTAACATTATCTATATTTACAGGTTCTTCTTCTTCAGTAGGTGTATCGATTTTAGAAATTCTTCCATTGTTTGAAAGTATTGAAATAATATCTTCTCTTGAAAGATCTACTGTAGTAGAAATAGAAGACAAAATATCTTCAAGTCCAGTCCCAGATTTTGCAAGATTATCAAAGATATCTAAGATTGCATTTGTTTCATCTTTTGAAGATGTGATATCTTCATCTTTATCTTCAAGAAGTCCAAGTTCTTTAAAATGATCCATATGCTGAGATGGGTCAAAAATTAAGGTAGTATCATCTACTTTAATCTTTCCAGATAAAATATCCTCGATAGATGGCTCTATATGAAGATCTTTCCATCCACTTACATCTGCTCTTTGTACTCCAAATTTCTGATAATCATCAAGAACAATTCTATATTTTATACCATCAGAACTTTCTACTTCAAAAGAGAGTATCCATTTAAGAGATTCATTTACTTTAAGAATCTCTTTCCAATTCTCAGCATTGAATACCCAATCTTTAACATACTTAACTTTTTCAGAAGTATTATCTTTACTGTTAATTGTGTTTTTGAATATATCTGGAAGATCAGAAAGTGCAAGAATTTTCTCTACTTTGCTTTCATCATCATCATCAGAAGATACGATATCTGAAAGATCATCTTTAAGACTTTCAGAGATTGTTTGTTCGATTTCTATATCAGAAAGTAAGAATTCTCTTTCTATACCGTTTAAAGTAACCTTAACACTATCTCCCTGGATTTCTCCTGCAAGACCTGTCATTCCATAGAACTCGCTTTCTTTATTTTTAATTCTAACTTCATCTCCTGGATTTAAAGTATTTTCAAGAGATTCATTGTTAGAGAGTGATTTTAGATTATACATAATTATATCTTTTGTTTTAATATTTTTAAGTGCTACCTCATCTCCTTTGATACTTTCAATAGAAAAGGTATTTCCAGCAACTGTTTTATTTTTATAATTTCTTGGAAATTCTATTTCATCTCCAACTTTATATCTAAAACTGTCTACTTCTTCAGAAACAGTAGGCTCTGTATTTTGAGTATCCTGTGTTGTAACTTCTGTATCCAATGGATTTTCTTGCATAGGCTCTTCCTTTCCAATACTTTCATCGGGACTATCAGAAATTACAACATCTGGATTCTCTGGAATAGTAGTAACTACACAATTTCCATTTAAATCTTTATTTGGACAATCATCATTATTATTTTCTACAAGATTTACATTTTCTTCTGGATTTACATCTTTGTATTTCCAATCTGGGAAGATAGAAGATACAATCTCTTGGAAAGGTTCAGATTTCTTAATATAAGATATAAAATGATCTCCCTGTTCAGGCAGTCTATAATGTCTCTTATATTTTCCTATCCAAGTATTTAATTTCTCTTCAGAGTCAATATTTCCAGAGACAAGCATAGAAATAAGTTTATCTCTTAGTTTGTCAAATTCTGAAACTTCCCCAAGTGCATTTTCTACAAGTCTTGGAGCAACATATGTTGTAAAGGACTTATTTTCTGATATTCTTGTAAGTTTAGCATTAGCAAATCCAGGTCTGTATACTACATCATATGTGTAAATAGTATCGATAGTAACTACACCTGTTTGTTCATCTCTATATCCAGTTGCTCTACTGGAAATAAAAAGTGGACTACCTGCTTTAACAATTTCAATAAGATCTTTACCAAGATTAGTCGGTAAAAGTTCTATTTTGATTTTTACATTATTTTCTGCTTCATCATACCAAAGGTCTCTGATGATATGAGATACTGATCTCATAGAAACATGGTAATCTTCATCATGATCTGGACTACCAAGAAGTATTCCTTGCTCAATCTGTGGTTTTAAGTATTCAAGGTGCTTTAAGTAATCCTCTTTCTTATAAATTCTATTATTGTCATTTGGAGTATCAAATTCAGCACATATACCTGTCAAGATGTACTTGGGAGTACTTCCAGATCCTACTTCTGATTCCGATATATCCAAAAGTGACAATGATTTTCTGGAGTGTTCCATTAACCATATAGCATTGGATTTATTCATATCACGAACAATTTAATTATTGTCATATATATCTTCTCAAAAACTGCATTTCCATTTTTATTTGGAACATATAAAAAGTTAAAAAGATATTATTTATAAAAGACATATATGAAATTTATACAGAAATATAATCCAGAGAAACTTGAAGATTTTATTCTTCCAGATAGAATAACTTCAAAGTTTAAGAATGGAATTGACAAATCTCAACTCTTTTATGGAACATCTGGAATTGGTAAGAGTAGTATGGCTAAATTTCTTTCAAAGAACAGCAGTTATCCTTATCTTTATCATAACAGTTCAAGAAATAGTTCAGTAGATGAACTAAGAGAGGGAGGTAGCATTTATGAATTTTGTAGTGAGACACAAATAAGTCTTGATGGTAAAACTGGGAAGAAGAAAATAGTTATACTTGATGAAGTGAACGGTGTAAGTATGCAGTTCTTTGAAGCACTTAAAGGATTTATGGATACTTACTCTGAGAAAGTTTTGTTTATTGCAACAACTAACCATATAAATCTTGTACCTGCTCCTATACTTTCAAGATTTGGAGGTGGTATCTGTTTTGACTCTGAAAATGATATAGAGAAGAAAGAAGTTTTTGTGAAGTATGTAAAGAGAATAGCACATGTTCTTAAAAATGAGGGAATATCTTATGACAAGGATAGCATAATAAAATTTGCGAAGAAGATGTTCCCAGATCTGAGAATGACTCTTGAAAGAATAGAAGAACTTAAATTCTCTGGAGGAAGCAACATAGAAGAAAGTAGTACGGGGCAGGTAGAAGAACTTTCAGAACTTTACAGTCTTATTGTAGAGGGAAATAATCAAAAACCAGAATATATCCATTCTATCTTAAAAACTAAGTATAATACACAGGTAGATTCTGCGATGCAATCTCTTGAACTTCCTTTTATAAGTTGGATAGAGAAAAATCATCCAGGTCTTTCTGTTGTAATTCCAAATATAAGTATAAAGGTTTCATATTATACAAGTATAAAACATACAGGGATAGATCCAAGTTTGCACCTTAGAGCATTAATTTGGGAACTTATTAATATATTTGCACAAGTAAAAGGAAAAATTTAAATTTTTATGGAAGATAATCAAAATGAAAGACTTGTAAGAATTAAGAGACTAAATTCTTATAGAAATACCCAAGTAGATGGTATGAAAGATGGTGTAATTAAGTATACAGATGGAAAATATCTGACTGTTACAGATCTTGAAGATAGTGCTATAAATCTTGAATTTATAGCAATGAGTCTGGCTAAACAGCCAAGATATAATGGACATACAGGAGATATGACAAGAAGAAATCATGGACATTACAGTATTGCTCAACATTCTGTAAAGATGGCAGAGGCTTCTCTGTTTGTCTATGGAGATCCAATTCTTGCTATGCAATGTCTACTTCATGATGCAGGAGAATGCTATACAGGAGATATAACTAATCCACTTAAAGTTCTTATAAAAGATAAAATATCTGAGATAGAGAACAAAATAGATGAGAAGATATTCAAAGTATTCAGTGTTCCTTATCCAATGGATGAAAGAGTAAAGCATATTGATGTAAATATCTGTGATTGGGAAATGAGTGTAATGCTTGATATGAATATTAAGAGTTATGGATACAATAATTATTGGAGTGTAGAGGAATCATATGAGAACTTCAAAAATACATTCTTCCAACTTCTTGAATTTATAAATCTTGAGAAACTTGAAAATTTAACAGGTGGATTTTCACATAAGAGAAAATCATAAATAAAAAGCAAATAGGTAAGTTTTTTGTTTTCATAATGGAAGAGGGAGATCATTTTGTTTATGATCTCCCTCTCTTTATTAAAATTATAAAAAATGAAATGTATTAGCCAAAAATTGGATTATTTTCTTTTACAATTTTTTCAATTCTCTTTCTATCTTCTTTATCAAGATTATCAAGAGTAATCATAGCATCATTATCAACTGAGATACCTGTGATTACTTTCTCCCCAGTCTGTGTATCTACATCAAGAGTAATCATAAGTTCTCCAAATTCTTTATCCTGTACTTTGATATATCCGTATTTCTTTGATTCATCAAGATCTTTAACAGTAGTTCTTACAAGATCTCTAATGATTTTTTGATCTTTGGAGTCAAGATCAGACATTGTAACCATAGCATCTCCCTCTATACCGACAGAAGTAATTCTATATTTTCCAGTTTCTATATTTTTAGTAATAACAACTTCTACATTTCCATACTCTGGATGTCTAACAACTTGGGTAAGTTTATCTACAGATTCGCTTACTGATTTTACTTTTTTAAGTGCATTTTTACCTTTGATAGCACCCATTACACCTGAATGCTCTCCAACACCTCCCCAATAGAAAAGTCCGATAACTGGGTTTATCTTCTTTACTTCTACTTTAATTTCTCCAAGATGTGGATGACTAATAAGAACAATATCTCCAACTTTTAAGGTCTTCATATAGACAGACTCTGTGATTATATTTTTATTCATAAGATTTATATGTTTATATTTATATTAAGTATTCCGATTGATCCATTTGTAGGAGTAAGAGTATCTGTAACTTCTACACCAGATTCTGTGACAAATCCACCTCTACATATAGCAACTTCTGTTTCTCCTACTTTTATATTACCGTACCTGTCTATCATATCATCTCTTTCTGGAATGAATGATACTTTTACTGTATCACAAAATTCAAGTTCATCAAGGATTCTTACAATATCACTGTGTGGTATCATATTTGTTCTCTGAGTAGAAAGAAGATAACTTCCAACAACCTCTTGTATTTTATTTTTGTAAGAATCTGTACTTACTATTTTATTTGAGTATGTAGGATGTAGTGTCATATCAATTACCATAGAAAAATACTCGAATACAGGAGTATAAAGATTTATAGAAATGTTTGTACTTTTTATATTTCTTTCAAGAATGTTTGTAAGCAGTCTATCTTTGTCCTCCTGGGAAAGTACAAATTTACTAATAGGTGCTGTAAAGTATGATTCAATAGCAGAAAGTCTACTTTTAAGTTCTGGAAGAAGAAGTACAGAGTAAATGTTGCTGTTCTGTACAGTATCATCTCTAAAAACTTTTACTGTTTTAAAGAAATTCATTTTCTTAAAGAAGTAAGAGATACTGTTCTCATCATACATTATGAAATTTCTTGATATATTTGGAGCAAGAATTTTTGTAAGTTCTGGATCTTCTGAATTTGCACCAAATTCTGGTGTCATACTTACCTTTGTAATTGCATATTCATTCATATTGATCTCTTGTCCAGTAGAATCAAATACAGAATCTGTCCATGTAAATTTAGGACTTGATATTCCTTGAAGATTACCTCCTGCACCTTTTGTAATTAAGTAATTTACTATGATTTCAGAGCCTTTCTCTGGAACTCTATGCATTGAATTTGTACCAAAAACAATAGAAATCCCTCTACCTGAGATATCATTCTTTACAAGGAAAACAGGTTCTTTATAAGTAGCATCATAAAGACTATCCACCTTTTTGTATTCTATTCCATTGACAAGTATCCAAATTCTATCATTTTCTATCATCTTATTTATACCACCCTGCACTGTAAATGATTGAATATCTTCTCCTGTACCTGTAAATATCTGTGATTCCATTTCTCCCTGTACAATATGGAACTTAGATTCTGTAAGAGATGAAATAGTAATATGAGTATGGGAAGTGGGAAGAACTATAATATAAGGATTTCCTGTATCTACACAAAGAAGTCTTGTATAATTTGGAATATGTAAAGCATCTGGATGAACAGTACTGTCTGGATTTTTGGTAATAGAAATTTGTCCGATAGCAGAAATACCTCTTGTAGCAGTATGTCCTTGAAGTTCTGCAAGACCATAAATTGTAGTAGTACGGTTAGCAGTAGCAAAATTTGATTGTTTAAGAGCATCTTTTATATAATAGAACATCATTTGGGACAAGTTATGAAGTACAAGTATAATCTGTCCATATGGAGAAGCATAAGTAAAACTCTCTTTATATTGATTATATTTTTGTTGAACATATGTAAGAGCATCTGAGAGAAGTTCAGATCCTTTAATTCGTGAGGTATCAAAATACTTTGACATGAATAATCTTTTAATATTGGTATATATATTCTATAAAAAATCGATATGGAACTTATACCACTTGGAGACAACTTAATCCTGGAAATTACAGAGAAAAATCAATCAGTTGGAAAGATAATCGGTATATCAGAAAATATTCGGAAAACAGGAGAATTTTCTGTGGGAGATGTTGTCTTTACTAGTGAATTTGGAGGTGTAAAATTTGAATATAATAGCAAATTACTTCTGTGGGTAACTAAAAGGGAAATTCTTGGAAAGTGCCAAGAGAACCTTTTAGTTACCCACAGTAGTTATATGGAACAACTTGAAAACTTCTTTGAAAATCAAATCAGAAGAAGTCTTGATAATGAACTTGCTGTTCTATAATGGAACAACTTGGCAAGTTACAAGATCTTCAAGTGGTATTTGTACAAAATCATTAAACTCATCTACAAAGGTATATTCCATATCAAGAGTACTGGAATATCCCTGTTTAACAAGTTTTAAATTTTTAGATATTCCATTAGAATCTGTAACTTTGTACTTATTTCCTACAAGTAAAGTAGTAGAAATTGGAATACAGTTATTTGATCCAAGTAAGTGCATAGGAATATCTACGCTTTCCTTACTTCCATCTACAAATCCATTTGCTGTATGTTGAAGAATTGTTCCTTTTGTACCGAACAGGGTTTCAGATTCAAGGATGTCAGAGGTAAGTAAGTAATATCCATTCTTTATGAAAGACATAGTACTTGGTGCAGGAGTAATAATTCCAAAATCTTGTAAGGCTTTACTCATTTCAGAAATACTATATTCAATTGAAATATTATCGTAAAGATAAGATGATGCAGATAAGAGTTCTTCTGCTTTGATACCTTCTTTTATAGAGTACCAAACACCTGCATATTTTCTATGAAGACCTATACCAAAATCTTTTGAATAAACAAATCTAAATTCTGGATCTACTACCGTATGTGCAAATGTCTCAACTGGGAGAACTATAAAATTTGGAGATGTTTCATTTTGTGTATTTACAAAAGGTGTATCCTGTGCAAAATCTCTAATTCTATCTTCTACTGAGTAATCTTCATAGAATTTGTCTCTTGATATAAGTCCAAGTTTAAGTCTATTGTAATCAGTAAGGAAATAAGGTTTTTCATCTTTTGAAATAAGAGAATTTTCAAGAAGTAGATTTACTTGGCTTTCTACCATAGTATCTGTATAAGATTCATAAATGGAATCTTTAATTACTATATCCTCGATATCTTCTCTGTCAGATGTTTTATTTTTAAGATCTTCAAGTCTACCTTGTAAGATAGAAAGTTCTCCTTTAAGTTTTAAGTAGTAATCTTTGATATCTTCATCATCTTTAACATGATTGTCGCTATCTTCTATGGTCTTAAGTCTATCTTCTATCCAAGATATCCTTTCTGAAAGTTTCTCGATATCCTCCTCTGTATTTTTAGAATCTTTATCCTCCTTAGATACCTCATCATTTTCCTCATCATCAGAGAATGGGCTTTCATTAAGAAGTTCAGCCTCTTCTATTTTTTCTACCTCTGAATTAATTACATTTGCATAAGTATCTTCAATTTCTACCTGTTCTCCAGTTTTTGAGTCTACAAAAGTTTGTCTGTCTTCTCCAGTTTTAAGGACAGTAACTTCTGTACCATCTGGAAGAGTAACTGAATAGATGTACTTTGAACATTTGATATAGTCAATATCTGAATTTATAAGACTTATAAGTTTCTGTACAGATGGTTTAACATAAGAACTATCAAGAGGGAAAGAACTCTCATAAATTTTATATCCCTCATCTGTTCTTTTAAATGTTTCTGTTCTACTTATAAGTGAAGTAACTTTAATAAAGTTTCTACATAAATTAAGGAAGTCTTTATTTCTTACAGAACTTTCCCAGTCATAAACTGTGCTTACCTTTCCATTTCTTACAGAAAGTAGTACCTGTCCTACAAGAACAAAAGTAGTACCATTTTCGGCGTCTTTCCATGTTGGGTAGTACTTATGATGTACAGAAATTCTACCATGTCTTGAAAGAATAGAAGTATAAACTCCATCATAAACTCTTGATTTAAGTGGAGAAATAATAGCCTGTATTCTTGTATCAAGACTTTGAGAGAACATAAGTAAAACACTGTCCTTAGCATCTTTTGGAGAAAGAGTAAGAAGTGGATAAAGTTTAGTTGAAAGATCTGGATAATTGTTTATAAGTTTTTCTATTACCTTATAAACAGGATTCATATACAGTTTTTCATACTGTGAAAGTATAAATTTAAGTGTATCATCTTCCACATCTTTTAAATAAGAAAGAATACCTGTAACTGATACATCTGGAAGATCCTTCAGATATCTTGGTGCTACAAGTTGTACTTCTTCTACAAGTCTTGTAGGAGAATTAAGTCTTTGATAATTTAAATACCCTGCTACCTTATCTGGATTTGTCATGTAGTCTTTTGGGAGAGTTAGAGAGTTCATACAACAAAAAATTATTTTACTTGTCTATATATATTAAATGGTACATAAAACAACCTTTTTATAAAAGTTTCCCATGTCTGGTATCATAGAAAAATCTTTTACTTCTCCATTTATAAGAACCTGCATAATAGGTCTTGTAGGTAGACTTCAAGGTATGATAAAGATAAGTATTCCAAAGAATTTACAAGAGGAAGAAGAACTTTATACTGTACCGATTTCTTATTCACAAGTAGGTTCAGAATCTTACCTTAGAGGATTACTTATGGAAAATACAGAGTACCCAAACCTGGATGGTAAAGTTGATGGTACTTCTGGAAAGACTATGCCATATGGCACAGTTACTATGGAAGATAGTATCGATATAAATATGTCAGAACTTGGAAGTGGAGGTATAAGAGTAGATCATCAAATACTTATGCATGATGAATTTGGTACATCTATTGAAATGGGTAATAGTAGAGTTACTTTTGTACCTGTTACCCTGAATTTTAATTTAAGTTTTAAATGTGATACAGAACTTACAAAATATAAAATAATAGATGCTATAATAGAAAATTTAATCTATCCTAAAAAGTTTAAAATAGCACATAAAGGTATACACAATATAGGCTGTACAGTAAAACTTTCACAGTCTATCTCTGGAATATCAAGACAGGAGTTCAGTTATGACAGTGCAGATGGTGGTGTAAGTACAATATCTGTTGGAGTAGAACTTTTAACTTATAAACCTGTTATCAGTGGTGCAAGTACTTACAGAGTGGATAACACAAATAAAAATAGTGTAATAAATTACTCGGCAGGAGAAAAATAGAAAAACTAATTTTAGAGATTTATAAAGAGAATGCCTATGAGAATAGTAACTCATAGGCATTTTCGTTTAACAAATAATAAAATAAGATAACATGAATTTTTCTAAAAATATTATCCACACAGATCTATCTGTGTTTCCTTACTTTACTCACATCAACATACATTGAAAGTTCATCAAGTAAGGCATCTTGATCTTCTCTATTGATATGTTGATAAATGACAGATTCCTGCATATCAAAGTAATCACAAAATATAGCAAAGTAAACAGATTGTGAAACATTGTGAAGAGTAGATTTAATCTCTGAGTAAAGTATAGGAATATGTTTATTCTTTATTTTTTTAATATTATTAAGGAGTACAACTTGTGGAGGTAAAATAATTGGATATCCTCCATAAAATGTAAAAATACCTGTTGTACTCACTGTTTTCACAGTACATGGTTTAGTTTTATAAGTAATGATATCTCCTGGATGATAGATTATACTTTTTGAAGTATTCAAGTATTCATACTCTGGATTTTTACTTTTAAATTCAAGAAAAGAGATATCAAGTTTACCTTCAAATTCGAGTTTCTCTTCTGTATAATAATCAGCAGATACTTGATTTGAAAAATTGAAAGTTGGTGGTGCTTGACTGCATTGATTGATATAAGCAGATGTTAAAAATTCTTGGTCAAAGTTATCTTCAAGTTCTTCGATTGTCATATCAAGATCCTTTGACATATCCTCCAAAAATTGTTCATATTTAATCATTGGTCAGAAGTGGGCATATATAGGTTGATGACTCATGTTTAAGTACAAGAAGAGTAGTTCCTACCGAACTTACAAAGATTTTACCTGTGTAATCTACACCTTTTGGTAAGATTTTTGTAAATAAAAGTCCTGTGGTATACTTCTCTTGACTTGTAAATTTATCATATTTACCAAGTACTTCCCAATCATCTGAGCCAACTGATGCAAGTACAAGGCTATCATCTTTCTTTGTAATAGAAAAAGATGCCGAGTAATCATCATCTTTCTTTGTAGAAACTCTATCTACAATATAGAGCATTTCTGCTGTAAGTGAAAATTCTCCAATTGTTTCTCCATCTACCGTAAGTAAATTTTCCATTACAGTAGGTGGTATTTTGTTTATAAAGTCATATTCAATAGATGATATACGAGTAGAGAATTTCTCTCCTACAAAGTTCATTTTTATACCTATAAATTCTCCCTGGTAATCCTCAGGAGTAATAGAAATATTTATAGATTCTGCTGAGATATTTACAAATGTAGCAAGTGCTTTATTAATCTTTTTAATAAGCATTGTATTTGTACATATAAGAACAGGAGTATCTCCTGCTGAGTTTTTCTCCCAGATTCCAGTTTCAGAGACTGAAATGATTATAGTTTTTGTAGGATTTGAAGCATTACAGATAATTTTATCTCCTGTTATAAGTAGAGGAGTATGCATATCTGTTTTTGTAAAATTAGAAAGAAAAATTGAAAGTTTTTGTGGATTTACTCCAGAAAGTTTTATCGGCTTCATGCTCATCTTTTATATTATATTAAGTGTTAAAGTATGTAATTTGTTAAAAATATTATCTGCTCTACCATTTGGATATCTCTTATGAAGTTTATCTATATTATACTCCATAACATAAGTTATATTAAAAAGAGAAAGATCACATTTTTTAAGTATAACATTTAAGTATTCTTGGAATTTAGTTTTATAGATAGGTTTACCATGAAAGACATATTTCTTAGTTTGTCCAAGAAGTTGTCCAAGAAGTTCATCTTTTGATATCTCTATAGAAGTTTCTATTTCAAGAAAATCTTTTGGATCTATATCAAGCATATAGGAAAGCACTGTATGATAGAAAAGAAGATCGCCAAGTTCTTCTATTTTATGTTCTTCTGATGTTGCATTTGTATATTCAAGAAATTCTTCACAGAGTCCTATAACAGAATGTAAAAGGTCAAGTTGTGGTATCTTTGTATTATTTTGTGTAAAACTTTCTATATTCTTCTTTTGAAAGTCTTTATATAGCGAGGTAGGTATCATAAGAGTATTTTATTAATATTATCAAGGAAGAAATAAAAATTTTCCCACCTAAAATATAAGTGGGAAAATTCATTAACATGAGTATTTAAAACAAAACTATTTTGCTTCCTTAACTTCTAAGGATTTTGCTTCTTCTTTTACAGGTTCTTCTTTAACCTCTTTTGGAGCAGGTTCTTCTTTAACCTCTTCTTCCTGTACTTGGTGTGCAGGTTCTTCATTTACTTCTACAGCAGTAGTAGTTTTACAAACAAGTCTATCAGAATCAAATTCTGAGAACATACCACTCCAAATTAAGATGTCTGCTACTTTTCTACCTGCATTATCGCTTTCGAAAATTCTTGAAAGTGAATGAATAGAAATAAGGCTGCCCTCACTAAGAGAAACTCCTGCCTCTGAAAGTTTAGGTAAGATTTCTTCTGTTACAAATTTAGCAGATGAAATTACAGATTGTTCAGTTATATCTGCATGTGTTTCATGAATTGCTTTCAAAATATTATCCATAAGTATGTATATTTAAAAATTATTATTATTTAACAAGATAAGAAAGTTTTACATCTTTATTCACATAGATATCCACAAGACAGATATCTCTATTTGTTCCTTTTACAATGTTCACTTCTACTGATGTTCCATAATACTTCGAAAGTGTACAGTATTCTGAAATAGCAGAAGTAATAAGTGATTTTATTCTTGTAGCAGATATCTTAGTATCAAAAACATAATGTTCAAGATTTAAGTTCATTCCAGGTGCACCAAGTATCTTATTTTCATTTTCAAGGAGCATAAGAATTTGTTGAATATAGAGAGCAAGTGTGGAATCTTCGAGAATTTTATCTTCAAGTTCCATTGGATCTTCTTTTGTTCCTCTAATGTATAAATCTCTTGTTATCATGTTTATTAATACGAAAGTCCTGGATGTGTCATATCTACTCTATCTCCTATATAAAGTTCCATAGTGTAATCATTAAATCCAAATTCACATTTAAAAGTATCTCCATTTAGATTTACCTGTCCACCATCAAAGTTAAGATCTCCTATACTTTTTGGGTAGATGTTTGTATATGTGTACTTGGCTATAAGATTACCATCATCTCCTATTATATCAAGAATTATAGGAGGTAGGAAGATGCTTTTATCTTTTCTACGATTTACATCCATATAGAGAAGAATAATCTCAGTCATTATAAAATAGTTTATACAACTATTTTTAAGTTTAAATTCAATATCTAAAGAATTAGCATTAAGTAGTTCTGTTGGATTAAGTCCAGTAGTATGTGTAGTCTTTATCCCAGTTCTTGAATATTGAACATTAGACTCTGGTATAGTAAATCCAGGAATAAATCTATTTGCGCAAATAGTCATATTCAAATATTCAACAAGTCTCCTAAACATAGGAGACTGTGAATCTATTATAGGTTTATATTTTTTCTCTATTTCTTCATAGACAAAATTCTCTGAAAAATAGAGTCTAAATCCTGTATTTGTAGCTGAGTCTATCATAACTCAGGTATTTACTCATTTGCATTTTTATCTTCCTCCCGTACTTTGTAGTCATAAATTCTAATATCAAAATTTTTAAAACCATCAAATTGTGGTTTTTCTTCTTCTATTCTTCTTTCAAGTCCCATATTTACATTCTTTCTCTCAAGATATCTTTCTTTTCTAAGTTTGGGATTTATATCAAGGTAGATGACACACATTTGATCTCTAAGTGCAGGAGGGAATTTGTTAAGTCCTCTTGGAGAAAGGATAAGAACATCACTCTTCATGTATTCTTCAAGTGTAGTAACATAGAAATGTCCACCAAAAGCATCCCATTGAATAGATTTGTTATAGTTCAGAAGTTTTAAGATATCTCTTGGAGTAGTAAAATGATAATCTACACCATCTACTTCTCCTGTTCTCCTTTCTCTATCTGTATGAGAAACACAGATTTTTCTGCCTATATTTTTGAGTTTTTCTGCCAGGTAGTTTTTTCCACTACAAAAACCTCCTACAAGGACAATTTTTTTACCAGTTGGTAAAATAGAAATAAGTTTTTCTACTTGAAAGTTTCCACCTTTTTCTATTTCAAATTCAGTTTGCATGTACTCATTTCTTGATATTTTCATAATTGATTTATATTTTTTAATTAAAGATACTAATAAGTGATTTAAAAAATAAGATACCTGTAAACATAGAGAAGAAGAATGTAATATAAAATACAATCGAATATTTTGGCTTTTTAAAGAATAAAAGTTTCTCAAAGTATCCAAGAAAATCATCTATTGTCATTTCATCTACTATTTCATCTCTAAGAACTACATACTTGAACAAAGAATCATGGACTGTATAATATGTTCCATCATCTACTGTGATAGTTAAGTGATCTTTTATATAGATAGGAGCATCAAGCTCATCTATCTTTGAATGAAGATCAATAACAATATCATCTCTGTCTTTTGACTCTGTTCCAAGTTTAAGAATAACTCCAATAGTTGAATTTCCAGTGTATGAGTTAGCCTTAAATTGGACATAACTGACATCTCCGATAGTGACAAAGTTTTTGGGATCAAGTTTCCCAGGATCAAGTATTGTAGGTATAACTTTATACATTTTTAGGTTTTAAAATAATGTTTGATTTTTATTTTTCTGAGGCATCCACATCTTGGCTTCCTTATACTCTATAATAGGTATTTTAAGTTCAGTTGCTTTTTTAATTTTACTACTTAGACTGTCCTTTGTTGCACATATTACATAGGAAGTAGAAGAAGAGACAGAAGTAGTAACTTGTCCACCCTCACTTTCAATATATTTTTCAAGTTCTTTATCACGGACTCCTGTAAAGACAAATTTCTTGTTTTTATACTTGTCTCCAACTACCTTATTTTCTATTTTTTTCTCTTTTATAAATTCAGAGATATCTTCTTTAAACTTTTTATACCTGGGAATACCCTCAAGAATAGAAGTTTTTGTAAACAGTCCATAACCTGGGATAGTTTCAAGTTTATTTTTAAATTCTTCTTCTGGAAGATCAAGGTACTCTGTTATAGGTTTTAAAGTCTTTGCACCAAGTCTGAAAAATAAGTTGCTTCCAGACATAATCATCTCCTCCGAAGCAGAAGATAGTTTTTCTTCTATTTCATTTTTAAAAGAGATAGCAGAAGTTTCTCCCCAATTTGGAAGCGAAGAAAGACTACCCACTGATGCTTTGTAAATCTTTCTTAGAGTATTAAGTCCATTTTTATAAAGATCTTCAATTTTTGCATCACTTACTCCCTTTACTCCAATTTCTTTAAAGAAGTGAACAAGATTTTTAATATCTATGTTCTCATTTCGTATATCAGTTTTTATCTGAGTATTTGTAGAGTCCCAGAAGTAAGGTAAATCAAGTTTAGGTTCCGAGTAATTCTCTGGAGTACTTATATGGTTTTTTCTAATCTCTGAGAGATTATCTGAGTACTTTTGTCTGAGTTTTTTAAGCTGAGAGTTCTCTATAACAGGGAAATCTTCCACTTTTACTATTCTCGGTATAACATCTCCACTTCTGATTATACTTATATTTGTACCCTCTCCAATAGAATAAAGATAAAGGAAAGATTCAGAATCTGCATAAAGATTTCTTATAATTACACCTCCAATTTCTACTGGTTCAATTACCAAAGTAGGAACAAATACACCATCTTTGGAAAGTGTTCTATGAATAAATTTAACCTTTGTAGGATAACTTTTCTGGGGAAATCCTTTATAAGCCACAGCATAAGCAGGGTTTAAATTTGAAGATTTGAGTGCTTCTCTACTTTCTTTATCATTTATATCCAAGACAAGTCCATCTATATCTATATCAAGTGTTTCTCTAAAATCTTCATAGATAGAATCAAGTGTCTCCTTTGTAATTCTTTTTAAAGGAAGTAAAATAAAAAGAAGTGAACTGTCAAGTGTAAAATCTTTTATAAAATCAAGAGTTTCATGTTTATCTGTGTATGTTTTGCCTTTTCCATAGAATATAACACTTAGATATGGAAGAAAATCTTCATCTGGCTTATTTGCTGACATAAGTCCAGCCACTGTATTTCTGGTATTTTTATAAAGTGGAAGACCTCTTTCCTCTCTTACTTTATTCATTTCTTTAAGTGCCTCCCTTTTAAGTACAATTTCTCCAAAATAGACACCTTTTTCAAAAGTTGGAATACCTATAACTTCTACGAAAGATGTAATATCAAATCCCTCTGTTCCTGTACCACGACTAAATGCAGTATACTCTCCATTTTCTGAAAATTCTACACATATACTTATACCATCATATTTTGGAGTAATTACAAGCATATCATCTTCTTTGCACCTTTCAAGCCACTTTTTAATCTCTTCATCTGTTTTAATCTTGTCAAGACTTCCCATAGTAATAGGAAGTTCTCTAAGTGGCTTCCCATTGTGTGTATAATCCATTACTTTTGGATTTCCATCAGATATATTATCTGTAAAAGACAAAAGGAAGTCATACTCCTCATCTGAGATAACAGGCTCTCCAATTCTATACATCTCATTTGCATAGATGATCATTTCATCTATGTTCTTTAAACTACCATGAGATGATTTTTCAAGTTTTTCTTTTATAAGAGTTAAGTCCATAAATTTGTGAGTTTTTATCTTTTAGTATCAGTAATAAAAAGTCCTGTAAGTAGTCCAAGAAGCATAAAAAGAACATAGATTAGACAGTCCAGTATAACTTGCTTGGTTGTTGGTACTTTTATATTAAGTTGTAAAGTTTTTGGATCATCAAGTGATATTTTACCATTAAATTTAAAATCTACCACAATACCACCTACAAATTTTACAGCAACAGGAGTTTTATTTCCAGGTCTAATCTCTATGATTCTACCCTCTCCATATACAGGGTGGACAACTGGTGTACCTATTAAAAAACTATCTTTCATTCTTTAAAGTATTTTATAATTTTATTATTTTAAATCGTATGTTGTTGCAAAATCCTGGAAAACCGTTCTCCCATTTGGATTTCCGAAAATATAAATATATATGATAATTTCTTAAAAAATAATTTAATATGTCAACAGGATTAATATCACTCGGAGACATCACTGGAAAATATAAAGCCAGTGGTGTATATTTTACTCATAGAGATGGTACTGCTGTTCCTACTGCAACTGGTAATGAACCAGTAAGACTTATTGCTGGATTTTCAAGAACTGGTGTGTTCAATGTACCTGTTCTTATCCAGAAAGGAGACTTGGATACAGCAAGAAAACTTTTTGGGACAAGAGATAGAGTACTTGAAAGACAGGGTTCTTTCTTTCATAAAAGTATAGAAGTAGCACTGGCATCAGGTAGTGTACTAGCATTAAATCTACTTAAAACTAATAACTCAGTAAATGAACAGGGAGAACCTACAGCAGATGCTGATAAAGTAGAATTTAAAACATTCTCACTTGATCCAAGTACACCAAATGGAGAAACTCATGAAAGACTTCTTGCAAGTTATTACAATAAAACAAGATTCTGGAAGCCAGATCCAAAATACTTAATTGCTAACGGTACTGTACTTGATAAGCAAAGTAGACTTCTTTCCTTAACTAACCTTTCTAAGAGTCCAATTTCTGTACTTATTAGAAAGAGCCAAGTGAAAGGATTTGATATTACTGCACTTGAATGGTATAAAGATGTGGAACTTATTCCAGCATTCATGAAATCATCAGATCTTATTTCTGACTATTTCATTGATGTAATTGTACTTTCTGGAGATTTCTCTGCTTCTCAATATCCAGTTCTATCTTCACATCCAGTATTTGGTAAGTACTTTACTTCTACAGGACTTCGAAAAGATCTTCTTGAAGAATTTTTAAATCTTAAAGAAGTAAAAGTTAAACAGATCTATACAGGTACTGTTATTCCTAACTTTGTAGATGGTAACGGTATCAATAGAAATATTCAAAACCTTATCAATTCTAATACTAACTTTGATGGTCTACTTTGTGCTATCAATGAAAAAGAACTTGATAAGTATATCACAAAGACTAACACTGCACATCTTGACTTAATAGGAAATAGACTACTTGAAAAACAAGTAGAAGAAATCAATTTCCTATCATACAAAGGTGGACTTGTAGATAAGATAGAGACTAAAATTGTAAAAAGTGAGAGTCCTTTATTCATAAATGCTGATGGAGAGGGACTAGTATGGACTCCTGCAAGTGGACTTTCTTCGGAGGCTACACTTGTAATTCCAAATACAGATCCATTCTTTGAACAAATTTACACAAAAGTAAATGTAGGTAGTACTCTTGAGGGAGAACAGGCTGTAGCAGAGGTAAGAAGTGTAGACAGAACTTCACAAAGTGTAACTCTGAAACTTTCTGCTATGAAACCTGGGACTACTGATTGGAAACTTAAAGGTGGTTCTCTTCCAGAAGATGAATACAAAACTGTAAACACTGGGGAAGATATGACAAAAGTTGTTGTATCAGCAGGTAAGAAAACTGGAAGTAGATGGGATACAAGTATCATGAATGAGCATGAAGTATCATTTAGATCTTCTACCCTGCTTGATAAAACAGTAGAACTTTTTGCTGGTATAGAGAGTATGCTTATGAATGGAGGTGTTGCAATAAAAAATAGATTCCCTATCTTAAACTTCACAAACAATTCTTCAAATCCTGTAAAAGTTACATTTAAAGTGACTAACTCAGGTGGAGATACTGAACATACTGTAGAGATTCCAGCAGAGAAAGAAGCAAATATCTTGCTTACTGATGGTATTAAAAATCTTAAGTGGTACAAGATTCAGGCTACCCCAGTAGATGTACAGATTAAAGATAACAAGATTCAGGCTTCTCACTTATCTACACTTTATAAGAGAGCAAAAGATAAAGATATAATCACTGGAGATTACTATGATTATAATGGTGAAAAGACTTATCTTAAAGTTGAATTTGCGTATACAGAAGAGGGAGAAAGAATCTTAAGAATTTCTGGATATGAAGATATGGAACTTACGAGAGAGAAAAATCTTACTGAGGAAATTGTAAATGGAGGTAAGATAGTAAGTGGTAAAGGTACTTCAGTAATTACTTTACCTATAAGAAAGAAATCTGATGAAACTTCTGTAATTATAAATAAAGCATACAAAGATTACTTAAAAGTTGGACAATTCCTTGTAGCCGAAGAAAATGGAAAACCTATACTTGCAAGAATTGTCTCTATAAAGAATGTAATGGAGGCTGGACAACCATCTCTCCTTGTGTCTACTAATGGTAATATAAAACTTAATCAGAACAGTGAGATTGAGAGAAGACTTCCGATTGAAGATATGTTCTCTGAGTACGATCTTTCTTGTCTTAAAGGATTCTCACTTAAAGATCATCACTTACCAAACAATACAGATCAGAGAGTAAGAGAAATCTACTCTGTAATGACTGATACAGTGATGGCTAAAACACTAGTAGATCCTGAAATGGTAGATTTCAGATACTTTGTGGATACCTTTAATAAAGGACTTACTCCAGAAAGTAAGAGTTACCTTTCTAAACTTATTCAAGGTAGACAGAGATGTTTGGGTATCTTGAACTGTCCTACTCCAGAAGAGTTTATGGATAGTGTAGATCCAAGATTTACAAACACTCCAAGTGCAGAAGATCCATTCCCAGGACTATCAGCTGAACTTATTAACAAAGGTGGTAATATAGATGAAAATCCAAGTTTCCTTTATACATTACCACAAGAAGTAAGTGGAGCATCTTATGTAGGTTTCTATTTCCCTAATATAGAAGTAAGAAATGATGATGGATCTTTGTCTTCTGTACCTCCTGCATGTTATGTAAGTAATAATTTTGTAGAGAAGTATAAAACTAACCCATATCTTGCAGTTGCAGGTATGAAGAGAGGTATTATCTCTGGAGAGGGAGTAACAGGAGTAACTCTTCCACTTTCAAAAAGTGATAGAGGAGAACTTGAAGAAAAAGGAATCAACCCAATTTATAGAAGAAATGATGGTTCTATTGTAATTATGGGTAATGAAACAGGATTCCAAAAGTACACTTCTATCCTTAACAATATCCACGCAAGAGAAACACTTATCAACATAGAAATTGATCAAGAACAATTACTTGCAGGATTTATGTTTGAATATAATGATGATACAATGCGTACGCAAGTTCTTTCTATTCTTGACAATTATTACTCTAATCTTAGAGATGTTTATGGTTGTATAGAAGAATTTGATGTTGTATTTGATAGAAGTAATAACCCAGATTGGGTAGTTAGAGAAAATACTTCGATAGTGGATGTTATAGTGAAGATTCCTAATGTAACTAAGAAATTCATCAATAGAATTACTCTTAGTGGAAACTCTACAATTGTAGGTAGTTTTACAGCAGTATAAGAGTATAAGAGTTTTTTACTATAAAATCCTGTAACATAAAAATAAGAGAGACCCCTGTCAAAATTCTTGACAGGGGTCTCAGTATTCAAAATAATAAGTGAAAATATCTCCTTATAAATGTTATGATTCTCTTATATCTCTGTTTTCACTTATATCTTCTCCATTTCTTGAAAGCCTTACATATTCACTTGTTATAGGATAAAATATACCTGCTTCCATAGATTTTGTTCTGATAGAGATAACTGTATCTGAAAGTTTGCTCTCTATGATAATATCTTGTATCCATTTCCCAGCCACGAAGACATATACAGGAGAACCTACTGCGTACTTAGGGACACTAAATAGCTGAGAACTAAGTTCCTTAATTTTCCGAGTACTCTGTTTGGCTCGGGTAAGATAATAAGCAGTACTACATAACAAAAGTACTGCAAGTATGATTGTAATAGAAAAATAGACAGTCATAAGTTTTTGAATTATTTTAAAAATTCTCATATCTATTTCCTTATAGCAAGGCATCTCCAGGAGTAAGTACTGTCCCAGTTTCTGTAATCATCATTCTTGTATAATCAATTTCAAATTCTATTTTATGATCTTTAATGACTCCATCTCTGGATTTCAGTACTTTCATATAGTATCTACGGGCTACTTTCATCTCTGGAGTCTGTATAATACCCAAGACACAGTCTGGTCTATGCAAGATACCTTTGGATTCACTACTCATACTCATAGTAATATCTTCTGCACCAAATCCAGTTCCAGAAAGTTGATGAAGTACTATCATTGCCCAATTGTTATCAACTCCCATTTTATAGAGATCATTCATATTGCTTTTATGATATGAATAAGCCTCATATGCATTTGCAGTAGTATATCCATGATCACTTCCTACCTCATTTAAGTAATCTACAATTACACAATGTACTTTGATATCAAGTTTTTGTTCTACACTTCTAACATAACTCTGAATACCACTTGGTGTAATTCCTCCAAATCTCTTTGCTCTAAATATACCAGGTGGAATTAAACTTGTACTTGTTTTATCTTTAAAACGCTTAATTTCTGCAGAGATTGAATCGAGATTTGTAGAAAGTTTTGAATAATCTCCTATATCTATATCAAAGATTCCAGCACCTACTCTCTTAAAGATTTTATCTGTACTCATTTCAAGAGAGATGTAAATAACATTATAACCATTCAGGTGTATATTTCTTACAAAATTACAGCCCCAAATAGATTTTCCAATGTTAGTTTCTCCAAGAATAAGAGTAGTAGTACCGAGTGGAATACCCCCAGTAGGGTGGTCAATCCATGCTTTATTTAAATTTGTATATCCAGAGTTAATTTTCTCTGTAGAATCATCTACAACATGAGTGTGAGGATCATAGAAGTCATCTCCGAGATCATCTTCATCAAGAAGTATATCTCCTGCCGAAGAAATGATAGATTTTGCTTTCTTTATAACTTGTGATATAGTTCCAGGTTCAAGAACTTGTCCACGAATATATTCAATAGCATTTTTATTCTTCTCTTGAAAATCTTCCCATTGTAGCCAAGATTCACTGGTTTCTTTAAGAAAAGAATGATTATATTTTTTAAGATCAGTTGCTATAATGTGTGAAACAGCAGACAGAAAAGTAGCATTGTTCTGCTCAATAGATTCATCTGGATTAAGTATAAACTTATCTGGATTTCTACTTACAACTTCTTTAATCTGTGAAATATCTGGATTTTCAAGATTCCAGGGAAGTTCAAGAAACTTTCTATTATAAGCAATTGAAAGTTCGTGCAAGAGTTTTATACTTGGTGTTTTCCAATATTTTGTTGGTAGAGTTGTAATCTTTCCTATCGAACAAAAATAGAGAAACATTGCTGGTTCAAAATTAGAAATAGAACTGTTCATTTTTTAATTACTTCATTAAATCAATATAGTCATCTTTATAGGTAAATCCCTCTCTTTTATAATAAGTCTTTCTAATTTTACCCCACTTAAATGCATAATTTTCAGAGGAGACAGTAGAATTTGTTATATGATCATGAAAATTACATCTAAGGTCATCTATGATATCAATCCAAGTGAATTTATCTTTTGAGTGATGATTAGTCATTCCTCTACCGATAGCCTGTGAAAGTGTAGTCTCTGCTTTAATAGGTTCTGCACATATGATATATGGAAGATTACGGATTGTATGCCCAGTAGAAAGAGTTTCATAAGTAGAAACAAGAATGTTGTTTGAAGACTTCTCCATTTTTGCTTTAAAACTGGATCTTGATTCCTCTGGGACATGTTGATCTATGTACATTATAGTTCTATCCTGGGTATACATTTTAATTTCTTCAATGAGTCTCTTACCATAATCATCCATTGTACTTACAAAGAAGATAAGAATATTACCATCAAGTTTTTTACAGAGTTTGGCTATAAACTCCATTCTTCTTTTAGAATCTCTAATGGCTTGTAGTTCAAGTCTAAGAAGTTTTTCTCCTGGGATTTGGCTTTTAGCATAGTAAAGTTCTTTCTTCTTACTTTCATCTATAGAATTTACAGTTATACATCTTATAGAGATAGGTGTAGCCCTACCCTTATTCATAAGTTCTTTCTTTGTAACAGTCTTTAAAATCCCTCCAAAGTAAGCCATAAGACTTAGGTAATCAGCAGATGTATCTTTTACAATAGATCCACTAAATCCTCCTGTATAAAGTCTATTCTTTGAAAGATTAATGACAGTCTTTGTAGTTTCAGAAAGTCTATGACATTCATCGACAAGTACAGCATCATACTTTTCAAAAAATTCTGGATTGTTCTTTGTTATATTTACAAGATATTGGAAATTTGTTATATGAATAGAACCTCTATCATCTTTAAGTTTATTTTTAGAGAGTAGCATAGAGATATCCGAAAGGTCTCCACCTGAGTAATCTTCAAAATCTGCATACATCTGTCCAACAAGTCCTGGATTTATAGTAAGAATAAGAACTTTCTTTACAGGAGTCTCTTTTACAAGATATCTGCTTATTAGATAGAAAAGCAGGGTCTTTCCAAATCTTTGAGAAAGATCCATAGTGAAATATTTATATTTTACAGCAAGGTAGATGGCAGTAATTTGATCTTCATCAAGTTTAAAATCTTCACTTTGAAAATTCTCAGAACAGAATTTTTCTATTTTTTCTATTGTGACTGTATCATCAACAAGATATTCTTTATTTTTTATAGAAACTGGAAATCCATAATCTTTACAAATACCAAGAAGATGTTTCCACATTCCAATAGGTAAGTATTTGTAATTTCTAAGGAAGTTTACTGTTCCATCCCATTTACTACCTTTTGGAATCCTAAATCTCCAATTTCTTATCTTCTGAGCATAAACTTTACGGACAGTATCAAGTTCTATTTGACTATCATACTCAAGTTCAAGTTCTTTTGTATCTGAATGTACTATAATCTTCATATAAGAATTTTATTTGTCAAGTTCTATGTAATACTTGACTCCAAGAAGCATTTTATCAATAGTATCAACTGTATCTGTTACAAAATTGATGTAGTCAGTCATTATCTGGATAAGATATCTGAGATCTTTTGTATAAGAGTCGAGATAGATTTTACGCTCTCCCTCACTTTTATAGACAATACCATAATCTTGGTCTCCAGGTGGAAGTTTTCCTATCTTCATAGAATGCATTCTATCTCTTTCTACTTTACGGAGATATTTCACATAGAGTGATTGTTCTATAAGAAGTTTACCTTTCTTAGATATAAGTTCCTGTCTATATACATAAAGCCTGTTCTTATTTGAACGAAGTGCTTGTGGAGATGAAAAGAAAGAAGAAACTTCTGAGATAATAACTCCGTAATGGTCTATATCTTTTATAAAGTTTGACTTCTGGGACTTGGCTATATCTACAATGTTTATGTTGCTCATTTAAAAAAGTGATTTTTGTATATTACCAGATTTCTTACCTTTTGGTTTTGTATGGATGGTAGGTTTTACATCTTCTTTTTTAGACTTTTGAACAGGTATTTTAATCTCAAAATCAAAGGAATCTGAAAGTCTATCTTCAAATCTAATGACAGATTGCATACCCAGTTTAAGACTTTCTAAATTTGTCTGCATATGCTCTTTTATAAAGTTCTTTGTAAGTTCTATCAATCTCTGTTATGTGGTAATTCCGAAGTATAAGAGAAAATGATGTAGTTGTAAAATCTCTTGGATGTAAAAGAGAAAGATCTACATTACCATTTTTGTCTTTACAGAGAGCCATAAATTTTGTACCAAAGAATGATTCTCTGATAGCAATGAGTGATATATGTTTACCAAATGGGTCTTTAAGAATTACAATATCTCCTGGTCTTACCTTTGCCCAAGAAATACTATAAGATTTTATCATTCCATAAATGGTGGCTGTAAGTCCAAGAATGAAGAAGAGTAAGAATAAAAATGATATTATTTTCATATGTCGCTTGAAAGTTTAGAATCTACTATTTGTTTAAAATCAGATGGTGCATCATCGTAAAGATCTTCAACCATCTCTTCATAAAGTGGGTGGTAAAGTACATGGGTAACATTTACTGCACACATTATATCATCATCATTACCACTTTGACATTCGTAATTACCACTTTTATTTAAACTGAAATTAGTACTTTGAGTAATTGTATTAGAATCTGTAAGTAAAAGTTGCCCTATTCTAACATGTTTCTTGAATTTCTTTGTGGCATCTTTTTTTACAGAATCTGTATTAAATACTCCCTGTTTGAAAGTTTTAGCATCTTCCCATACCATATTATATGGAAATTCAAGGAAGATATCTGTATCGAGATCATTATTATCTCCATAAACTTCTGAACAGGTCTTTGTAAAAGTTCTACCCTCATAATTGAGTTCTACTATACCAACTATATTTTCATTGAAGAGATCCATTACTATATGATAGAAAATTTTGGCTACCATATCAACTTCAAGTTCATTACTTCTAAATTTGGCAACTTCTACAAGTTTATAGAAATCTTTAACAGAGGTAGCAATTTTTATTTTATCAAGTTGGGATTTAGACATCGGCATAATCTTATAGAAAGTGATAACTGAGTAGTCTCCACCACCACCACCTGCAAGGTCTACAGAAAAAATAAATTTGCTGGAGTCATCTGAAAAATCTGAGGGATCTATATCTGGATGTACAATAAAGATATCTGGATTTTGAAGTGGAACATCAAGATCTTCAAGAATGGTCTCTATGGCATCCACTGGGTAAGGTTTGTATTTCTTCTCCTGTGTTTTTAGAGTTCTCATTGTTACAGAGTTGAATATCATGGAATTTCCTGCCATAAATTGATTTCCATATTCTTGGTTGAAATCTTCTTCATTTCCAAGATCTTCAATTTGTGCTTTCTTCCATTCTTCTCCTCTATAAACTATATTTCCATTTTCATCAAGGAGTGGATCTCCAATTTCATTATTGAGTGGTACTTCCCACCAGTCTACACGGATAGGATTAAAATTGTTTGTTCCTTTTACTGCTTTCTGCCATACCTCATAGAATTTATTTGTTCCTCTGGGTGTACTCATTATAATGAGTTTAGCAGTAACAGAAGATGACATAGTAGGTATAATAGTTCGGTACAGTTTATTAATAATCGAGTGATGAACAAGAGCAAACTCGTCCATAATAAGCAAGTGACAGGTCATACCAGCAGCAGTATTCTCTGTGGTAGTCTCTACTGTAAGTGTATTGTTATTAGAGAAATGCTTCTTTCTTATATTGTCTTTTTTAAGTCCAAGTTTAAGGAAATAAGGAAGTTCAAGGAGCATAACTTCTATCTTTTGTGCAAGATCTTCTGCCTTATCAGAAGTAGCACTGGCAATTACAACATTTCTATTCTTATTAAAAATAAGATACCAAACTACAAAGATAGCAGTAGTAACTGATTTACCACTTTGTCTACTTTGGAGGAGAATGTTTTTGTTATATTTTTTAAGTTGAAGAAGTATTCTTCTCTGATATTTTCTAAGTTTTACAAGTCTGTTACCACCATCAGTAAGAACTTTACAAAAATTCTCTGCAAAGTATATTATATCTTCTTTACATTTTGCAAGTTCAAGGATCTCTTCTTGTGTATATTCAAAAAGTACATCATCTTTCATTTTACGAATGTTGTTATCATAAAATGGGTGGTTTCTTGGTGCAGGAAGTGAACCTGTAAGGTTATATTCTTTTACAATTGCTTCTATTTTAGAACTTGTCCATATACTGGATCTTGTCGAAATTTGAGTCATAAAAATTATATAAAATTAAATAAAGTATTAATTTTAAAAAATATTATATATGGAAGAAAACTTAAACAGTGGTTATCTAATGCTTTCTGTACCTATGATGGAACAGGTAGTTGAAAGAATGCATGATGATCTTGAAAGAGTACTAATAGGTCATGGATACAAAAGAGATGAAGACTTTGAATTTGATAAGTATGTTCATATCACAGTAGCATTTGGTATAAATATTCAAACTGATATTAATCTTATTAAAGAAATAATAAGAAATAGACCAACTTACTTCCAACTTACAGAACTTTCACTTTTTGAGAATGAAAATTTTGATATTATTAAATTTGATGTCATGAGTACAGATCTTAGGATTCTTAATCACATCATAAAATCAAAAATGGAGGTAAAATCTTCATTCAATGAGTACCACCCACATCTAACTGTTGCATATGTTCCAAAAGGTATGGGAGCAGAACTCATAGCAAGACTGAACAAACTTCTCTATGAAGAGATGAATTTTAGTTTTGAACCTCTTACGCACAGTAGCGAGTATACTTACAGTACAAGTATGGAGGGAGATAGGATAAAGTTATAATTTTTAAGGACTAAAATTTTTAGAAACTTTTTATCATAGGTTGCTTCTATGTTATAGACAGATTGTCCCAGAGTTTAATTACTCTGGGACAACTGTTTTAACAATTAGATTAACAAATAAATTTAAATCACTTAACAATTTATTTCTATTATGCCTGTACAGTATCTATTTCAGAATTATATCTAAGATCTATACTGTCTATGCAATGTCCTCCTTTAAACCATACTCTAAAATCAAGAATCCAAAGGAAGATAACAAGAATCCAACCAAGAACAGAAAGTGTTCCTCTTTTCTGATTTTTTCCAAGTGCAGATGATATAGTTTCATCTTTATGTCCAAATGGATAATGTTTACCTTTTACAAACAGAGTATTAAGCATAGTTCTATACTCTTGATTGCAATATCTATCAAATCTAAGTAGTGAATCCATCAGTGTTTGATTCATAATAGGAACAGCATCACTCCATTTACGCTTCCAAGTATATTTCAGAGTTACCACTATGAAAGAAGCAAGTAACATATACTTAAATGCATATGCAACCATAAGATAAAGAATCATAAGAACCACAAAGTTCGCAAATAATTTTAAAAAATTTTTCATATATGGGAAAGAAATTTTTATTTAAAAAGTGGTAGAGACTTCTTTATGATAGCATCTGATTTATAAGGTGCAGTCGGTAGTCCCTCTATTTTTCTATAATTATGTTCAAGTACTCTGATTACTATCCAAAGAGGTATTATTTCTATCTCCTCTGTAATAACCTGAAGCCAGGATATGGGAGTATATTGGATAATAGATGAAAGTCCCAAGAGCAAGAGTACTATATTTGTTCCAGAATAAAGGATTACAAAAATAAGTAACCAATTTGTAGAATTCATAAAGTATTTTAGAACAGTTTTCTTAGCAATTGCCATTCTAAGAAGTAGAGCATATGAAAGTATAAGTATTGTATATTGAATCATACTGTCTACATATATTATGTCTGTTTTTTCTAGCCCCAGGGCTTGTATTGTTGTACTTGTGTCCATGTTTAAAAAAGATTAAAAAAGATTATGGATTATTTGATACTTCTTCACTTTGTTGTTCATTTTCAGCAGGATCTGGTGTATCATCTACACCAAGTCTTCTGTTTATAAATTTAGATGCTGTCTTTGGAAGTTTAGTAAGTTCCTTACCACTTGAATCGATTAGTGGTGTTCTATACTTAATAATAATAGCATGACCAAATACACTCATTATAGTAATAATAAGGTAAAGTACAAATTTATTCACATATCCCTCAGAATATGCAAACATAGAAAGAAAAGATACAATTGATGTAATTACAATAGAAGTAACTATTGATTTAAAAGTAAGATTTTTCTTTCTTACAGGATCATCATAATCACTAAGAATAGAAAATAGAAGACCACCCACAAAAAATAAGTAGAAATATGGATCATAAATCATAGCATGTTCTACTGTGCTGATTGCACTGGTAGTAAGCATCACAGATAGGTAGGCTGTGGAAAAGGCTGTTTTAATACTTAAAATGTTAGTTTCCATACTTTTACAAAGACAAAAAATTTGTAATATGTATTAATATAGAAACCAACATTTTGTGTGTTTTATAATATTTGAATTACTTAGTCTTGTTCAGAGTGTCTATATTCTCTGAGATAAAGATAGCCAAGTAGTCTCCAAGTAATGAAAGTAAAGGAACTCCATTTCTAAGTAAAAATTTTAGATAAATGTGAGTATTGACAGGAATAGTAGTCTCTCCTGTAACTTTCCATTCTCTCTTTGGAGTACCATTAGGCAGGAGAACTGGATGTCCATCATCTCCATATACAATCTCCAAAGTTTCCTCAGGTACTTTTATAATTTCAAAAGTTTTAGGATCTCTAAGATAACTCCATGTAGTATCTGACATGTACCAATCTGGACATTGAAGAGGTAGAGTAACTCGTTCCCCTGCAGAATCTACACCCACCTGTCTATACAGAATGTGGGTATTCTTAGTAGTTAAATCTGGAGTAATCTTGTATACTTCAATATATCTGGACAGATGTGGAAAGAGTGGATGTGGAGACAGTTCTTGTTTACAGAACACCATCTCTTCCTTATTAATGGTATCAAGAAGAGCCTGTATTTGTGGTGGTATTATGCTTCGTTTATTCATATCTTTATTAAGGTTTTATATAGTATTCTGGGTATGTTAAATTAAATTGTGGAAGTTTAGTCTCAGTATTAAAGATAAACTTAAACTTATTCTCTGCAGTAAGTAAGTGATCTGGAATAAGATATTCTTTTGTATTACCAATAGTAGCATTAGGAGTAGTAAAAGTAACCAATAGTAAGTTTGCTACTTTCTTATAAGTAACATTTACAGTAGAATTTACTACATTATAGGCAAACTGCGTACCATTGAGGTAGAAAAATCCTGTGGAAGAAATAAATGATTGAAGTATTCCAAGAGTTGGAGCATTGCCTGTACCAAGTCCCATTCTCCAAAATGGAATACCATTAATAAGAATAGTGTTGAGGGTATAGGATAGTACCCAATCTTTATCTCCTGGAAATTCTATCTTAGATTTTAAAGTTTCAAACAGAGATTGAACAAGAACACCTGATGGATTTAAATTTGGAACAAGAGATACTCCAGATGGAGTAAGAATGATCTGATTAGGTGCAGATGGATATTCTTTTATAATATCAAAGTCAGTCTTTGTCATCTGAGTCAGTCTTGTCTTATCATCCAGATCGTGTAGTCTTTCTGTATAATCTATGTTGCTGTCTATTATAGTAAGGTCGCTTTGTGGAATAACTGCATATCGTCCAGAAATACCAATAACAGATAGGTAACTTGAATGGTCATAAGTTTTAATTATAAATTTAAGTTTAAACTTAGTAGTTAAGTTCTCCACTGGTTGTACCCAATGTTTATGAGAGATACCTCCTGCATATACACAAGTAATAAAGAATTTCTTGTTATAATAGTACATTATTATTTGTACTTCTGGGGAAGCATCAAATCTATTGTTAAATATTCCACTTGGAGTAATATAGTTTGCAACATATTGGTTATTAGATCCAAGAGTAAAGAGTGTAGTTCTGTCTCCTACTTCATTTTCAACCACAAAATCATCAAAGTGATATCTGTTATTGAAGTTATGGATAATAAATTTAAAGAGCATACCATCTTGTACCTGATATTCTCCACCTATTTGCAACATACTTAGAATATTACCTACAGTAGACATTACCTGTGGTTTTGCTGGTGTTATTTTTTCATTTATAATTGCAGTCTTTCCATAGAGAGCATGATCCACAGTTTCAAATATAAGGTTTTCTGTATATGTTGGATTTATAGGAGTATAGGTAAAATTCTCTATCTGTGTAAAATTATATATAAGGTATTTCTTCATTATTTTCTTATATTGTTTATATTCAGCAGGATGGACAGGTACAGTAGTAGTAACTACACTATTGATAACATTGATGTTTACATTTTGGATACCTGTTTCTACATGTATAGTATCTGGATGTGTAAGTGTTATCTCTACAGCAGAACCTGTAGCAAGTTCTTTAGTCTCTGGATCTTGTCTTACTACAGTAGAGAATTTAGTAAGATCATCTCCTGTTGTAATCTGTTTAAGTCCAGAAATCTTAAATTTATTACCGTTAGTTTTAAATTCCAGTGATCCATTCATAGAGACAACTCTATCTGAGGATACAGTACCATCTACAGAATAAATGTTGTTATCAGATCCAAGTGGAACCCAATTTCCATTCTTATATTGCAGGTAAGCCTGTATATCTTTATTATAGACTATCATACCATTAAGTCTTTGATCTCCATTTATTTTTGTAGAAAGTTCAGAGAGCATAGCCTGTGACATCTTTGGAGATAGAATAACTCCTTTCTGTACATCATTTTTATAATGCAAGGCAAGATGTGGAGGTAAAGCAACATCACTGGTTATAACATTATCTCCTACATATACTCCAAGATCTGGATCGTACATCAGTACTGTATTCCAGTTGTCATAAGTGTCTCCATTTTGAGTAGCGACAGTAGGCAAAGTCTCTGCAGAATATGATCTGGTATTTTGTGATCTAGTGTGGATTCTACCATCTGATCCCAAGAACATACCAAAAGTACCAAAATGTTTACTATCTTCTTTTGTTTTAGACTTAAATCTGAACATCGCACCCTCTCCAAGCATATGTGGATAAAGTCCTTTAATTGGACTTATATCAGAAGATTCTCTGATCATATATTTAAGTGAATGTCCAAAGGAGGTAGGAGTAAAAATGTCCAAAAGAACATCAAAATTCTTTACTTTTTGATCTTCTTCTCTAATATCAAATGAATATCCATTTTTTATAAGATCTATTCTTCTATTATATCCAAGTCCTGTAAGAGAATAAGAAAGATGTGGATTTTTCTTATAAACAAGTTCATTTTCTCTCTTGTAGATTCCAGAGAACGCATCATTGGTATCAAATGCAGGAGTTGGACTTAGTTTAATTCCTCCTGTAAGAGATACTCCAGTGTCTGTGTCTGTTATACTTGAAGATTCAAATGCAAAGCCTGTCCACTTTGGAACACTCCCAGCAGGTACCCCAGGTGCTCCAAGTTTGGTATTTAGTTTTGTTTCAAGTCCCTCCACATTTTCTACTTGAAGATTAACAGATGAAAGTAAAACACCTGAGGAATCTTTAAGATTGATATTTGTACCATTTATTTCAAGTTCTGAAGCCATACCTGATACAAAATCGGATAAAGAAATAGAATCAAGTTTAGTACCTTGTGCATTGTAAAGTTCCATTTCCTTAGTTGCTGAATTATATCTAAGATCTGTACCCTCATCATCAAGGGACTGCATAGATACAGATGTGATAAGATTAGAAGAAGAATCTTTAAGTTCTAAGTTCTTTGTAATAGAATTGTAAGAAAGTTGAATACCTCTAAGACCTCCAACACTACCAGATAGACCCTGTACACTGTTTTTAAGTTCCATAAGTGTAGAACTTAAAGAAGATACACTGCTTTTTACATTTTCTACTTCTGAAGTAACTTCTGAGAATTTCTCTCCTAGTCCCTCTATATTTTCTACATTATGAGAAACACTGAACAAGGTTTCCCCAGATGAAGAGACAAAAACAAGGTTTCCTTTACTTCCTCTGTCCCAATTTGCCCCAGTAACTACACCTGCTACAATATCTGTAAGTGGAATATCCTCATCAAGTTTATTTCCTTTCTTATCATAAATTTGTAAAGATTTAGTTGTCTTATCATATCTGATATCAATCTTTGAAAGAAGTGGAAGAAGTGATATAGATGAGATAACCTCAGAATTTGAACCTACAAGATTTATAGTAGTTGTAGCCGAGTCAAAAGTAAGCGAAAGTGAAGTAGGAGAAGAGGCTGTGCCTACTTTTCTTACAAGTTCTGTAAGTTTGTCATCAATAGCCAAGTTTACAGATTCTTGATTTATAGCAGTAACTGGTAGTGTGTTATATCCAAGTGGTTTTGTGGCAATCCTTGAACTGCTTATATTTTTATTACCTACTTGTTTACCATTACTGTAAAATGTAGTATCGAAGTATTCTCCACTTGATGAGTCTACTACTCTGAAAGTAATAGGAAGTTCTACCAGAGATTGAACATCTTGAAAAACTGGAAGTTCTGTAACAAGTACAGTAGATCCAGATTTAATAGGTGTACGAACAGTATGTGAATTTAAGGGTACAGAAATATGGTCTACTATACCAACAGCTGAAAAATCCAAAACTTGGACAACTCCTGTGTCTGATTTTATACAGACTTTACTTTCTTTATTTACATATACATATGCATGTCCCAAGAGTGGAGTGGATATTGTAGATTCATCTTGTACCAATGGTAAAAGAATTGAAGACATAAGAATTTAAATTTACATGTATGTACTTTATCTTTTTCCTAAGATATGGGACATAAGAGAGGATTGAACCTTTTTATCAGATAGTGTGGATTTAAGTACATTCTTTGCAAATCCACCTATTTTAGAAAGTACAGTTTCTTTATGTTTGGTGGTGTTGGTTTGCATATATGAGAGTAAGGTAGCATACTCAGAGTCAAGTTGATTTTTTCTATCTGCTCCCATGTTAGATGTTCTCATACTGATTTCTGCTATAATAGAAGAATAAGAATGAGATGGAGAAGAATGAGAAGATTTTCTACCAAGTAGTCCACCACTGGCTTGTCTGATGATACCTTTTACAAGAGAAGTAGATCTCTTAGGTTCAAGTTCTTCAAAGAAGACATTTTTATATTCAAGTGAATGTGTCTTTGAAAGATCTGCTTTCTGACCTTGCTTTTTAATTTTATTTTTAACAGTATCTTTAAGTAAGGCTTTACCTTGCTTTATAGCAGTTTTAAGAAGTGATTTACCAAGAGTATTCATTATCTTTCCAAATCTGGTTTTAGCATTTCCTCCAGAAAGAATAGATGAAAATTCTTGGTTGGTAGTAGTTTCCTTAATTAAAGATTCAAGATTGAGTACAGAAAGTGTAGAGGAGTCTTTAAATCTTGATGGTACAATTTTAAGTTCTACTTCATTTACTTTTGGAGTTGTATTGTCAATTTGATCTGAAAATACTCCCTCAAGTTTTAAAGTACAATCCATAAATGTAAATTTGTAAGCAGAAAGAATAGGTGTTATAGGTGTAGTAGCATCAGTACCTGGGGCTTGTACACTACTTGAAAAATCAAGAAGTTCTTCTTTAAGTGTAGTTTCTTTTCTACCAACAAATTCATCATTTTCTGGGACATAAGTACTATATTTCCCTACTTCATAGACAAAGATATCTACAGAAAATTTAGAAAGATTATCTGGAAGTACCTGTCTATGATAGATGTGATCATATGTGATATATTGATAGAGATCGATAAGAAGTCCAAGTTTAAGATCCACTGTATCCCAATATTTACATGTAAGTACAGCCTCTTCATCTATAGGAGAAGCAAAGTTAAGCCTAGAACTTCTATTCCATACAGTGGAAAGACCTGTAACACCTTGTAAAAGATATGGAGTTGTATTCAAGAAATTTAAGTGATAAACTAAATTTTTAAGTGCTTCTGCTCTATCATGTTCTCCAATTTGCATAAGATAGTGATATGCACTACCTCCACTACCAAGAAGTGAAGAATCTGGATTTTCTTCCTGTAAATTAAAAAGTGGAGAATTATTACCAAATTTAAAAAGAACATCTACACCAAGAGTACTTGGATCTTGAATAGAATACCCAGATTTTGAACCTATTTCATAGTTTCTATACTTATTCTTTGTAAGTGTAACTGGATCTATATGGCTTTCCTGTGGAGAATTTGTATCCGATCCCAAAGGTAGTGTATTTGTTACAGTACCCCTCAGAAGAGAAGAATATTTCTCAGAATTTGAAACTTTATTCATATTTACAGGAAGTAGCATAAAGAAAAGGTATTTGGATATTATAAATATGTATCTTATGTCCAAAAGAATGTTCTCTTTTTATTACAATATAAAATTTTAAGAATACAGAAAAGATGACAACAGTTACAATAAATCATTCTACATTTCCATTTCTTCCTGGTCAAGTTTTTAATTTTACAGAACCTATTACTGTACTTGTTGGAGATATAGGAGTAGGCAAAAGTACAATGCTTAAACTTATAGCAACAGAAGATCCTGCTGTTCTAATAAACAGAACATGTAAAAATATCATTTGGTGGGACAGTGAACTTGGAAATCCAAGAACAAGAAACTTTGAAATTCTAGACTATTTTTTACAATATGTAAATAACATAGAACTTCCACAGGAGGAAAAACTTAAAATTGGAAAGATAGTTAAAGATTTTCTTGTTTTAAACAGTGAAGAGAGTACTCTAACTTGTAGTCATGGAGAAAAACTTTTCCCTATTCTTGAAAGTATAAAAAATCACACAGGTAGTCTTATTCTTCTGGATGAGCCAGATTCTGGACTTTCTATAAAGAAAATAGAAGAATTTGTAAGTAGAGTAAGAAGTACTATTGAGTATGATACAGAGTACATTATTGCCACTCATTCTCCTGTTCTTATTTCACAGGTAAGTAAAGTGTTCAATATGGAAACAGGAAGTTATGAAGACTCAAAATATTATTTAGAAAGAACATGGAACAGGTAACAGTTTATACAGATGGTGGCTGTACTCACAATCCAGGAGTAGGTGGTTATGGTATAGTAATTCTTAGAAAAGATAAGAGTCCAGTTCTTATCTGTAAAGGCTTTGAATATACCACAAATAACAGAATGGAACTTATGGCTGTTATAGAGACCATGAAAATATTCAAAGATAAAGATGTAAAAGTAGAAATTTTTACAGATAGTAAGTATATTACAGACAGCATAAATCTTGGATGGATATACAAATGGAAAAGTAAAAATTTTGAGGGTACTAAAAATCCAGATCTTTGGAGAAAACTTCTCGATGTTCTTACAAATAAAATTACCCTGTCTTGGGTAAAAGGTCATTCTGGAAATAAGTACAATGAGATGGCTGATAAACTATCTAAAGAAGCCAGATCTGGAGTAGTAGAAAAAGATACAGAGTTTTTAAAGATAGAAGCAGAAAATAAAAAGTCTAAAAAAGAAAATAAGAAACCCAGCACTTTCTTCTAAGGTGTTGTATTTACAGTAGATGAAAGAATAGAACTTTCTGCACTTTGTACCATCTGTGAAAATGTTCCATTTGATATAGGAAATTTACTTTGATCGATAGCAGTTGCCATTGCTTTAAGAAGTAACATTAGAGGTTCTCCATTTACAGCAGAGTATATCGGATTTGCACCTACATCAGTTGTACTACCATTGACATGGACATAATTACTGTTTGAAGTAATTGTATTTGGTGTAGAAATATTTACAGCATTAGTGCTGGTAACAGAAATAGTATCTCCTGCAAGTTCTATGGTAGAAGAAGAACCTGAGTGATTAATTACAATATTTCCATTTGGTTTAATATTTAGGATAGATGTTCCATGATCTATCATAAGTCCTGTACCTTTGGCAAAGTAGATTTTAATATTTCCTGTCGTATCATAAAGAAGTGAATGGAAACCCTCATAATCTTTCTTCATTTCATCTATCATATCCTCTGCAAGTTCTTCAATAGAAGTATAAACAGGATGATAGATGGAATCTGTAGGAAATTTAACCTTTACTATTTGATCCTTTTTAGGAATAGAAATTTGTCCTCCTCCTTTATTTCCAAAAGTAATAGGCACTTCTGGATATGCCCAGGGCAAGTCTTCAACTGGGATATCTTCAAGTTTAGTAGTACCAAAGATTCCATATACAAGTATTTTACATCTTCCCTTATGAAGAGGATCATTTATATCGACTATTTTTCCTAAGTATTCCATTCAAAATTTTTTATTTAAGTTCCCAAGTTCCCTGCGTAAGTACTGTATCTGCTACTGATGGACTTTTAGACACAATATAAAATTTGTGATTGATAGCAGAAGAAAGTGAAGAAGATACATTCTCTGGAATAGAGAAAAGAAGTTCTCCGGATGTACGAGATACTCCAGAAAGTTTAGATTCTGGAATGAACAATTTTTTATCATCTGCTCCAAAAAATACCATATAATAATTGTTTATAGAATCAAGTTCTACAGGTTTAATCATATCATCTTGTTTATTTACAAGAGTAAATTTGTGATTAGTAGTAAATCCTGGATTTATAGTAATATGACTTTCTTCTTTAGTAAGCATATCTATAACATTTACATTTATATAGATAGGAGTAATTATAGAACCTGGCTTCTCAGTAGGTTTTTCAAAGAGATTTACAGAAGTAGTTTCACTCTTAGGTAGGTAAAGTTTATGGGAGTAAACATCTCCAGAGAGTCTTAGAGTAGTCCCTGTATTTTTAAAATTTCCTATCTTCTCTGTTGTAAGTGATGCTGACTTTACAATAGAATGTCCAGTTTTTGTATTTAGAATATTCATTGTATAATCAACAGATATTGCACGGAGTACATCAGGATATTCAAGTATAGGTTTAAATTTAAAATTTTTATGGAAATTAGATGTTTGAAGTGTAGTTACAGAAGAAGTAAGTACATTTTCTCCATCAGTATGTTCATAAACATTGAGGGTATGTGTAATCATTAGATTTACTCCTGTACCCATTATTTCATAAATGTAATCTTCAAAAGAATAATCTGGAAGTGTAGTACTACCAAAGTATTCAAAGTATCCATTCTTCTCTACAAGATTTGCAGTAACTGAACTCACTGGTTCTATATCAGAAAGTACAACAGATTTAGTATCTCCAATTTCATAGGAAACTCCTGTATTTGCTGGAGAAATAACTTCTTTTGTAATAGTACTTATTGAAATATAAATATTTCTTTCAAGTGTACCAAGTGAAAGATCCTGTAAGTATGGCATACTTCCTGTACTTACATAGACAGGAGCAGGTATTCTTATTTCCAGATATGAATCATAGACAATCTCACTGATTATTATAGGAGTTTTTGGATACCTGATAAGTGAATAATCTTCTTTTGTAAATTTAAAATGACAAAGTTTGAATTTACTGTCATTTTCATTTTTAAGTGCTACTTCAAGCAGGAATCCTTTTATATCTTCTGTAAAGGTGTATCCACTTTTTAAATAAAGTCTCACAGTATTCATAGGAATAGTGGTACTTCTCAGAAATGAATATTTGTTTATGAGTAAAGTATTTGAATGTTCAGATTCAAGACTACCAATAGATTTTCCAGCAAATCTTGGTGTTGTACCTACTTGGACTACACTATGTTCAAGATCAGCATTGTTACCTGTTTTATTTGTGTTTTCAATTATCTGCGTATAATTGTCATCTGCAGATCTTACAACAGAATAATCAAATTCAGAAGATAAAGAGACACCACTTGAATAATTATATTCAAGAAGTAGAAAATCAGTAATAGCAATTCTTGAACTGGTCATATTTGAGAAAATTTCCTCTATGTACTTTGTCTTAGAGTCCCATATAGGGCTTGGCAGTACTACACCACTTGTTTAAAAATTCAACATGTGGAGGATTTCCAAGTCCAAGTCTCTCCTGTATAGGTAGATCATCTATATTATATGGAGTTTTTGATGATACTTCTGGATTTACATCTATTCCTCCAAAGATAGGAAGTGAAAAACTCTTACTTGTAGTTTTAGTCTTTATAAGTTGTTTACTTCCTTTAAAGAGTGTAGTAAGTTCGCTATCAGAGTCTCCAAGTGGAAAGAACTTTAAAGTATAAAGAACTGGGAAAACTACAATACCATTAATAGTAAGCCAGAGAACAAAGATACAGACAGGTGTAGGAATACAAACAAGTGGAATCCACACAATAGGAAGTTTTATTCTTTTAGTTCCTATAATAAGTCCAACTGTCCAATATTTAGGTTGCAAAGCAATAGTATTTAGTCCAATAGAGAATTGTACCCAATATGGAAGTCTTGATATATCAGAAGAAGAATAGGATGAAAGTCCAAGATTTGAGTAATTCGGTTTAATATCTGGGAAACTTGGCGTATCTGGGAACTCTGGAACAACTCCACACATAGGTATCTTTTTTATTCTTTTTAAAAGATCTTCTTTTACTTTATCTGGATTTAAGGTATCAAATGTAATATCCAGTCTTTGTAAAAATGTTTGAATTTTTAAGTATTCTTCATTTAGGATTAAATATCCAGGGTCATGGTAATCATAAGAAGAATACTCAGATACTCTACTTGGAATATATTTAAGTTCAGAAGTTATCAGATTTTCTATGTTCCGAGAAAGATTTTCTACACCCTGTACAGAATGTATTAAGTTATACATTTGATTTTTTGCCTGTACTTGTCTACCTCTTATATCCTGTACAAGTCTGGATTGGACTAGTGTAGCATCTCTATCTCTATAAATGATTTCTATTTTACCCTTTTCTATATCACTAATTACCCCAAGAATAGAATCTTTAAATGTTTTACCTACTGAAGAAGTAGAAATTGGCATTTTATCTCTAAAAAGATTAAAATTTACTCTCTCTTTACGAGTATAAATCAAATAAAGTAGTATTTTATAATAAGAATTTAAAAAACTCTTATATTCATTTTCTATATTCTGTAAAAAATTTACACAAACATTAGTATTCTGTTTTACAAATTCTACCTCTCTAAGGATATCATCAGAGTACGCAAGTGTACAGGATTTATCTTTATCAGAAAGAGTACTCTGAAGTTCAGGAGATATATTTTCTTTGATATTTTTAGGTAAAGATGGACTTTTAGTTTTAAGTTTTTCTTCAAGTGAAAGAAGTAAGTTCTCCCTTTCCTTTTTAGTGACATCTAATGTACTTATTGGCACCTGTGGAGTACAGAAATCTGGAAGAACCTGTGGAGGGTGCACAGTGGCACATCTCATAGATGGTAGTTCTTTTTCATTTTGTTTCTTATTTCTAAGTTCTTGAAGTTCCTGAAGTAAGTTCTCTGTGTAATCCATAAGTATCAAGGTAAATATCTGAAATATGTACCTTATGGCTGGAAGTTTTGAAGATATAGCACCAATAAAGAATAGAAAGGATAAACTTAAAAATCAGAGATATGATTACGAGGGTAAAATACTTCTTAAAACTGTAAGTAATGTACTTCTTGGTAATTATTTCATTGTAGGACTCCTTTCAAAGATTGAATATGTAGTACAAAATATACTTGAATCTATTCGGGGAATAAGCAATAAGATAAACTATCTTGAAGATCCTAAATAAAGCGATTCCTGGTCAACTTTGTGTAATAGGCAACCTTATAGGTGGGCGATAACAAAGTTTTAACCAGGAATCTGTGCAATTAGAAAAATTATGGTTTTTATTTATGAGGAATGATTTTCTTATCTATATTTCTCTGGAACACAGGTATTTAAGATTTTTATATTTTCTCCATAGTTCTTACGAAGACTTTTTACTTTCATAGCAATAACACCTCCATTCATTTTTGAAATATCAGTTGTAGATGGTACTCTTTCTATTTTACCATCTTCAAAACTTAAAAGAAATTCAGAAGTAGAACTTAAGTCAAATTCTACCTCTGTACTTTCTTCTCGGTTATTAGTATCTACCTGTGGGTCTTTTACATCATGCTGGGTAGATTCTATATTTAGGTTTTGAGTTTCTTCATTTTCTAAGACAGAACTAGTATCCTCTGTCTCATTAGAAATTTTTTCATCTTCTTTTTTAGGTAGACTTTCCTTTTCATTTTTCTTTCCATCATCATCTATTTTAGGTATAAGCTGGGAACCACTAACATGAACAAGTCCTCTAAGTTTTCCTGTAACATAAACTGAGTTTTCCCCAGTTTCTTTGTCTGTAACAGAAAGTACAGTAGTAGATCCAGTTACAGTAATTGGTGTTATATCAAGATTTTTTATTGGAAATTCATATCCAAGATTTCTTAGTATAAGTTGGTAGTCCATTGTCTCTTTTTTAAATTTTATTCATCTGGATCGATAATGTTTCCAAGATTTACTTCATGTTCAAATCTCTTATTATAGTAATCGTAAGCATCATCAGATAGTTCTATCTCATTTCCCTCTACCATATCTACAATAGTCATAAAATGATCATCTATTACAGTAATTACAGGAAGTGAAAGAATTTTACCCTGATGTGTAATTAAAAGATTATCTGTTAAATTAAGTGGTTTCATAAAATTTTTAAAAATTAAAAGGAGATGAAAACCTTTAAGGTTCATCTCCTTGTATATACTCACAAAAATTTAAAAGTTCTATTTTTATGCTTCACAACTGCTACAAGTTGCTGTAAATTGTTGAGATACAAGTTTAGATACTGAACTTGATCTTTGATAATAAAGTGTTTTTACACCTACTTTCCATGCCTCTATAAGAATAGCATTTACATCTTTAACAGGGACATTAGGTGGAATATTTAGGTTCAGGGATTGAGATTGATCGATATATTTCTGTCTTTGTCCAGCCTGTACAATAATTTCAATAGGTGCAATCTCTTTAAATGTTTTAAATATTGCTTTCTCATCATCAGAAAGGAAATCAAGATGTTGAACAGAACCATCAGATAGCATAATATCTCTCCAAATTTCTTCTGTATCTTTACCTTTCTCTTCAAGTAGTTTCTTAAGATACTTATTCTTTCTCATGAAATTACCTTTGGCAAGTCCTACTTTATAATAATTAGAAGCAAAAGGCTCAATTCCTTGACTGGTTTGTCCAAGAATAGAAGATGATGAAGTTGTAGGAGCAATTGCCATTGTAGTAGTATTTCTAAGTCCTGTTCCCTTAAGAAGTTCAGGCTCTCCATAAATCTCTGCAAGATCTCTTGATGCTCTTTGTGATTCTGCTTGGATTCTTCTAAACACCTCAGCATTGAACATCTTTGCCATCATACTTTCAAAAGGAATGTTGTTTTTCTGTAAGTAAGAATGATAACCAAGTACTCCAAGACCTAAGGCTCTATGTCTTTTTGCAAATCTTCTGGCATTTTCAAGATGTTTCTTTCCTTTACTGTTTCTTATAAATTCTTCCATTACAGCATCAAGGAAGAAAGTAGCATAATAAACAGCATCTGTATCTTTCCATTCATCATAAAGTTCAAGGTTCATAGAAGCCAGACAACATACAAAAGATTCATCTTCAGTGCTTGGTAGCATAATCTCTGAACAAAGATTACTTCCATTTATAGTAAGTGAATGTTTTTTATAAACTTCTGGTTTATTATTATTTACAGTATCTGAGAAAACAATAAACGGCATTCCTGTCTCCTTTCTGGATTTTAAGACTTTTGCCCATATCTCTCTATTTCTCTCATTACCATCTATCATATCCTGCATCCAAGAATCAGATACACATACACCTGTAAATAGATTTTGGATTGGATTACCTATATTTCTAATTTGTAAAAATTCTTCAATATCTCCATGATCTATTGGAAGATAAGAACAAAAAGCCCCTTTCCTTACAGACCCTTGTGAAACATTACCCATGATAGTATCTACAATGTTCATAAATGAAACAGAACCTGTGGCTGTACCATTTCCTGTAATTTTAGAACCTCTTGCTCTAACATCTCCATAATAGGCAGATGTTCCTCCACCTATTTTCGTTTGCATAATTACCTCAGAAAGTTTATCAGAAATACCTACAATATCATCTGGGATATAGACATTAAAACATGAAATAGGAAGACCTCTACTTGTTCCCATATTTGCCCAAACTGGTGAAGAGAATGAAATCCAACCTTTAATAATCATCTCTTTAAAGATGTTTTTAAGTTCTGGTTTATAAAGTCTCTTACTTGCACTCTGGCAGATTCTTTCTATAGCATCTTCAACTGATTCTCCCTGTTGAAGATATCCACCTGAAAGCATTTGTTTGGATTCTTCATTATACCACCAGTAAGGTGTACCCACAGAAGATAGGGTATTATATTCGAATGTACTCATAAAAAATTGTGTTGTATATTTAAAAAGGATTTAAAATTTTCATTTTGTAAGTAATTAAAATATTAAAATCATGGACACCAAATATGTACTCGGTGCTAAATTTGAGTACCTTTAAATAGTAAAACTTAGCACCGAGCAAAATTTTTAAGATTTAATATGATTTTCTAACTTCAAATGGTTGATCTATATCACAGTCTTCACAGTCTGTATCATCTTCTTCATCATATTCAAAAAGAGATTCTATGGTGTAATGAATCTGCGTGACATATTCACTTGCTGTATTTGGAAATGTAAGAATTTTATTAATATAGATATGTGGTTTGTCATTCTCTTCAAGGAAAGCATTTACCTCATTTTCAAGTTCTTCAAGATCTCTTGATCTCAGTATTTTTATTTTGTCCATTTTTAAAAGTTATTTAAAATAAGTCATCTTTTGTTATACTCTGATCATGCTTTGTATAAGCAGTTGGTCTTTTTGCAAAGAAGTCATCTGTTTCTCCAGAGAATACTTCTTCTTCAAACCATTGAAGTGGAATAAGATGAGATGAATTTGTTCCAAATGCTCTACCAAATCCAAGATTTTCAAGAGATGTATCAATTCTATATCTCATATAATCTTTAAGATGTTTCTTTGGTAGATGTTGAAGTTCTCCACATTCAAAGATCCAATCTATCATTTCATCTTCCATCTTCATATATTCTATTACCTCATGTGTAATATAACTTTCAAGTGAGTCTCTGTACTCTGGATTTTCTACAAGAATTGAATTTATAATCCAAGTTCCAGCATTTGCATGACAATTTCCTGTAATCATTGGTCTTCCTAGTTCATGTTTTACAATGATACCTCCAGATGGTACAGTAACACAACCAACTTCTGTATCTTCAGATTTCTCAACTTCTATCGCTTTGTAAGATGTAGAAGATATAGTTTCAAAGTCTTTGTAAATGAAATTCAAGTTGTAAGAAACTTTATCTCCTTTTCTTCTTCTCCTTTTAAAATTGACAACATATCCAGCAAGTGTTCCGACAGCCTGTAAAAATTCAGCAAGTTCTTTATCTCTTGTAGAATAAACAAGTGTTCCAACTTCTGTATAACTTGATCCCCAGGATAAAACTTCTGATATAAAATCCTCTGCATATTTCTTGTTCATGTTTTTAAGATTTACCCAATCATATCTCTTTGGAAATGGCATGTTCCATAGATCATAATTGAATCTGAAAGTGGTGTAACCTTTTTCATTAGTTTCACTCTTTGTATACTCAATTTTTAAATTTTTAATAAGTTCTTCAAGTTTCTTTATTTTATCTTCTCTCTTCATAGCAAAGACTACATTCTTACCTCCATTTACTTGTCCCATATAAGTAAGTTCTCCTTTACTGTTTCTGAGTTTTCTTAAATGTCCATCACATTGAATAGCAATCATAAGTTTTTCCTCATCAGTGAGTACACAGTCTTTCTTACTTTCAAGATGTCCTGTGATAGGAATGAGTTTATGTCCAGATTTTTTAAAGTGGTCTGCTCTGGTTTTAAGATATCTTCCAGTTTTTGTGTCTTTAAAAATGACATCATGTCCTGCTGTCATCAGTATATTAGAGTAAGAATTACCGAACTTGAACATTTTCTCTTTTCCAAGTTTTCTTCTTGTAGTTTTATGAACTTTTTCTACTTTAATTTTACCATCGGAAAAAGCAAAAACTTCATCTCCCTCTTTTACATCTCTAAGCATTCTCCAACCCTTTACAGTAAGAATTTTTGTTGTTTCAAGATCCAAACAATTTTCATCAATAGATGTCCAAGCAATCATATTGGCAGTAGATTTAAGTCTACCTTTAAACTTAGTCATAGAAAGAATAGTTGCAAATTGAGAGAAAAGTGAAGCATTTTCTATAATAAGAGTAAAGAAAAGAATTTTTTCAAGTGAATTTTCTGTCTTTTTAAGTTTATTTCTTATTATTTCTTCTCTCTTTTGGAAGATAGGAATTTCAAGAAGTTTTCCAAATTCTTCTTCATATCCAAGAACTTCAAGAAGTCGAGAGTATGCTTCGGAATGTCTAGTCTCTGAATTTCCAGAGAAAAGAATTTTATTTTTATATCTTGTAATTAGATTTCCTGTATTTTTTACAGTAGCACAATATACATTACCCTCGTAGTTTATTTTTGTAGGTTTAAGAGTGTTAAATGTAGAAAATTCTTTATTTTTGAAAGTAAGAACATATCTATAAAATGTAAGATCTTTTGTTCTCTTGTCTACTCTTACTCCAAGATTTGTACGATATCCAGCAACTGTACCAAGAAAATGAACAATATCTGCGTGGTCTTTCCGAGTAGTTGTGTAATACTCTGAGTTCCAAAGTAAAAGTTCTGTAATGAAAGAATATGCAAAATCTCTATCAAATCTTCTTGTGTCCTGCATTACCCAATCAAACTTTCTTGCATTACCCTCAAACTTATTAAGTTCAAAATCATAAGTTGCATATCCAAAAGAATCTTTACCTCTCTTAACTTGGATATGTGGAAGTTCTTTAAAGATTTCTTCTATTCTATTTTTTGCATAAGTATCTGTATCTTTTATACGGATTTTGTAAGGTAAGTAATCTTTAAAGTTTATATTTCTTTTATCTTTCTTCCTTGCAAAGAGTTCAATGGCAATTTTAAGTCTGTCAGAAGCAGTAAGTACAGAGGCTGTATCTTCAAAAATCCCAGATACAGGGATTTTAAATTTATTACTTCCATAGTCTACAAGACTCGCTTCCATATGGACATATGTGTTATTTTTTCCAGAATAGAGAGCAAATCTATGATTTGGAGTTACAACAGCACTAATGAAAGTATTATCAAAAGAGTACATTTCTCCATTGTAATACTTGTTTATGATGTTATCTGGCTTTACAAAGGTTATCTTTCTACTTTCATCAAAAGTAGCAACCTTATCTGTCTTTTTAAGATCTCTAAAATCGATAAATCCTCTTTCTGTCATTATTTCTGTTCCCTCTATATGGCATTCTCCAAATGACATTCCTAAGCAATTAAATTCTGGCTTTGGAAAGATATCATAAAGGTCTCCCCAGAAAGTTTTTACAGAAACTTCAATTTGTGCTATTCCAAGTAAGGCTCTTTTAATGGCTTCCTGTTCATAAGGATAAAGATAACTTTTGAAATCTTGAATATCTGGGTCAAAATTTACTTCTGAATGTACCCAATATGATTTCTGCATAAGTTCTACAAAAGTCATAGTTTCTGGATATTCAAATGGTTTGTACGCTCTACGAGGCGTAAAGATTTTGGAAAGTGGTTTTTTCTCCATTTTTATAAATTTTTATGAGTTTAACTATATTGTCTTGTGTAATCTTCTCTTGATAGTATATTTAAATTTGAGAAATAATTTTTATCTTCTACTGAAATAAATCTGTCTATAAGTGTAGGATTTACAAAACTATGGCTTACAAGACATACTGTAATTCCAAGATTCTCACAGAACTCTTGTTTAATAAGTTTAAGAATTGTTGGAGAATTTTCTGTATCAAGTGATGAGAAAATTTCATCATAAAATACAAGGTTTATATCTGGATATTTCTTTATGAAGAATTTAGTAATAGAAAGTAAGATGCAGACATCTATTATCTTTCTTTGTCCAGTTGAAATACTTTGAAGACTTGGAGAATGTCCATTTCTATGAAGTGTTCCTACAAACTCAGAGTCAAATTCAACAGTTACATTTATATTAAATCTTGAAATGAATGAATTGATTTCTTGATTTAGATAAGGTACAATCTTTGACATAATGTAACTTTTGAGTCCATCATCTGAAAGAGTTCTAAGAAATGCTTCTTGTAAATGATTTTCATGAAGTATGACTTCTGTCTGCTTTTTAAAGTTTTCTATTTCAGTTTCTATTCTCTTTATAGAAGATTTAATATATTCTTCTTTTGATTTGTGTTCTATCTCTATATTTTTAATTTGTAAAAGTAGAGAATTTTCTTTACTTTCTATATCAGAAAGTTCAGAATTAAGAGAAGAAAGTTCATTTTCTGCTACTTTTATTCTTTCCTTTATAGAGTCATCTATAAGTATCTTCTGGGTAGGTAGATTAAAATCTCTTATAGAAGTAGAAAGAAGTTCTATGTTCTTTGATTTAGTCTCCATGAGTGAAGATATTTTACTTTCAAGTGTAATCTTCTTATCACTTAGAGATGAAAGTTCAAGAGAAATTCTGGAAAGATTTGAAACTTCTGTCTTATATCTTTCATCTATGTTTATAACATCTGACAGAGAAGAAAGAATACTCATATGTTCTTTATCATTTGTGAAGTAATCATCTTTTACAGGATTTGCGTTTATACTCTTTAAACTCTCTATCTGAGTAAAGTATCTTGACTTATTCTCAGTATGTTTTTGAGAGTACATGAGAAGTTCTTTATATCTCTGTTCAAGTTCTGTGTCTTCTAAAGATTTTATCTCTTCTTTAATCTTCTCAGAAGATAGAGCATAAGAAGATATCTTATCTTTTATTTTTTTAATTTCATCTTCTATGCTTAAAGCAAGAAATTCCTGAAGTGAAAGATGATTTATAGGGTCTGCAGTGTAATGGCTTTCCATCATCTCTTTCTTTGCTTTAATTTCCCCAAGTTGTAAAAGAGATTTCTCAGTTGTTAGCATTTTGCTGTGAATGGCAGGTATGCTTTCTTCTATTAAAGATTTAAGAATTTCTTCATTTTCAGAAATCTTACTCTCGATTTCTTCTATTTTCTTTATAGAATCCACAGGAGATCCACAAGTTGGACAAGTATCTTTACCTGTCTTTATGAGTATGAGTCTTTCCTGAAGTTGTTTATTCTCCTCAAGAAGTAAAGTTTTTTGCTTTTGCAAGGAGTCATGTTCTTTCTTTTCAAGTTCTAAACTTCTTTCTTTACTCTCCATAAAAGATGAAAGTGCCTCATCTGTTTCGAACTTAGATTTTATTTTAAGAAGTGCTGTATGGACTTGGAGTTTTGACTCATATTTTCCAAGAAGTGTATTTTCTTTTGAAATTTCTAAGAGAATTTCATCAAGTTTTAATTTCTTATCCGAAAGAAGTTCCTTGTTCTTTTTCCTTGCATTTTCTATATCAAGAAGTTCTATTTTTAGAAGAACAAGTTTATTCTCTTCTTCCTTGTGGAGTTTTTCAAGTTTTTCTATTTCATAAAGGCTCTTTTCATACTCCTTAATATCAAGGAGATACTTAAGTACAGAGATGGTATTTTCAGTTGATTTAAGAGTTTTGGATTTCTCTTCTATATTTCTTCTGCTCTCAGAAAGGCTACCTTGTAATGAACTCAAATTCTCTGAGATATCAATAGTAGCATTAATTAAATGGGAAGTTGTCTGCTCTCTTTCAAGAGATCTGAGGGCTTCCATCTTAGTTTCCATTTCTTTCTTTGTAGAAAGTAGTGAATTTCTTTTACTTTCTATTTCAGTTTTATATTCTTTGTAGAGTCTTTCGGTTTCACTTTTTCTACATACAAAATCTTCTTCACTTTTTCTATATTCTTCATAAGTAGATGAAAGTGTAGAAGTTAAAGAATCCATTGTAGCCTGTATCCTATCAATTTCTTTCTTACTTTGAAGAAGTTTTTGATTTTCAATAAGTGCCATTTGGTTTAAGATACCAAATGAAAATATCTTATCTCTAATCTCTTTACTATCTCTTGCAGAAAGTGAAAGGAAAGATCTAAAATCATTAACAGAAAGATTAATTATGTTGTTAAAAAGTTTTTGAGGAATATCTACAATATTCTGTGCAACTTTTTCTTTTGTAGTTTTTATACCACCCCAATCTTGAAGTTCTCCATTTTTAAAAACTTGCAAGGATTTAAGTTTTGTAGTTGAATATTCAGAGATTATAGTCCAAGAATTTCCATAGGAATCTACTGACACCTCTACATATCCATCTCCGTTTATTTCATTTGCAAATTCTCCCATTGGAATACCATCACAAGAGAAATAGAGTGCTATATTTAGAATTTTTGTAATAGAACTTTTACCTCTACCATTCTTTCCAATGATTAAAGTATAAAGTTGGGTAGGGTCTGTAAAATTTATAGTTTGCATCTCTGGAGAGTAGGCAAACATACTCTTGAATTTAAGATAATTGATCTTCATCTTTAAGTAAGGTACTTGTTTCAGCATATGCTGAGTTAAATTTCTTTATAAAATCTGCTTTATGTGAGTCTGTAAGTTCAATTTTATACTTAGGTGTAGTTACAAAACTTACAGAACCTATAAAGACCTTGTACATATCTTGAAGATTAAGAGATTCTTCCATAGGATCTATAAGTGGAGTATCAGATTTTTTAGAAATAGCAGTTTCTCCATAACTTTCTTTAAAAGAAATAGTCCTATAAACAGGTTCTCCATTTTCTTTAAGTTCTTCTATAATAGATTGTGTAGAAAAAGAACTTCCAAGATATCTTTTTGTAATAATAAGAACATAATTGTTTCTGCATTTTTCTCTGGCTTCCTTTGAAGACATATTTAAAAGATCTTCAAGTAAGAATCTGACATATCTTGGAGAGTAAGTGTTTTCTATAAAATCATAAGTGTCTGTACCTACATGGAGAACAGAAATACCGACTGTGGTATTTTTATGTTCTACTGTTCTAAGGTGCATAAGACTACCTGTATATCTGATATTTCTCTGCTCTTGAAATTTATGAATATGTCCACAGGTCACTGTTTTAAAAGAAGCAAAATCTTCTATACCTAAGTGATCATCTTTAGGTACTGAAATACCCTCATACTCAAATCCATAAATTGAATTGTGGAGGAACAAATGTTTTACATTCATTTTCTTTGCTTTCTCTACATGATTTTTAAATTTAGTATGTTCTCTTTGCCAACTTACAAAACCAAGCATATGTTCTCCTGTACAAAGAACATACAAAGGATCATCCAGTACCAAGTGTACATTTGGAATAAGAGAAAGAGGTATTACATTGTTATCTTCAAGAGAATTTGCTTTATAAAGATCATGATTCCCTACGAGACAAATAACATCACAAAGTGAAGAAATTTCTTTAAAAAGTTTAATTATCTTAGATTGAACATATCCAGAAATAAGTTGTTCATTATCATAAAGATCTCCAAGAACTACGACAGCAACTTTGTCTTTTCCAAATTTAGAAGTATATTTTTTAATTTCTGGTATAAAGACATCATAAAGATAATCTAAATTATTCTGCATATGCTCATATGCATTGTTAAATCTGCCGAAATGAGGATCTCCCATCAGAATTAACCTTTCATAATTTTTCTGAAGTACCATATGACTTTTTAAAAATAGTACATCATGAGTTAATATAGGTATTCGTTTTTCAGTGGTAAGAGATATATGAAATGGTACAAAATAGAATAATGATGGATATAAGAAAGAATTTGAATATCAGAAAAGATTAAAATAAGATTGTAAGTAAAATATACCAAATGTGAATACAATCTTTAAAATTTTGTATATCATTAAGGTGGGGGGGTGGGTCG